>Ga0116190_1002227_pt1 | contig 15707 bp, 8 predicted proteins | sample AD_JPNTR4_MetaG_FD_89808 | JGI IMG/M metagenome (GOLD analysis project Ga0116190, IMG submission 89808) | Active sludge microbial communities of municipal wastewater-treating anaerobic digesters from Japan - AD_JPNTR4_MetaG | ecosystem: Engineered > Bioreactor > Anaerobic > Digestate | place...
ATCATCAGTCAATCTACGGGCATAATCCGATTCCGAAACAACATAATCGGTACCTTCAACATCTTCCAGATGACCAGAACCGTTCAAATTATCAACTCCAGTTGGTTCCTCAGCATTATCGGCGCCTTTAGCGGTTATCCGACAATTCGCGGTTTTCGTATTGGTACCGCTATTCGGATCAGGATCAAATTTTAACTCCATACAGTCATTCTGGAACCTCTCTGTATTGGTAGCCGCTACGATATCATCTTTTACCTCAGCATAACAATAGAGATAATCGGCATCATAGGCAAACCAGACTTTAGCCGAGAGATCAGCATCGTCAGTCGGTGGCGTCCCAATATCCCGCAGATAGCATAAATAAGGCATAAACACCAATCCGTTCGACGGACCGGTCAATGCATCATAAAATGCATCCTTCTCAGCATCAATCGTAATGGAAAAATTCTGAGCATTTACGGTCAATGCTAACAAAACAAGAAGCAAAACCGAAAACAGTAACTTTTTCTTCATGTCCTTTCTCCTTTTTAAAAGTTTACATACACTCTACGACTTAACTTCACGTAATATTGAAATAACCTTTTATTTTTTTAATTTAAACACATGGGGTAGGCTGATTTTGAAACTAGTTGTTCCCAAACACAAGCGTGAAACCAAATTACCTACTTCAATGCATTTATAATTTTTCTTCATCATTTGTAGAAAAATTTTGCACTTTTACCTTTAATAATACATAGATTTTATGAGTTTTTGTTTGTACTTTTTGGCACTTGAAAATTGAGGAATTTTAAATGATCAGAACCAAATACTCTATTTTCGATTATCTCATAATCTCCGAAAATGATAAAAATTGGGGATTATATGTTACTGGCAGTGGCAATGCCGACATTCCACCTCATACTCCCTATCCCCCGACTAAACATCCCAAAGGATATATGTTCGACTGGCAAAACGGACGAATCCTGACTGAATTCCAGATTCTATACATTACCCGGGGAAGCGGTATTTTTGAATCAAAAGCCACCGGCCGCAAGAAAATCGAGGAAGGCTATATTATTCACTTATTTCCCGGCGTCTGGCATCGTTATATGCCCGACCCAAAAACCGGCTGGAAAGAACATTGGATCTCATTCAACGGTTCGATTCCTAATGATTTGCTTAACAACGGTATTCTCTCACGAGAAAAAGCCGTTTTAGAAATTGGACTCAATGAAAAATTAATTAACCTCTACCAGGAAATCCTCGAACTAATCGAAAGTCAAAAAATCGGATACCAGGAAATCATCGCCTCCCTCACTTTCCAGATCGTAGCCAATATTCAGGCAATCGAAAAATCAAAAAAATTCTTCGGCATTGAATTCGAAACTACCATTAACAAAGCTAAAATCTTTATGGCTGATCGAATTGATAAAAACATTAATATGGAAAAATTGGCATCGGAACTCGGAGTAGGTTATTCCTGGTTTAGACGTATGTTTCGGCACTATACCGGTTTACCACCGGTACAATATTTTCTCGAATTGAAATTGAATAAAGCTAAGGAATTATTAGTTAATACTTCTTTGCCAATCAAGGAAATTGCCGTGATTACCGGCTTCGAGTCTCAGTTCTACTTCTCTAAATTCTTTAAAAATAGAGTTGGTATGTCACCTATAAAATATCGCGAATTTTCAAGAGGAAAATAACCTGTGCCGAATATGTGTTTCGATCACTTGAATTATCACAGTCATTTTTTAATTTTCCCATACAAACTAAATTAATCTTAAAGTAATGAAATTTTAAATCAAAAATAGTGAAAATATTTAAAGCATATACCATGCGAATCGTTTCTGAAAAATTAATCTCAAAATCAATGGCAAGTGCAATATTCTAAATTATTAAAGTCTAATAAATTGAATTTAAATGTAAAATTAGTAACAGGAGTAAACTTGTATGCGTAGGTTTATGGCAGTTCTACTTCTCGGTAGTAACATTTTATTCGCCCAAATGCCGGCTGACACAATCAATCCACCCGACTATTTAAATTCTAATCTGCCGGTATCAGTCAGAGTCGATGACCTAATCGCTCGTATGACTTTAGAGGAAAAAGTTTCGCAGATGGTCAATAACGCCAGTGCCATTCCGCGACTTCAAATTCCCGAATATAATTGGTGGAATGAATGTCTACATGGAGTTGCCCTATCGGGAATTGCGACTGTTTTTCCTCAGGCGATCGCTCTCGCAGCTACATGGAACACTGATTTAATGTTCGAGATAGCCGACGTTATTTCAACCGAAGCTCGCGCAAAGTATCACGATTATATAAGCAAAGACGAACGAGATATTCATAAGGGACTGACTTTTTGGAGCCCCAACATCAACATTTTCCGTGATCCACGCTGGGGACGTGGTCAGGAAACTTACGGTGAAGATCCTTATTTGACCGCTCGTTTTGGGGTTGAATTCGTCAGAGGTTTACAGGGAAATGATCCAAAGTATTTCAAAGTAATTTCCACTCCTAAACATTATGCAGTTCACAGCGGGCCAGAACCCGACCGGCATACTTTCAACGCCATTGTTGAGAATCGTGATTTATATGATACTTATCTACCGGCTTTTGAAGCTTGTGTGAAGGAAGCAGGAGCTTTTTCTGTGATGTGCGCTTATAATCGTCTCTATGGAGAAGCTTGTTGTGGTTCACCTCTTTTATTATCAAAGATTTTACGCGAGGATTGGGGATTTAAAGGCTATGTTGTCTCGGATTGTGGGGCAATTTTGGATATTTACCAGAATCACAAGATAGTTGCTACTGCCCCCGAGGCGGCCGCGCTGGCCGTCAAAGCCGGAACCGATTTAAATTGTGGTCAGGTTTATTCCTCTGCTATTATCGAAGCGGTGCAAAATGGTTTACTAAGTGAACAAGAGATAGACACGGCGGTCGCTCGGCTTTTCACCGCCAGGTTTAAACTTGGCCAATTTGATCCACCCGAATTGGTTCCCTACTCGGATATTCCCATCGAAGAAAATGACTCCGAAGAACACCGACAGTTGTCTATCCGGGCGGCACAGGAATCAATCGTTTTATTGAAGAATAGCGATCGAATTCTTCCTTTAAAAAAAGACCTTAAAAGAATTGCTGTAATCGGACCGACAGCGGACTCCTACCAAATGTTACTGGGCAATTATAATGGTACTCCCTCCCGATACGTAACTCCCTTGCAAGGGATTAGAAATAAGGTTTTTGAGCCGACGGCTGTAATTTATGAGCCCGGTTGCAATCTGGTTGAACCTGGTAATTTTGTCCATAATTTATCCGCCAATGTTTTGAGTACTGAAGGTCAACCGGGATTGAAAGTAGAATATTTTGCTAGTCAAGACCCAAGCGGGCAACCATTTTTTTCCAGAGTTGATAAAATTCATGGTTTGAACTGGAGCTACGGCACGACCATACCCTCATTTAAAGGTCGAGAAAATATTGCCTCGATCTGCTGGAGCGGTATGTTTAAAGCACCCACCTCCGGCCGTTACAAATTCACGATAAAAAGCGATAGCCGAGTGCGCTTGATAATCGACAATAAAATAATCATCGAAGACTGGAAAGAGCGGAAATTCGCCAGCCTGAGTAATTCCATCAAATTAAAAGAAGGTGAAATGTATCCTCTTGTTCTGGAATTTTCACGCTGTGGTAATCGCCCGCAACTCTTCGTTGAATGGGAGTTACTGAACCACAATTCCTTTAAAAATGCTCTTGATTTAGCTCAAAAGTCTGATGTAGTGATTTTCGTTGGAGGGCTAACTGCTCAATTAGAAGGTGAAGAAATGGCGGTCAGCTATGACGGCTTTTATAAAGGCGATAGGCTGAGTCTGGATCTACCCAAAGTCCAGGAAAAATTATTAAAAGAACTGCATGCCACTGGAAAGCCGATAGTACTGGTATTGACCAGCGGCAGTGCCTTGTCCGTAAATTGGGCGCAGGAAAATCTACCTGCCATTATCCAGCTTTGGTATCCCGGCCAGGAAGGCGGAACGGCTCTGGCTGATGTATTATTTGGTGATTATAATCCGGCCGGCAGATTGCCAATCACCTTCTACAAATCTGTGGAGCAATTACCGCCTTTTGAGGACTATAACATGCGCGGGCGCACGTATCGCTATTTTGAGGGTGAACCGCTATTTCCATTTGGATATGGATTGAGCTACACCAATTTCGCTTATAGTAATCTCATTATTGATGAAGAAATAAAAGCCGGTGAGATCATTAAAGTTGCTGTAGATGTCAGCAACCGTGGTAAAATAGCTGGGGATGAAGTCGTGCAATTGTATGTGAAAAACCTGGATACTACCGTACCAACTCCCATTCACTCCTTGCAAGGGTTTAAACGCATAAATTTAAAGCCGGGCGAGACTCGCCGAGTGGAATTTCTCCTACAGCCCAGACAACTGGCGGTTATTAAAGATCAGGATATGCTCAATAGTGAAAATGAGTCATCTCGCAAGGTTCAGTATATCGTTGAACCCGGCGCTTATGAAATTAGTGTGGGCGGAATGCAACCCGTCACTATTTCCGAAACCACTCAAATAATATCAAAGAAAATTAAAATCATTGGAGAATCATATCTGATCAAATAAATGCGTGCAATTTATTGATTTACTAAAACATGCGGAATTTAGTCCATGAATTTAGCTTTGACGTTCATGATACTGAAACAAAGGTGGGGTAAATTAGTTTATATTTAACATTTAAATTGGTTGGTCATTCGAAAAATATTTCACTATTAACAGAAAGATAAATGATGAATTTTCAAAATAATAACGACCCTTCTCATGGTTTCTATGATTTAAAATTATTACTAATTATCTTACTATTTTTCGTTCTTTTCATTAGCGGCTTTTCTCAAAACAAGCCTTTAGATAATTCCCAAATAGTCGCTCAAATTGGTAATATGACAATCACCGTAGAAGATTTTCTCCAGCGCAGTGAGTTAACCGTCCGCCCGGTTTACCTTAAAGATAAGAATACAGCTATTAATAACTTGATAGCGGAAAAAACTCTGGCGCTCGAGGCTGAGGGCTCCGCTACGGAGTTCTTGAATAAACCGGGGATTGCCGGAAAATTACGAGGCATAAAAGAACAAATGATGCGCGAGGCGCTCTATTATGAAGTGGCTTTTAATAAAGCACAAGTTGATACCACTGAAATTAACAAAGTTTACCGCTCATCTATGCGGGAGTACGAACTTGAATTCTACGTGCTCAAAAGCAAAGATTTAGCCCAAAAAGTTCAAACGGTTCTGGATTCAATGCCGGAGTTGACCGATAAAATGTTCGAAGAATTTGCGGGAGCAATTGACAAAAAGCCCGTCCATCGAATCAATTACAATGATAACGAGGACGACGTCATTCATAAAGCATTGTACTCGGAACTTTTAGACACCGGCACAGTGCTTGGTCCTCTTCGGCTAAATGACGGCAATTATATTATCATGAAAGTAACTGATTACATTGATTATCCCCTCATCAGCAGTGAGGATCAACGCTTACGATGGAATAAGGTACAGAATAAGTTACATCAAGCCGCGGCTTCCAAATTGTGGCAAGAATTTCAAGCCGATCTAATGCATGGGAAAAAAGTCGAGTTCGATCCAAACTCATTTGAAGTCCTGAAGAATCTCGCTTTTGAGATGTATCTGTCTTCTGACGCAACTGATTCTATTAATTTTCAAATAGCGGAAATAGTCCCGTCTAAGCCGGAGATCAATCCTAATGCTCCTTTTTTTAGAATTGATGACCAGACCTGGACTATTGATGATTTCAAACGGGAGTTACTGGCTCATCCATTGATATTCCGCACCAGAAACCTGACTAAAGACAACTTCGCCGAGCAATTTAAGTTAGCAGTTGTTGATTTGATTCGGGATTATTATTTGACCCAGGAGTCATACAAACGAGGATTGGATCAATCTCCTGAAATAGATCGAACTCTGGCTATCTGGCAGGATGCGCTAATCGCTCAAAATCAAATCAAAACGGTATTGAAAGAAGCCGTTAGTAACGGAATAATCAACGATGACCCGGAAGAATTGGCTAAATACCGAGAAACTTATATAAAAAAATTACAGGCCAAATATAGTTCCAACATCCGGATTAATCTCAAAGTATATGAACAAATATCTTTAAATAAAGTAGATTTTTTTGCCTACCGTCCCGGTATGCCACATCCGACTACGATTCCAGCTTTTCCGGTTCTTATCCAATCCGGCGACCTGACCTATGCTAAACAATCCATAGATTCTACTAAGCACAAATAAAATAATTGATTAGGCATAAATAAATAGGGCAAAATTTATTTCCAATTTTGCCCCATTTTATAAACTATCCAGATTAATCAGGCTTAAAATGCTAGCCCAATACTGAATATATTAACAGAATTAAGTAAACCAAAATCCGAATAAGAATAGTCGAAATAAAAAGCAGTCGCACCTCTCAATTTGTAGTTAATTCCCCCGCCGAAAGTCAATCCTTGCTCAGAGTCCTTAGCAAAGAGTTGCTTATATCCAACCCGTAACGATAACAAATTAAAAAGCTTATATTCCGCTCCCAGATTGATATACTCAGTATCATCGCTGGGATGTAAAGCATCCGCCGATAAGATCAGATTGCTATTCATAAAACCTTTTAAAACATCCATTGACACACCAAATCGAAGGAGTAGCGGTAAATCGAAATAATCGGTCTGCAATCGGGCATTAATCAGATCATTATTGCCACTTATACTCTCACTAATATCATGCTGAACCTGCAAATCACGCCCGTCCAGGTGCATTTTAGTCCCGTAGTTAGAAATACACATACCTAATTTTAAACCGGATAACTGGGTATCAAATAACGCCCCGATATCCAGAGCAAAACCACTGGCTGAGCTGTGGTACATTCGCTCATTGATTAGTTTGGTATTAAATCCGATCGAAAAATTATCGGTTAATTTGCGGGCATAACTCAAGCCAACGGCATAACAACCAGCATCGAAATACTCACCGGATCCATCCGGATAGGCGATGGTAGTCCGTTCGATTTCTTCCATAGTTAAAAATGTCGCATTTATTCCGATATTACCGAGTTGCCCAAGTGACTGGACTGCCCCAGTATAAGTAAATCCGAGATCGCCAATCCATTTGCTGTTACAAAAAGTTGCTTCAAAGCCGTCAATTCCGGCAATGCCAGCTGGATTCCAATACATTGCGGTAGCGTCATCGGCTATGGAAACAAATGCGCTTCCCATTCCATTGGCACGTGAACCTACGTCTATCATCAAAAATCCAGCCGCCGTAGTGCCAACTTTGGTCACTCCCGCGAACATTTGAGATGTTGCCAATAGCAATCCGGCAAATAGAAAAATCTTACTTTTCATTTGTATTACTCCGTATAAGAGAACATTTCTATTAATGGTCATTATTTTATTAGTTATTTAACTACCACAAATTTACCGGTCTTTTCACCGATGCCTTCCGCCTGGACGTGATAGATATAGATGCCATAAGCAATTTCTAGATTATCTTTTGATAACATATCCCAGATTTCCGTTCCGTCATCAAGTTGAGAATCCCGTTTTATCGTATCAACCAGCTGTCCTCTAACATTAAAAATTTTAATAGTACACTTGGCTGGCAAATGAATAAAGTGAAGTTGTCTTTCACCACGACCTGAAGAATAGGGATTTTTTGGTTCCCAGGTATTTGTAACGACATACGGATTGGGAACTACTCTAATTTTACTTAAGTCGTTTTTCGCTTTTTCGACGTCAATAGTATCAATCTTACTGGTAAATTCAAAAACATCATGGGACAGGAATGGAAATTTTAATCGTATGGTTAAAGTGTCACCTGTTCTAGGTACCAAAGAGTCTTTAGTCGTCGCCGTGATGTAATAAATAGCTTTCCAGCTAGGTAACGAATCAGGACTCAGAAAAATTATTTCATCATATTTCACAGTACTGGTTAAATCATAAGAAAAGATTCCAGAATCAGCTGTAGTAGTTGCATGTTTTTCGCGAAAGGCAAACGGGATATTTTTATTTTCTTTAAGACTAATTACCTCGAAGTTAACCGGAATTGGTTCATATAGCTTACTACTACTGCCTTTATAGTAAAAAATTGGCTTTGGTAGAGATGGATCAGGAGCATCCCGAAAAGCTATTTTAAAATCACTTGTATATAAATCTTCTGGTTTAGCCCTATTTTCGGGACGGAATCTAAACTCAGGTATTCCGGGTGTGTTCCATCCGGAACGATCCATATCAACTTCTAACTTCTCCGGATTATTGGCAAAAGATAATTGAAATCCGTCCACAATCGGTAAGCCTTCGGCGCCACCTTCTAGCGAATGATCATAGATCAATGTATCATTAGTAGTCGTATTGACCAAAGTGAAACTTTTGGTAGATTTTGTAGCCGTGACACCTGTTCCACTCAGAGAATCTTTAAAAGTGATTTGATATTGATGATTATTTTTAATATTAGTATTGTCATAGATGGTGTAATTAATTGTGCCAGTAGCAGTATTATTTGGTCCAGGTATGATTCCGGATTCCATTTCCGCCGGTTTATACCCAGCCGATGGTGCTTCCGGTCTGACAATCGCAACATTTGAACCTTTTTCCACGGTTCCAGAAGCGGCAATTGATATGAATTTGCTGCATTCTGAAGGGTCAATCTTTAGAGAGTCAATTATCAGCGAACCGGAGGGTTGTTGTGTTCCGTGGTCATAAGAGGTTACAGCATAATAATAAGTATAACCATTTACTGCCGTAGTATCTACCCAATAATGACGGAGGCCAGTATCATTTCCCAACCAGAAATGCACTCCCTGAGTCGGAATATCGGCAAAACCGTAAATTCCATTATCCAAGTCAAATTGAGCCAGTGGCTCCCGGAAAATTACACTCCCATAACCGTCAGTAATCGGGGTACAATCGTTCCAACCGGGATCAGTCGAACGATAAATTTTATAACCTTCAAAATCTTTCCCGGTGATGGGATCGTCGGAATCCTCAGCGAAGGTATCCCAGAACAGAGTTACTTTATTATCACCTGCTACCGCTCGAACGGTTGGGATATTCGGGGCTTTAGCAAAATTGTAATTACGATTATAAGCATCTGCAAAATTATTCTTATTGCGTACTAAATCATTGTAATTAGTACCACAAATAATCGCAATAGACAGTCTTTCAACCTGACCCGGCGATAAGGGGAAATACCCACAACCATACAACAGTTCCACATTCGAACCGGTCATATTGGTGGAAAAATAGCCAGGCGCCATCGCTTGCCAATATGCTTCATCGTCATTCTGGTTAATACTAGTCCATTCATAAAGATTAAAACTCGTTAATCCCAGCATATCTGTTTCATCAATATCGGTTTTATCGAAGTGTGGTTCACCGGCTGTGGGTTGTCCATCACCTTCACCAATATCTGCACCATCGTAGTCACGGGAATTGGGCCCAATTCCATCCACCCCCAGATCATCATAGATAATATCCCAGTCGTTATCATTATCAATTCCATCGTCACGCCGTTCATCAATCAAAGGATTATTGAGCCCTTCACCCGTAAAATAATCAACATATTTATAACCTAAATAAAGAGCCTGAGTGGCTCCTTCCGGTTTTCTATTTTCGTCAATCAGACCATTTAAGTTGTCATCAAATAAATTGGAGCCGGTTGGATCCTCGGTTAAAGTCTTGCCCGCCCAATAGCGAAAAGTCGCATTATTAAAAGTGATCGAAAGCGTATCGGTCGAATTTTTCCCAAGCCGGGTTAGAGTATCTCCCAAAGTCGTGACGATTCTATCATAGGTATCATAATTGATGAAAACGATTTGATCGCCGAGACTAAGGGTTTTAGGGGCAAATAAATCCTCTGAAATAGTCTTGCCTGAGCCGCTTATTCCATCATTATCGTTATCAATGCCGTCGTAAGGATTGCCAGGACTTTCTAGGAAAGCACCTCCCATATATCCGACTGGATCCGGACCCCAGCATGCGCCGCCGATCAAATCATTGTCCCACATATAGGCTAAATCCAATTCCCGGTCAAATGCGGCGTTATCATCTCCGGTATCCTGTTCATTTTCACTGCACATCCCTATATTATTGCCAATCTTATAGCCGAAGACCATTTTATTATGTAAATGCGTACCAATGTTTTCAATATCAAAAAGACAAAATATTCCATCTTCGACCGGAGCTTTTGCCCATTGAAATCCTCGAACATAGATTCTCAACCCCAAACCTCGCCGATTTGGATTATTGGCATCCGGGAAAAAAGCAAATTCGTCATTCTCATAATCATCGGCGACAAAGTAACTTTCTTCATCGGCATTGAACACATTTTTCCCAAAATATCCATTCCAGCAACCAGCCCAGCCATCCGGATTATAAATACCATATGGATTCTTGGGATCAGCTATATCCGGCCAATATGAAGGCCAGGAATCAGGCCATTCGGAACCGCCTTTAGCCATCGCGATCCGGTCGCCTGATTGATTAGCAAACCCGGGCAAAGGGAGGAAAGTACGCCAGGAACCATCTGGTCGTTTATCTCCGGTTGAGCCGCCGGTATTGTAACTTTTATTCTCACTTAAAATATGAATTAGTTGATTATTAGTATCTATTACTTCCGAGCCGACGAAAATATTGCCATCCATTAAGTAATAATGAGAACTGTTAATTGGCCATTCACCGATGATTTCATCCGGAGTCCACGGATTGATGGCTCCATAAGTCCCATCATTATAAAAAGTAGTGCGGAACTGATTGCCCGCATGTAGTCCCATCCGAAATTCGTTGTCAGTTCCATGCAGGTATGTCATCTGGGCAAATAAACCCGAAGTAAAAAGACATCCTGAAATTATAAATAGGATAAAGATTTTCTTATTCATTTATTAATCTCCTGATTCTCAATTAAAACCTATGGCTAAACCGACTTGAATCTGGCGCGGCGAAGTGTACCAGGTTGGTTGTTTAATATAATCTTCGACCGTGCTTACCCGGTCCGGACTATATACAACTTTCTTGGGATTGATAGTAGTAGTATAATCGGCTGTTCCAGTATCGGTGTAAACATTTAACTCATCTCTAATATCGAGCACATTATAAATATTTGCAAATAGTTCTAACCTAAACTTAGACTTGACCATTAAAATTTTATTAAGCGTTAGATCAATATTTCTTTGGGAAGGTCTGCGAGCACTATTCGTGGTTAATCCCGATACAGCCGCACCTCCTACTGTCTCCGAAGAGGGGAAACTAGGAGTATAAGGTCTCCCACTCCAATAACGTCCAATGAGCGAAAATGTCCAGCCGGAGACATCGTAGATAATCTGGGCATTGACTGTATGCCTTTGATCCCACTCCATTGGCACTAACGCTAAGACCGGCTGTTCGTTATTTAAAGCCGAATTGAAGGCGTCGGTGGGATCAGAATAGGTTCCTTCGGCTGATTGATAGGTATAATCAGCTCTAAAAGAATAATTTTGACTAAATCGTTTTTCTATTTTGAAGGTTACTCCCCGAACATTGGAATAATCTTTATTCACAAATTGAGAGTAAGAAACACCTGTTTTTACCGTCTGAATTATTGGACTAGTCCCAACCCAATCACGTACATCACGATAAAACAAAGTCAAGTCAATCCCGATATTTTCGCCGAATTGTTGTTGTAATCCAATTTCATACATTACTGTTTTTTGGGGCTTAAGATCCGGATTCCCAAATAGAGCCGCCCCTGAGCCAGTGGTAACCTTAAAATCAGGATTGGTATAAAGATATTGGAATTCAGGGACTTGGAAAAAGTGACCATAGGAAATATGAATTACGCCCCGGTCAGTAATCGGGAATGCTAATCCTAAACGTGGGCTCCAGGAACTTTTAGCTTTTACCTTTTTATGCATAAAAGCCCTCCGCTCATCCGGGGTATATTCCCTAATTGTTCCACTAGCCAAAAGAGAATCAACCCATTGATCAATAGTGCCGCGGTAATTATTTGGCATATCAATCCAGTTAGCATATTTATTCGAATATTTAAACGGTGAATAAATATTAGGGTCGATCGGATCAGCTAATATAACCGAATTTGCATCAAAATAATCATACCTTATTCCAACATTAAGAATTATATTATTTCTTTCTAACTTGTCTTGAATATAAGCGGAAAGTTCTTTCGGTTCCCTGAAATAATCATTGCGATAGACTGAACCGACTTCCGGAATTGCCGGCTGAAATGGCGTAAGTTCCTGACCACTTTCATTAGTTGCCGCCACAATCTGATAACTATGTAAAGTCAGTTCATATAACCGAACCTCCGATCCAAATTTAAGTTGATTATACTTATTAATCTGGCTGGTAAAATCCAGTTTTCCTACCCAGTAGGCTGTTTTCCGATTAGCTCGTGTAACATCCATCCCGCTATTCATAAAACTATAAGAAGTAGGAGCAGTAATATCATCCGGATCAATATATCCGACTGAGCCTTCTGGATTTACAATGTACTCGTACTGAGCGCCTAAATACTTTAGTGAATCAAATTTAATTGCACCCCGCTCAGTAAAAGGATCAATTATTTCTGCTATAATATCTTTACTTGTATCCTCTTTAACGTAAACTAAATAATCATTAGAGGCATTGGGATTATCAAAAACGTATTGTTTCGATTTCGATTCATAGCGGCTGATGCGCAGTTCATAGAAGTTCGAGGGGTTGATTATATGATTTAACGTTAATGTATGAGCCATTCCTTGATTGTGAATTTGGGGCAAACCATACGGATTATACTTATAATCATGGGTATTAAATTGCTGGTAATTGGCTGTCCCAGTAGGATTAAATTGGTAATCGTTTGTATTAATTCGGAAATAAGCCCGTTCTTGGTAAGATTCATTCCAGAAAAAATTATAATTAAGCTTCATCGAACGACTTAAACGGGCACTTAATTTTCCTTGAAAGGTAGTTCTCTCCATAGGATTCATCGGTACCAGTGAGCTCCCGCCAAATGTGATTCCATTGGCGGCATATAAACTTTTCATTTGCGAAGTAAGAACTGTACTGTCAATTGGAGCACCATTAGGTTGATACCATGTACGCCCATAATAATAACCTTCATCATAGTAATAACGTCCATTAATAAAAAAACTTAGGTTATCTTTAAATAAAGGCACTGGCCCACCTAAACTGAATTCACCATTATAAATAGGATTGATTTTTTTAAGTGGATTTTCCCATTCTTTTGATAATATATTTGAGCGGGTTGAATCATATAAAATTCTTTTGTATAAACCGAATACATTATCGTCACTTACATAATCTCCACCATAAACTTTAATATATCCAGTATAATCCTGCCCGCCCTCTTTCGTGATGATATTTACTATACCCGACATTGCCTGACCATATTCGGCATTGAAAGTACCACTTATAACTTGTAACTCCTGCACGGCGGAATTTTCGATGTTGATGCCAATCCGCCCGTCATATACATCGGTGGCTGAAATGCCATCAACCCAATACGCTACTTCTCCCGCCCGACCACCTCGGATATGCAATCTACCATCAGATTCGATAACACCGGCGTTTAATCTCAGAACGTCCTGGATTTGCTGAACCGGCAAATTCGAAATTTGATCGGCATCTATGGTAGAAAGCGAAGAAGTCATATCTCTAAGAACCAATTTCCTTTCGGCAGTCACGATCACCGATTCTCCTAAATCTAAAGCCGTCTGCTTTAAAGTTGCATCCAATCGAGTAGTAAGATCAATACTTACTCGAACATCTTCAAACTGAATCTGTTGATAACCAATCATACTAATTACCACTGTGTATGTGCCAGGTGGAACATTTAAAATGGTAAAATTACCCTCGCTATCACTTGCCGCTCCCATAGTAGTGCCTTTAAGTATAACGTTTGCACCGATAATCGGAGCCGAAGTACTGGCATCGGTTATCACTCCGGTTATTTTACCAGTAGTCCCGCCAAATAATATACCATTAAGTAAAATACTAATTAGGAGTAACCATATCCCAAATATTACTCTGTCTTTCATCACAGCCGCCTTTATTTTTAGAGTGAGTAAAATTGTCTTCATAAAATAATTCACTATAACTAAAATATTAAATTCCAGAGCAAATTAATAGCAAATATTTAATTTAAAAAGAGATAGACACTGAACTCCGAAACTTCAATTGATATATTTATTGTCATCATCATTGCTTATACAATTTTTCTTCATCATTTGTGAAAAAATTTTACATTTTTAGTCTTAATAATACATAGATTTTATGAGTTTTTGTTTGTACTTTTTGGCACTTAACCTCGAGGTAGGTTATTCCTAGTTTAGATGTATGTTTTGGCACTATACCGGTTTACCACCGGTACAATACTTTGCCTAGTAGATCGCGCAAATTCTCAGTATAAAGACGGTAACCCTTTGATTATAACACCGTCTCAAGCAAGTAATTCTCTGAAGACTAATCTTATTTGGTAAGTGCAACGGTATTGGTTCTTGACCTCAGACCATCGAACGATGCAGGCGATGTTTTAGCGAACGGATTTGCTCGCGAACGCGTATTAATTTCGCACGATCATGATTGGCGATAGCTTTATCACGCTCTTTCTTTAGTTCGCGAATTTTACTTTTGATCTCAGTCTTATTTTGCACGACAATCTGATGGTGCTGATGTTGATCAATTTGTAGAGCCTGGCAGAGAGCGGCAAGTAAGTGCTCTTTATTGAGTTGGGTATAGCCTTTGACAGCTTCACTATCCAGCTGGGAGGCAATTTCCCGCAACTGGGCAACAGTTTTGGTTTTAAGGTCTTGGTAGGTATAAGTCATTGAGGACTCCTTTGAGTAAAATTAAACATTGCGTTAATAATCTTTCTCATCTCCTTATATTCTTCGTATAATATAAAAATTTCAAGCCTTTTCGCAAGTGCGAATTCTTTGTGAAGGAAATTTGTTGAAGTCGCTTTTCCTTATTTCAGGATCATGCACTTCCTAGTAGCCGTGAATTCCGGACAGGTAATTTGGTACAGATAGATACCTGACGGCAGATTAGCCGGATGCCAGAATATTTTGTAGTTTCCAGCCGATTGCCGTCCTCGGACAAGTGTCTCGACTAATTGTCCTGCCAGATTATAGACATCAATCTTTATGTTCGTAGTTTTTGGCAGGGAAAATTCGATCACGGTGCTAGCGTTAAAGGGATTAGGATAGTTAGCTTTCAGAGCAAATTCTGTCGGAATTGAAGCATTTCTTTCGACTTCGATCTCGCTCAACACATTATTGAATAGAGAAACGCTGGCTAATCCTTCGGTTGAAGCCGTGAAGACAACCTCTCCCGACTTACCTTGTTCCGGAAGATAGTTAAAAATGGCGACGCCATTGCCGGTAGTCACTTGAGGATTGCTAATAATTCCAGGTCCTTCGAGAGTTAGCGAAATTTGAAAAGAATCGGCGCAAAGGCGATTCTCCGTATCACTGACATAGCATATTATCAGATAATTGGTTACAGGGAACGAGGTTATAATCGGTTTATCAATAAAAATTTTCAAGCTCGCCGGTTGAGTCCCATCTTCGGTTTTCGTCAACCGTAAGGCAATATCTTTGCACGGAGTCGGCATCTCAGGAATTTCAGTATAGATCATATTACCAGCCGATACACAATTACCAACAATGAC
>Ga0116190_1002230_pt1 | contig 15691 bp, 8 predicted proteins | sample AD_JPNTR4_MetaG_FD_89808 | JGI IMG/M metagenome (GOLD analysis project Ga0116190, IMG submission 89808) | Active sludge microbial communities of municipal wastewater-treating anaerobic digesters from Japan - AD_JPNTR4_MetaG | ecosystem: Engineered > Bioreactor > Anaerobic > Digestate | place...
AAAAAGCTTTAAAATCAATCGAAATTTCTCGTCTGAAATCCTGCCTCTAAAAAAATACTTGTTACTCATTGGTCTTCAATTAATTATGCAAAGATAATCTTTACTTAACTAATCTTGAACCTTTTTTAATATTAAATACAATACATTCGTATATCATTTTAAGTTTAAATTTTGTAATTTATATATAGTCTAGTAAATCAACCAAACAAAGCAAACTGAACGGATTAAAAACACTTATTATTCATTGGCTTTCAATTAAATATGTAAATTAATCTTTGCTTAATAAATCTTGAACCTAATTTAAAAGCCCGACAATTTTGTCGGGCTTTTGGTAAAAGACACATTATGTTTTTATTGTGTCCATAAGATCTCTGTTTACATTCTGTTTTGTATGCGCATGGTTACAGAGGTTAGTTTTTTATTAGTCTTATAGTAGCTTTTTTATTTCCCGAATTAATTGTCAACAAATAAATACCCGGCTGAACATCCAAATTCAGTTCAAGCATTTTTGTGTTTTTGTAAACAGATTGTCTCAGTATTTTTCCGCTAACATCCGTAATGCTGACTATAAATTCCGGCAAGGTTTCACCCAAATCGATTATAAAAATGCCGTCAGTTGGATTTGGATAGACTGCTATATCATTATCAAAAGTGTTTTCCAAAATTCCGGCAGATATAATATCGTAACAATCAGACGTATCCGTGCAATTGTTTTGGGTAATTTCAACGGCATAGCTGCCATTTTGAGTTGCGGTGAAGAATTGATTCGTTTCTCCCTCAATCGGAGCATAATTATTGTTGCAATCAACCCATTGATAAGCAGCATTTGCCGCATTTGCCTTCAGTGTAAACTCATCTATTTGAGTTACAGAAATATCAACGCTGTTTACCGTTAAGTTCAATGTTACCGTACTGTCACAGCCATGAATGGTTTGGAAAGTTTCCGTGTATGTGCCGGAAGTTGTCAAATTTTGTGTCCCAAAACTATAAGGCAATTCCGATTCACAAACCGACAAATTGACTTCGGGAAGAAGATTGTTAATGGTATCGCTAACATACATTTTTACATCATCAAAATATATTTTTACCGTACTTGCAATACCTGCTGATAAGGTTATGTCACGAGGAGTAGCTGTAGAGCTAATAGGAAAATCAAAAACTGTATTTCCCGATCCATCGTCATAAGACATTTGCTGACCATCAATGAACACTTTACAAGTCATGTTTCCAAAGTCATTTATCATTTTAACATGATACCATTGGTTAATGACGTAAGGCTGTAAAATATAATTTGAACTTGTCGTATTTCCATAGATGAAGTTTCCATTGTCAAAAGCAACACTAGCCAAATAGGTACCCCAAGTTCCGGCTGTATGATTGGTTATGGATAAACTTCCTGTACTTCCTCCCAATATTTTTTCAGCTTGCATCCATGCTTCCAAAGTGAATGTCTCGGGAAACGAACTTGGAACGGTGTATAAAGTAGCAGACCAACTTCCGGCACTTTCTAATTGCAAAGCTTGTAACCCGTTCTTAACCGGTGAATCCACCACTTTCTGATTGGCGTCACCCGTTCCGGCGTATTTTAAAATCCAACCCTCAGGTAAATTGCCAACAGCAGTTGTTTCAAAGTTTTCTTCAATATAATTTTCGGTTATTTCAAAAGTGCCATAAGCAGGATGAACAGTAATTGTAAAAGCTGTGTCGTTTGTAACGCCACTTGCAATATGCTTCATTGTTGCCATAAGTGTATAAGTTCCTGCTGAAGCATAGAGATGTTGAACAGCACTTGTAGCAAATTTCTCTTCAATTTTTGTTCCGTCTCCAAAATCCCAATATATACTATCGACATCTATTGGATTAGGTGTAATTTCTAACATTGTACCAAAACAAAATTCATTTTCTAATCCGTTAAATTCTGCTCGCGGGTCATAAGATTTAAAAAATGTTTTCGAAAATGGAACGCTCCACATATTCAAACTGTCTTTAAAACGTATATTTATATCGTGATCTCCGCCTTCCATATTGCTTGGCAAGGTCAATAATTCCGCCCAATTGTGAGTTTTTACGTTTTCCGGCAAACTTACTATTGTTGTATTCGCAAAATCATTGTCAAACCAATACATATAATCTGTTAGTTTGTTATCAACTATTTCAGTAGCGCTAGACAATTTCACAAACAATTTGCTTAAAGTGCTACTATATTTTCCATTTTCATCTTTGTATCGGATATTCAGCAAGTTCACATTATCTGGTAAAGCTGTAATATCAATATTTGCGTTTAATATGTGTGTCTGTGTTGGAGAAAAAGCAACAGTTTGCACGTTTGTATAATCGTTATTGAACCAATATTCATAAGAAACTAAATTATTGGTGCCAACGATTTCTGCATCCGGTAATTTTACAAACAACTTACTCAAAGTACTGCTGTATTTTCCGTTTTCGTCTTTATAGCGAATATTAAACAAGTTTAAATTGTTGGGTAAAGATGTAATGTCAAAATTTTCGTTTAATATGTGTGTCTGTGTTGGAGAAATATTAACGATTTGCACATTTTCATAATCATTGTTGAACCAATACTCATAAGAAATTAAATTATTAACACCTACAATTTCTGCATTCGGTAATTTTATAAACGCCTTACTTAAAGTACTGCTGTATTTTCCATTTTCGTCTTTATAGCGAATATTAAACAAGTTTAAATTATTAGGTAAAGATGTAATGTCAAAATTCGCATTTAACACATGCTGCGACGAAGCCGAAATTGTTTCCATTTGAACGTTTTCATAATCATCGTTGAACCAATATTCATAAGAAATTAAATTATTAACACCTACAATTTCTGCATTCGGTAATTTTATAAACAACTTACTCAAAGTACTACTATATTTTCCGTTTTCGTCTTTATAGCGAATATTAAACAAGTTTAAATTGTTAGGTAAAGATGTAATGTCAAAATTCGCATTTAACACATGTTGCGACGAAGCCGAAATTGTTTCCACTTGAACGTTTTCATAATCACCGTTGAACCAATATTCATAAGAAATTAAATTATTAACACCAACAATTTCTGCATTTGGTAATTTTATAAACGCTTTACTTAAAGTACTGCTGTATTTCCCGTTTTCGTCTTTATAGCGAATATTAAACAAGTTTAAATTGTTGGGTAAAGATGTAATATTAAAATTTGCATTCAACACATGGCTTTGCGTAGGAGTAACAGCAACGCTCTGCATATTGGCATAGTCGTTATTGAACCAATATTCATAAGAAACTAAATTGGTTTGCGCCGAAACTATACCCGCAAGCAATGTTAAAGCAATTAATAATTTTAATTTCATACGTTTAAATGTTATTTTTTAGTTATCGTATGGAACCTTGATGAACTAATTATCTTGTGCTGCCACCTTGATTTGCACATTCAATTGCCCGCTTGTCGCCGTGGGTGCAATGTTTTCTTCTTGAAAATGCGGATTTGATGGAATGGCTCCTTCTTTATAAGGGAATGTTCCGCCGTAAATACCAATTTGCGTGTTGTCAGTACCTATCCAAACTTCAGGTTGTTTCAAATGATAATCATGCGAATAATTAAAGGTTATACCTGTTTGGTTTACAAAAATAGTATCTGCTCCCACATTATAGTAATTGCCCGAAGCAACAGCATTGGCACCCAATGAAGGACCACTACTTACAAAAAGATTGTTGTAATAAGTGTTTCCTATTCCATTAGATATATGGTTTGTATATTCAGCTGTTTTTATTACATTGTTTTTAATTATATTATTACCGCCATCAATAAATACAAAAGTGTTATAAGTAGGAGATCTTAGGATAATATTATTCTCAAATAAATTGCCCGAAGATTTGGTTAGAGATCCGTTCGAAATTATTGAATTTGCAAAATATGCATTTTGTGCATTTCCCAAATTACAATGCCTCACAACACACCTGATAATACTTATGTTTTTTGAAGGATTTGATAAATCTCCTTGAAATGATATGTTGCCATCAATCGAAGAAGATTTTACGGTTAAATAATCTACGGCTTCATTGTTAGCAGTAGAAAATGTACCTGTTATGTGCACACCTTCAAACAAACAATTGTCGGCATCTTCCTTTAAAACAATGTTTCCGTTGATAAAGGTCTTTCCGGTTACAACACTTGAATCCGGATAGTGTCCTGCCCCTATAATGCTGAGTGTTTTAGTAAATTCAGCAGGCGGATTAAACGAACCTCCCGGCAGATAAATAGTATCACCGGAAGCACTTGCATTATACGCATTCACAAAGGCGGTTGCACCTTCAAAATGCTGTACTGTTCCATTAGAATGTAATGCTACTTTTTGAGCACTAATGGTAATTGTAGTTGCAAGAGCAACTAAGACGAAAAGATTTCTTTTTGTTTTCATGATTAATTTGGTTTATTTTATTTATTGGTTCAAGATTAGTTAAGTTTATTTTTTTGTTTCCAAATTTTACTGTTCTATCTCGTGCTGACGGCTAACATCTATTTCGACACAAATATATAACATTTTTTAATATTTAAAACAATAATATTTGTATATTATTTTAAGCCTTAAATTTTGTACTTTATATATAGTCTAATAAATCAACTAAATAAAGTAAAACTAAACAGATTAAAAAAGCTTATTACTCATTGTGTTTCAATTAATTATGCAAAAATAATCTTTACTTAACAAATCTTGAACCTTCTTTTTATCTTCTTTTCTTGTCCGGTGAAATTTTTTGTATATTGAGCCAAAAAATGATTTACGGATACATTCGCGTAAGTAGCGACAAGCAGACAGTAGAAAATCAACGATTTGAAATCAATAATTTCTGTGAAAAGAAAAAACTGATTATTGATGGTTGGATTGAAGAAACTATAAGTGGCACAAAATCATACGATAAGCGTGAGCTAGGTAAACTGCTGAAAAAAGTAAAGAAAGATGACTTAATCATTTGTGCAGAACTTTCCAGACTTGGCAGAAGCCTATTTATGATTATGGAAATTTTGAATATTTGCATGAATAAAGAGTGTAAAGTGTGGACTATCAAAGATAATTATCGGCTTGGAGACGATATCCAAAGTAAAGTTTTGGCATTTGCCTTTGGACTAAGTGCCGAAATAGAACGTAATTTGATAAGTCAAAGGACGAGAGAGGCACTGGCGAGGAAGAAAGCAGAGGGTAAAACCCTTGGAAGACCGGTTGGTGCAAAAAATAAAAAACTTAAACTTACGGGATATGAAAACCAAATAAGACAAATGCGAGAGAAAAATATACCAAAAATACAAATTGCAAAAAAACTGAAAGTAGATAGAAATACTTTGCATAGATTTATGATAAAAAATGATATAAAATAATGGGCAATTAAATTCAGCAGAACATCAGGCAGGGTATTTTGATGTGGTGATTGCTAATCCACCGTATATGGATGCGGAGTTAATGGTTAATCTAGGATTAGAAGATTTAAGACAATATGTTATTGATAGCTATAAGTATATTTCAGGAAATTGGGATATTTATATGGCATTTTTTGAAAAAGGATTACAGCTTTCAAAAAATATACTTTGTTATATCACGCCGGATAAATGGCTTTCAAAACCTTTTGGATTAAAGTTTAGAGAGCATTGCATGATGCCAAAACTAAAAAAAATATTACATGTAGGAAGTGGTGTTTTTGAAAGTGCAACAGTGGACGCCATTATAACTGTTTTCGTCAATAATCAAGAAGACACAATGGTAATGAGTTATAATGAAAACAAACAAATAGAATTTCAAAACCAAGCTTCTATTTCTAATTTGAAAAAACCATTTTTAATTGATTACTTATTTTCAAAAAACTCAAATATCGTAATTAGTATTGAAGTAAAAAACAATAAAAAAATAATTGACATTGCAGAATGTGAAAATGCTTGTGCTACTTCCGATGCATACAAATTATCTAAGTTACTCCAAAATAATAATATTTTTAACCCAGATACTGATTTTAAACTTATCAATACAGGAACAATAGGAAAGTATCATCACAAATGGGGTGTTAAAGAAATAACTTACTTAGGTAGAAAATTATTATACCCTACTGTGAACAAGAAAGACTTCTCAAACACATTAGGAAAATCTTATGCGAGAAGAGCTTTTTCAAAAAAGATTATTTTTAAGGGCTTAAATTTGTTAGATGCTTGTATAGACTTGGAAGGGTCAGTAATACCTGGTAAAACAACACTTGTTATCTGCTCTGAAAACAATGAAGAGTTAAAGCTATTGTTAGCAATAATAAACTCGAAACTAGTATTTAATTATATTAAGATAAAATATGCTTCAAGTAGTTATTGTGGTGGAATAACTTTCACAAAAGACATGATTAATAACTTTCCATTACCACACGACTGCAAAGAATATAAAAATAAAATTATCGGTGCTATTGATGATATATTAGATATAAAACAAATAAATGTGGATGGGGATACTTCATATTTAGAAAATCAAATCGACATTCTTGTTTACAAACTCTATAACTTAACCTACGATGAAGTGAAAATAATCGACCCTGAAATAGAAAAAATAATCAGTAGAGAAGAATATGATGCTGATATAGATAGTTTTAAATAATATTTCTAAAACAGCGAAAGTTGTGTTTTATCTTCTTTAGGAGGATAAAATACACCGATAATTATGAACGGGTTATGTCCTACATTATGAAACTTTTGAGTAGTGCCAAGGAAGAAGTGTAAATCACATTTGTTTACCATGTAATCAAAATATCTCTCTTTAACCTTCTGACAGGCTAATTCTTCATTGCCATCTTTTAAACAATTCCAGTACAAAGCACCTAATTCCCAATCTTCTACCATTAGAGTACGCTCTTTGTCGTCTTCGGTGGTAAAAACGTAAGAAAATTTGTAAGGTAGTTTCTTTGCCACTTGAAATATTCTTTGGGTCTCTTCGTCGTCAAATAGACTGCCTTGTGCTTGCTTTGCAATAATAGCATTAAGTTTTTTCTTATCCCATTCTCGTTCACATGGCTCCCATATAAAATCAATAATCTTTTTGGGTTTGAGTACGGCTAAGGATGTGCCGATATTCTCATCTTTTGCTTCTTCAATTAAAACCGACATATCGGTATAAACATTTTTAAGAGCAATCTCTTTTCGTAACGTCCAATTTTTTGTAGGCGGAACTCTTTCACCAATAATAATCTCTTTGTCTAAATCAGCCGGACGATAACTCTCTTTTCTGAAATCTTTTGTGTTACGAACAATATCCATCTCTATCCATTGCCATTTTTCATATCGGTCGGCATATTTCAGTTTTCGATAAGGAACAGGATATATCCTAACCCACGAACCATCTTCTTTAAAACCTGCTGTGCAAACCAATTCGTTGTAAGTGGCAGATAGCGTAGGATATGTTTTTACAGATATAAGAATTCGGGTAAGAGCCATGTTTTTACAGTTGTTTTAATTTGTAGTCGGTTTCGGGTAATTGCATTAGTGCATTTGCTACGCAAGTGCGGTGGCACTGTTTTGGATCTTTTTCAAAACAAGTCAGAGCAACTCGCTTACCTTTTTCCAGCAAATTGCGAATAGTGAGAAGTGAAGCATTGTTTTCTGCCAAAGTAGTTTCCTTATATTCTTGAAACAGAATATCATAATCTACTTGCGTTCGCAGTTCTTGTCTCTTGTCAGAGACAATGCCTAAGGCAGGAATGTGGATATATTCAATATCAGCACCTTTGCACGCTAATTCAAGAGTTTTTTTAGAAAAACCGTACTTCTGACTGTAAGCGTTTTTCCGAACATCGCAAAGCACATGTACATTATTAATTATCAGCTTGTTTATGTAGGTTTCCAAGGAAATTCCTTCGTAGCCGATAGTAAAAAGTTGTTTTTGGGGATAGTGTCGCTTTTGTTGCTCAATTGCATGGAGTTCGTTGCTGTTCAGCAAGTCTTTTGCAATAACACTTTTTGTAGCATAATACGGATATTGTCGATATGTGTAGCGAATTAAGTCGGTTTGCGTCCAATTGCCAAAATGTGTTTTCACATCAAAAAGACCTTTCCTATCTTCAGGTTTAAGTGTGTTAATAAAATCCTCGTCTTTTGTCAGCTTGTAAAATCTGCTCTTCTCTGTTTCAACAATTTTGCAATAACCATATTTGGTGAGTGTTACCATATCTTGATTTGCTTGAAACGAAAAGCAGCCATAGCGATACGGAACAAAATCGAAGGATTTTGTTTCCTGCATGCGAGTGAACAAAAACAAGTATTTTTGAAACTGTTTGGCGGTCAACTGTCCGTCAAACACACTCAACAAAGCCAGCAATATTTTTCTTCTGTAATACATACTCTTTTTGCAAAAGTACAAAAATATTTTGTATGCATACGCTTTTTTTAATTTTTAACAAATTAAGTTGTTTCGCTACCTTCCACTATAGCTATTTCTTCATCCGTAAGTCCGTAAAGCTGATATACCAATTGGTCTATTTCATTTTCCCAGTCGGAAGTATCAGCTTGTGGATTTTCTTTCTTGGCGGAAAGGATTTGATTGACAAGAGAAATAATGGGTTGTTCATTTGATACAACAATAGGTAATGCTTCTATTGTAGCAGCTTTTAATGTATATGCACCTCCAGCTGTCATAACTCCAATAAATCCAAAATAATATTGTAGCAACTTACTGTTTAACAATCCTAATAAATACTTAACAGGTACATTATCAGATGTTAATATATAACCATTGCTCGGCAAATAGTGTTGTTTGTCATCATATGCAAAAGCCCATTTGTCAGTTGTCAATCCCCAAATTATTTTCTCTGATTTTTCAAAATGTTTATAGTATGCTGTGTTGTCTAAAATCTCGAACCATTTGTAATTACCAGGTTTTCTGCCTTCTTCATCAGTTGATTTTGTTTTAGGCTTTAATTTGTTAAAGAATTGGAGCAAATAACTCTCTAAAATGGGATAATCTGCAATTTTAATTCCTCTTCTTGTAAATATTAGATTTTCATCATTTTCATTATAATACCATTTTCGAATATTTCTACCTTGCAGCATATTTTTTATTACTACTGCATTATTGGTGTCTTTGTTAATAAGTTCTTCTTTCTTTTCATCTGAAATAATAAAGGCAGGGTTAAAACCAGTTGTTACTCCACGATACACAGACACACCATCAATGTTTTTTAAATTAATCGCATTTTTTTCAATTTTTTCTTTCAAAAGTAGCTCTGAAACATCAGCAAAAGACCACTCATTTTTATCAAGATACTTTTGCTGATAACTACCAAATGAATTTTGCCTCTCCAAAAAATTTACTTTAAATTCTTTAGCCTTAAGTTTGTGAAATTTTTCATAAATAAACTTATTGTTTTTTTCAGAATGACAGTTTTGAATATTTAAAATTACACTTGAAACTAAAATTCCTTCAAAAACTTCAACTTGTTCAAAATTTATTATATGATTAATATTTTGCTTAGACAACAGTTCTCTTACAGGTTCACCATATATGGTGTTGAAAAATTTATTTGTAGTGATATAACATAAAACTCCATTTCTTTTTAGAAGGTCTAAACCTTTTTCAATAAAGTAAATACTTAAATCGGCTGTTCCCGAATAGATTAGAAAACACTCTTTAAGTGTACTTGCAATATGTTTTAATTTTTTCGCTTCCACATACGGCGGATTAGCAATTACCACATCAAAATAACCTGACTGCTCTGCTGAATTTAATTGCCCATTTTCTCGTTGCAATCCAAACATCCATTCCGGGTCAAAGAAGGGTGATGACGAGTTTTGGTCGTATGGGTCCCAACCGGCAAGATTGTCGGCATCCTCACTTCCCCAACCGTTGTTTTTAAGCTCGTCGGCTATCTTTATGCGGAGTTCTTTATCAAGTTTACGGTATTTCTGTTTGGTCTTTTTTGTTTTTGCTCCAAATATTTTATGTCTGCACACACGAAGTTCTTCTTGAAGTTTTTGTATCTCTTCTGTATCAAAAAGTGAGAGTTGAGCTTCCGGGCGGTTAATTCCAATCAGCGTGTTTGCAGTTACAAATTTTGTTTCTAAGTTTGGTAGCGGAATAATGCCGAAGTTGTTATCCTTATCTGTATCGTTGTTTTGGTCAACTACAAGCGAAATAAAAAAGCGAAGTTTCGAGATTTGTGTAGCAATCGGTTGTATATCCACACCGTAAATACAGTTTTCAATTAAAAAAAGTTTACGAGCATAGTCCGGTCTGTTTTTGCTGATGTCGAAAGCGTTATTTATTTCAATCAGTCTGTTTTCGCGTTCCTTTTTATCTTCTGTATCCAAAGCCTGCTGAATTTCCAGTTGAGCTTTTTCTTTTTGCACTTTTTCCCAATAATGATTTTCTGGGTCAACCTTTTGCAGCAAATGGACTAATTTTTGCAAAATACCCATAGGAAAAGCTCCTGAACCGCAAGCAGGGTCAAGTATTTTACAATGATAAAGTGCGTTAATCAGTTCGTTTACTTGAGTTTCTGTGAGATTATGTTCTTCATCGGTGTATTGAAACAGCGGACGGATTTGTTCTTCTTCGATTGAAGTTTTTCCTTTGAAATAAGCTATCAAACTTTCATCTACCATATAATTTACAATCTCGCGTGGCGTGTAGAATGAACCTGTTTGTTTTCGTGCCGTGGTTTTGGTCTCAGGATTGAAACTTGCCAATAGATTTTCAAAAACCTTTCCAAGCAATTCCGGGTCAAGTGCCACTTCTACTTCTGCCGGTGTGTTTTCCTCTACCGTAAAATTGTAGGTTTTAAGAATATTAATAAGACCTTTTACCGATGCTTGTTTGGTTTGCGGTGTTTCTTCGCCATAGTCATCACTTAAATCTACATTTTCATCTCTTCCGAAAAAGATATAATCCGGCACAATCAAGCGTTCGTCTTTTGGCAAATTATCTGTAAAACCATCTATGTAAATTTTATTGTGCTTGTCGTCTAAGCATTCAAAAAGTCCGCCATTAAGGAATGGTACTTTGCTGTTAATAAGTTCTACAAACTTTTCAGGATTTTTGAAATATTTACGGTGGCGGAAAAGCCAGTCGTTTCCGAAGTCATCGCCATAGTTTGCATCTCGCCTAAAACTTCTTTCACGTTTATCTTCATCATCGCTTTGTGGGGTGATAGGACAGTTAAGTGATGCAAAAAACAAGTTTTGCAGAATGGCTTTGTAGTAAACGCTATCCTTTCCTGTTTCAGAGAATAATCCGGTCTGTTTTATCGGATTAAGTTCTGTAAGAATATCGTTTTTCAGCTTATCCTCATCAAATAACTCTTCAGGAATTAACCCCTTTTGCTTGATAAACCACACAAATAGGATGCGCGTAAGCATGCGGATTACGTTGGTAGCTTTGTGTTCTTTTATCAAATCTTCCAACGGTTTATTTTCAGCATGTGCTTTTTTCGCCGTTGGCTTTGATGGAAACTCCACATGTTTAAGTGCCCAGAAATACCAGTCAGATAGTTTTTTGTAAAACTGCTTTGTAAGAACTTCAACAGAGAAACGCTCTTGTAAATCGTTGAAATAATCGCCGTCTTTTTGAGTTAGTTCTCCTTTTTTCAGTAAAAACTCTGTAGGTGTTTTAACGTGTGCACCTTCACCTAAAAGAAAAGAGTATCGTCTTGGGTTGGAAAAACTTCTTGTGATGCGCGAAGAGTCTTTTACAGGGGCAGCCTCAATTTGCAAAAGCGAGAAACGGTATTGCGAACTGTTTTCTTGTTTGAAAATTATCAATGCACGGTTGTTGTAACTTTTATGCAGCATCAACTTAAAAGCGTCTTGTGCAATACCGACACGTGCATCGTGAGTAGATGTATGAGTAATTTCAAAAACATCAAGTTGCATATTTTGGCAAGTGCCAAGTTTTGTGGCATCGATAGTGTAGCGTGTAGTAAAATTAAAGTTTTTGTATCTTTTCTCGTCAGCAATAAAGTCCGGTAGGAATTCCCGTAAAAACCCGAGAAAATCGGCGCGATTGTAAGGATTGTTGAAATTCATAATACTGTATTTAAGGTTATCTGTTTTCTATTTCTTGTGCCAATATCAAGGTTTCTACGCCTTGTTGGTCGATATCGTCGTATGTGTGCAATACTTTTTGAATATAATCACTGCTAATTTTTTCGGGCAAAGTTAAATACTCTGTCGGCTTGAGTCTGTTTATCTGTCGAAGTGCATAGCCGGATAGAGCATCGTATTCAATAGCTGTTTTCAAGTCTTCCAGATACTCTGTATTACATGCATTTGTCTGTATCATAATACGTATTTTATCCAAGGCATTCCGTTTTGTTTTCTCTGTGTCTGCTTCTGTTTCAGTTGCAAATAAAGATTGTTTTGCCAAATTATACAGTTCTTCAAAGTTTTCAGACACCTTATATCCTGTTTCATTAGGTTCGCTTTCTAATATTTTAAAAGTTTCTTGGGGTGAAATAGAATAGACATTTTCGCTGTTTTTTGCAATTTTGAAAACAATTTCATTATTCTTTTTAGCTATTACTAATACACCATTTTCCACCTCTTTCTCAAACTTTCTTCTTGTTTTTGTGCGAAGTGGAAGTTTTAAAGCCTCTTCCATTTCAGGGGTGTTGATTAATTGATTTAGCTTAGCACGATAATCCGTATCCCATGATTTCTGTTCTTCGGCTGAACTTTGTTTTTCATATTGTTCACTAAAGAATGCTCGTAACTCCTCGTCAGAAGTAAGCACTTTCGTGTCTTCACCCATTATGGCATGTATCATATCCATTTTTAGAGTTGAAATCTGCTTGGTGCGGGTTTCAGCCTCGCCTATTGAAGTCGGGAAGTAGTTAAAAATATACAACTTATCGAACACTTTTTTATTAATACGATTGATACGTCCCACACGCTGAATAACACGAGTAGGATTGTACGGAATATCGTAATTAAAGATGGTTCCTGCTCTATGTAGGTTGTAACCCTCCGAAATGGCATCGGTAGCTATCAACACTTTGTATTCGTCAAGTTGCTTGTAATCTGTATATCCAGCATCGAAGTTTGCTCGGATTGTTTCTTTATTTGTTGCAGATGCTTTTTTAGCTGTGTAATAAAAAACAGGCAGTTTGGCATCTTGAAGTCTCTTGCCCAAATATTCAACAGTATCTGCAAATTGACTAAACACCACTATCTTTCTGTTTGGTTCTTTTTTTAGTTGCTCTTTAAGAATATCGGCAAATGTTTCTAACTTAGGGTCATAAGTAACTTTGCTCCATTCTTCTTTTAACTTTTCAAGCAACTCAATATCGGTATTTAAATCATCAAAGAAATCTTCATCCAAATACTCTGTTTTAATTTCAAACATTCCCCTCGCATTAAGTCGCTGGATAGCTGCGTCTAACTCTTCGTCTATCATTTCGGGAATAACGTCGTTTGTTGTTTCGTACAGTTCTTCAATATCAGGCAACATTCCTTTTTTGAATACCGGAACAGCTTTCCTCTTTTCTGCCCAAGCAAGAATGTTTTTACAATTGAATAACATGTTGTTCAAGGAAATCTTAAAAGCATATTGCGAACTCTCAAAACGCCGAACAAGCAATGTCCGCATAAATTTAGCCAAGTTGCGTTGTGTCCCTTTGAACAAGTTGTAATCAAACCCGGCATCTTCAACTATCTTTTTAACTTTCTCGTCGAATTCGGGTTTCACATACTTAATAGGTTCGTATCTGGCAGCTTTGAAGTCGCCCTCATCTATCTCTTCAAACTCTACATAGTCATCCACTAAATAATCATCTGTATCGATATTAGTTCTGTCTTCATGTGAAATTTTTTGCAAAGTTTCTATATAAAGACTCTCTAAATCACCTAATTCATAATCGAGCAGTTCAGGCGGCTGTACTTCTGCGAAGTCAATATTTTGTTTCTTTAAGTCCTCTATATAGTCAGGTATTCCTTTTAAATCAAGGCGAGAACGTCTGATAATAAGCGGTTGTATAATGGTGCGAATTTGTGATGCAATGCTTTCTATCGCTAACTTAACTTCATCGCTGCTGATTTTTTTGTCTTTTTGCTGTTTTTTAAGTTCTTTGTAGGCGTTGATTAAACTTCTAAACTTTTGTCCCAAATTCTCTACTGTTTGAAGTGTCGATTTTGTAGGTATCTGGAACAGTTTAATCATTGCATATATATCTGATGGCTGATTGTTGAAAGGTGTTGCTGTTAGCAACATCACTTTATTTCCGGTACACAGCCTCTTTAAGTTGTCGTAATCTTGGGTGTATTCATTTCTATAATTATGAGCCTCGTCTATGATTATCAACCATTTTTGATTTCCCCGTACACGTTCTTCGTAGTATTCGAGGGCTTTTTTAATTATCCCGCGACTAAATACACGTGCATTTATTCCAAACTCTTCTTGATAGTCTTTCCATTGATTAACAAGGTGAGGCGGGGCAATAATGATTGTTCTAAGTTTTAAGTTATGTGCTATCGTGGATGCAATTATACTTTTTCCCAAACCCACCACATCAGAAATAATTACTCCATTGTGTTCTTCTATTATATTAACGCCTTGTCTAATAGCATCTTCTTGATATTTCAGATTTAAAAATTTACCTTTTGTTATATCGTATGGTGTGCGAATATATTTTGAAGTGTCAATGTTAAAATATTCGTAGAGTGTTCTTAAATACATCAAATATGGTGGAATTATTTTTTCTAACCAAATATGCTTAATCACATTTTCCTCAAACTCTTTGATATGTTCTTGGTTTGCTAAAACAATTGCATCTTCCCAGAGTTTTTCAAAAATACTCATTGCTTCATTATATTCTGCTTTATCTTGAAAGCGAACGTTCACCTCATTTTGTCCACTTAAGCCGCTGTATGTGAGATTGCTTGAACCTGTAATCACAGAACCCGGGGTTTCTCCTTCTTCTCTGAATTCTTCTTTATATGAAAAAATATACATTTTGGCGTGAGATGGTTCTTTGGTTTTTCTTATTTCGAGCGTACCGTGTTTAATTTTCTCAAAGTAGATTTTAAAGGCTTCCTGTTTTTTCTTACTTTCAAAATAATCTGTTTTGGAAAATAAATTTACAATGTTCTCATAATTAGCAAATCGGATATCTTGTCTTGATGATTTTTGTTTTTTGTAAAAAGTGTTTAATTTGTAAGTTTGATTTTGAAGTTCGGTTTCCATTTCCAAACCCACAAGGATACGCATATTTTTATCGTGAATGTTTTCGTAGATTTCTTCAATGCCTGAAAAATAAAAATATCCGACAAGAAAATCAAGAGAAGCTGTTTTGTGTGGAAGAATGCCTTTAATTATTGATGAAAGGTTTTTGTCCCCTTTGTTAGTGATGAAATATTTGCTCATGAAGTTTAGTAATTGATTGTATATTAGTTTTTTATTTTAATTTTAAATGTTCTAATATCAGGGAATACAAATTTAGAAAATTAAATTGATTTTTAAAGTGTAATTTTAAAATAAAAGCTCGACAAAATTGTCAAGCTTTTGGTAAAACATTTTATTCAAATTTATATTACGTTCTTTTTTATTGCGTCCGTTCTAAAAACCATTGGCGCACAATTTCCATTTGTTGTTCTTTGTTCAAGTTGGAATTGTCGAGCAGCAGCGCATCAGAGGCTTGTCGCAATGGGCTTTCTTTGCGGGTTTGGTCGCGTTCGTCGCGTTCTTTTACGTTA
>Ga0116190_1002234_pt1 | contig 15664 bp, 10 predicted proteins | sample AD_JPNTR4_MetaG_FD_89808 | JGI IMG/M metagenome (GOLD analysis project Ga0116190, IMG submission 89808) | Active sludge microbial communities of municipal wastewater-treating anaerobic digesters from Japan - AD_JPNTR4_MetaG | ecosystem: Engineered > Bioreactor > Anaerobic > Digestate | place...
CCAGCAGATCGCGCTAGGCACCAACATGGGGCTGCCGGCGAGGAAGGACGTTGACGTGTCCACTTTCGTGAAAGCCAGGCCCGACAACAAGTACTTCATCGACTCGCTTGCCGAGAGCAAGCCCTTCCCGGCGCCGCTTCGTGGCGTTGACTTCTTCAAGCTGATCGAGAAGGAGTTCGACATGATGTGGCTTGGCGAGCGCAGTGTTGACGATGCAGTGCGCGCCGTCGAGAAGAAGGCTGCCGACGTGCTGGCAGGCAAGATGTAGATACGCGCAACCTGATTAGAGACTGAGCCAAGAAGGCAACGGCCAACGCGACTAACGTTCCCAGCGGTTTTCCCTGGGATACTCCTAGAGACTTGACTGGGGACGTGACCGCGACGAGACTGAGAGTGAGGAGGGGGCCATACCCCCTCCTCGCCATAGCGCCATTACGCGCAGACTGCAGGGGAGGCACAGCACATGCAGCACACACTGGGCAATGATCGGTTCGAAATCATGATCGACGACGAGGCATGCAGGATAGCGCGGCTTCGCAATGCCATCACAGGCGACGACTACATCAAGACCGGGCTAAACTACAGCATATGCCGGCTTGTGTGCATAGACGAGGCCAGCGGCGCGCGGCTTGAAGTGACGCCGCTGTGCGCTCACGTTTGCTCGCATGCTCAGGCCCCCTGCGCTCAGGCTAGCGCTGATCGCCTGGATACTGCAGAAAGGACAGAGATCGAGTACGAGGCGTGTGAGGTCGTGTGCGACTGCGCGAACGGCCGCTCGGCGTCGTTGCTTGGCGCACGTTTTGACATCCGTGTGAGCGTGCGGGCTCAGGCGCGTCCGGGCAATGCCGAGAGTGTGTGGTCGGTTACCGTCGCGAACAATCAGCCCGGGGTGCGCGTGATCCAGGTGCTCTTCCCGAATCTGCACGGAGTATACCTGGGGGATAGCTGGCGCGATGATGTGATGATCTACCCGCATCACGCGGGTGAGAGGACGCAGGCGCCGATAGAGGAGTACACCACCCCACGTTATCTGGGCTTCGGGCGCGCGCAAACCGTGCGCAGTTGCGATGGCGTGTTTTCCAGGGAGATCAATTATTGCGGACTTGCGTCGATGAACTGGATGTACTATTACGACGCTCAGAACGGCCTATATCTGGCCTCCTACGACCCTGAGTTTGTCGTGACTGGGCTTCGGGTGGAAACGGGGGGACCCGACTGCCCGGACGGCCCTTGGATGGGATGGGCGTTCCGCAAACATGTGGAGGTGCGGACCGGCGAGACCTGGGAATCGCCGCCGTACGGCATTGCTGTAACATGCGACGATTGGCGGTGGGGTGCTAAGCGTTACAGGCAGTGGGCGGATACAGTTATGCCGATGCCGGATAATCCGGATTTCCTTGAGGGCGAGTACGTCCTGAATCAGTGCTACAACTTCAAACGAGACGGTGTCATCTTCAACAAGTTCTGCGACATCCCGCGGATGTATGAAGACGGGCGCGCCAGGTTTGGCGCTAGGCATATGTTCATCGCCTCCTGGAACCGTAAGGGATTCGACCAGAACTACCCGGAGTACTATCCCGACATGGAGCTGGGCACAGCGTGGGAACTGGCTGAGGGCTGCAAGTACGTCAACGAGCACGGCGGGTTCGTCACCTTCTACATCAACTCGCGCATATTCGAAAAGACGTCAGACTACTTCGACTCGCTGGGCGTGAAGTGGGCCATCAAGGACGAAAACGGGGAGATGATCCACGAATCGTATGGCCCGCACGATTTCGTCGTGCTCTGCCCATCCCACGATGAGTGGAAGAACTACCTAATGGATGTGGCCGGATGGATGGCTAAGTGCTCGCATGCGACCGGGATCTACCTGGACCAGCTAGGTTCAGCGGAGCCCTGGCCATGCTTCGACCCAGAGCATACGCATGCGTCCATTGGCGAGTTCAACCGCGGTTACCTCGGCCTAGTCAAGGATCTGCTGGTTAGGCTAAGGTCGATGAACCGGGATAGCTTCCTGATGATCGAAAACTGCGGCGACATCTACGGCAGCTACGTGTGGGGCAATCTCACCTGGAACGGCGAGCCGTACGACGAGTTCTTCAACTTGTACAAGTACACATTCCCCGAGTATGTCCAGGTCAACATGGTCAACCCCAGGAGAGAGTTGGATGGGCCGGACAGAGCGCAGCGCCTGCATCGCCACCTGAACAGAGCATTGATGCTGGGTTCTGTCTTCTGGCTGGGGCTCGATAAGATGCCGTACCTAGACGACGACACACGCGAATACCTGGATGCCGCCTTAAGGCTCCGGGCCAGACTGACACCGCTGATCCGGGGGGCCCGGTATGTGGATATGGACGGCGTACTGTCGGTCTCGGATGGAATTGAGGTCGGGCACTGGGAGATGGCAGACGACCGGGATCTGTACATCGTAGCAAATCCCGGGCGCGTTACGGATGGAATGGTAGTAGTTCCGACCGGGCAAGGCGCGGGGAACGCTGATTCGGACGCCTACAAGCATATGGTCGTGGACGATTTCGATATCGACGGAGGTAGTGGGCGCGTGCGCTATGAGCCATGTTCGGAGGAGCTCAAGATACGCCTTCATGACGCCGAGGTCGTGTGCATTCTGACCAAGTAGCGGTATTTGAGAGAGCGAGGCCCGGATGAGCGGGGCCCGGGTGCAGGTTGGTGCATCTCCGGGCCTCGTGTCGAGTTCACGCGAAGACCGATACCAATACGCTCTGTATTCCAGCCCTTTTGTGCGAGTACGGCCTCTTGCTCTGCCACAGCGGTGCAGAATGCTGCGATTTGCTCTGCTACGGCGCCGAATCCTACGCCTTGAACCCACCCACCATGGAGTTAAGGTCTGCCGCAAGTTCGGCCAGCCTCGTGGCTGATGTCGCGACCTCCTCAACCGCTGCGTGCTGTTCCTCAGCCGATGCCGACACTTCTTCGGCGCTAGCTGCCGTTTCCTCGATGATGGATGCTATGGACGACACTGCGTCTGCGACCTGTGTGCTCTGCGCTGCCATCTGCTCTGCCCCGGCGGAGTTGGACTCGGTAATGTCTACGATACTGTCGGCTGCCTCGGTAAGCACGGCCTGAGCTTTCGCCAGGTCCTCGAACGCCGCCTGCAGTTCGGACATCTGCGCCTCGGTGCTCTTCACCTGCTCAGATATCCTGGTGAGTGCCTGCTGTGTTTCGGCAGAGCGGGCGACACCGTTCTCGATCTCGCGAACACTCGCGTTCATCGATTCCACTGAATGCCCGATACTCCCGGTTATCTCCTTGATCAACGACTCGATCTCTCGGGCGGACCTGCCGGCGCCCTCGGCGAGTTTCCTGACTTCGTCTGCTACCACCGCGAAACCTCTGCCATGTTCCCCGGCTCGCGCAGCTTCAATGGCAGCGTTCAGGGCCAGCAGGTTGGTCTGTTCCGCGATGTCCTGTATAGCCAGTACGATGCCCTCGATCTGGGCGGAATGCCGTCCGAGTTCCTGAATCTGCTTGGCCGCCTCCGATACGGTACGGCTTATGGAGGCCATGCCGTCTGAAGTCATGTGCACCGTTCTGACGCCGTCGTTTGCCGACGTAGCGGCATGCTTGAGGTGGTCCGATGTCTTCTCGACCGCCTTCTGCGATCTGGCCAAGGTCTCCGATATGCTTACGACAGCTGACGCCATGTTGCCAGCGGATTTGCCTTGTGTCTCTGCGCCTCGGGAGATTGAGTCAATAACGTGCGAAAGCTTGCTCATCATTTGCGCCGCGTCGCCTGACATCTTACCCTGCTCACCGGTGCCCAGCGCGACCTGTTCGATTGCGGACGTGACCTGAAGGCTGGCGCTGCCGACCTCCTGGGCCACATCAGCCAGGCGAACGCTGGCCTCAGTAACCTCCTCCGAACTGAGTTGCACCTTCTTCACGACTGCCTGGATTTTCTCCACAAACATGTTGAACCATTTGGCTACATCCCCTATCTCATCGCCGGCTGTAACCTCAAGACGCCTCGTCAGGTCGCCCTCGCCGCTGGCGATCTCCTTCAGCATCGATGCCGTCGTAAGCAGCGGGTTCGCGAGCCGCCGCCCGAAGAATAGTCCGATCACGGCCACAACCGCGGCGGCCAAACCGACGCCGACTACGAGTGTCTTCGGCATCCTGTTTGCGCCTGCGAAAGCCTCAGCGGTATCAAGTTCTACTATCAGTCCCGCCAAATGGTCACCTAGCATCACTACGCTTATCGCAGACAATGCTACATGATCGTCATGGTCGGGATACTCAAGAGATTGGGTCCAGTTTACATTCTGCGATGCTATCTCCTCTGCGAGCAGCCTAATGGCCTCGGTATCAATCTTCTGCTTGAGCACTGCATCCTTCGAGTATATGCCGTGTTTGGTGTTAGTGAGGAACGTGCCGTCGGCAGCCACTAGGTATGCATCTGCTGATTTGCCCAGGCTTTCGAGCCCGGCCTGAAGCTTGCGCTCCAGTTCCGAGCTGCTCATCGCGAGGCCCAGAGCCCCCACAATGCGCCTACTCCCTGCTTCGTATATGGGAGATCCGGTGACGATGACATTGTCAGTTACCACAGTAGAGTAGAAGATCTCCGAATACGCGACTATGCCCTTTATGGCGCCCTGGAAGTAGTCGCGGGTCGACAAATCAGCGCCTTCGATGACCTTAGCGTTCGACCATACTCCAGTCCCGTTCGGATCCATGATGAACACGAACGCATACCCATACTCCTTTGCAATCACATCACCTAGCGGGTCCAATATATCCGTCTTCATCTGAAGCCAGTCAGTGCTGTTTACATCCCAATCCGCCGACTCCAGATATGCCAGAGCTTCTCGTAAATCCCTGGTAGTCGACAGTACAGTTGCGTCGTTGCGTTGTTTGGCGATCCATGAGTCGAGCTGCTCTCGCACTGAGTGGGAATATGCGGTGATCGCCGCGTGAACCTGCACCTTCATAGCGCCCCGGAACTGCGTGTAGGCAAACACTGATACCAGCGAAAGCGGGATAAGCGAAACCAGGATGAAAACGGCAGCGAGTTTGGCCCCGAGCCTTAGTCTGTTGAACATGGCGTGTTCCTCCCTGTCGTTATGCTGTTAGAGAAATATCGACATGAATCGAGCTTTGGATTAACCAGTTTTCGGGGATAAGCCCTAAAGCTGATGTTGGTGCTTGGCGGGCGCAATATCTGCGTCTTCCGGAGGCGTTCGAAAACCTAAAGGTGTTCGATAACAGAACTTCTGCACTTAGAACACTAGACTAGCCAGCTCGATCCATTTTGCAGTGCCGTGTGGTTTCCGGCGCGACATGCTCCAAACCGCTAAGGCCGGGTTGGGCAAGGCTTTGTCAGGCCTGTGGGAAAACCCTACGGTCTTGTCGCCGGCCTAATGGAATACCGCATGGTTCAGCACGTTCGGGCGAAATCTGAGGGCGTTCTGGGGATCACAGACTCTGGGATGGCAGTCTCCGGTGGCCCACCACCGAAACACGGCATTCGGGCACTGGCTCTAGCTGCACGTTCTGCTAATGCTGACCGCCTACGAAAGTAAGCGCCGCAGCCGGTTGCGATCGGGAAGGCTAATGCGTTCAGAACCGTAGGGTATTCCGACAGGCTCCGCCAAAGGCCTGTCGGAAAACCTACAGGGCATGGGCTGCGCTGCGCTGAGAACCCCACGGCATTTCATGGTGCATCCCAGCCATGCCAGATGAACGGCAGAAGTCTTGCGATAACCTAAAGAGTATTCGATGATCTAGAGGCTTTACCCTAATGCAGCGCGAATTCTGCCCTGCGTTACGCGATTGTGCGCATTGCCCGGTTGCTGCATGCGCAGTGTTGCAGGACTGCCCACTGCGCTACTGCCATACCCCTTGCTTTCGACGCACGTTGGTCGCGCATGTGTGGTAGCATCTGTTGTAGATTCTGTGACAAGCGAAAGGAAGCCTGAGTTCGATAGACTGAAGTCGGGAAGCAGCACGTGATGGAGGTGCTCTGGGTGAGTGGATCTGACAGAAGCTCTGTCGCCAGAAGGGCAAACGCAGAACTGGGGGCTGCGTGTTTTCTGGATGTTGAGACTACGGGGTTTTCCCCGAGAACGGATGAGGTTGTGGAACTGGCGATGGTGCTGTTTGAGTTCGACTACAATGCAGGTGAGATCACGCGCGTAGTCGACACCTACTGCGGTCTGAGGGAGCCCAGTGTTCCGATTCACCCTGGGGCAGCACGAGTCCACGGCCTTACGCTGGACAACTTGCGTGGCAAACAGCTCGACGATTCGCGTGTGCAATCGATCTTATCGGGCTCCGATTTCTTGATTGCGCACAATTCGTCATTCGACAAACCGTTCGTATGCAGGCTATTCAGACAGGCTTTGCAGATCCCCTGGGCCTGCTCGTGTAAGGATATCCGGTGGCACATGTACGGTTACGGTTCAGCCAGATTGCAGGAGCTCATCAGAGCACATAATATCCGGACTACTCAGACACATAGAGCGATGGATGATGTGTCGGACGCCATTGAGCTGCTCAAATGTCACAGCCCGTCGGGACATACGTTTTTCGCCGAACTGCTCCAGGCAGTGCAGGCGGATGGGCGGATATCGCGGTAGCGCCATATAGGCCAGCTCAACCGGCATTCATTCGCGGTCTCTGATGCAGTGTCTGAGATTCTGCTAGTGGAATCTCCCTCCGCCCTCATGCCACATACGTACCGGAATCCCATTCCATCTTTGGTGGACGACTGAGGTGGAATTGGATTCCCGGATTTGGCCAGACGGTGCTGGAATGAGATTCCCGAATTTCGCTAAGCAATGCGCGAACGCGGTTCCCGAATTTGACCGCGCGCCATCGGCATGCCGTTCCGCGCATCCTGCGGCCAGCATCGACTCAGCCTGCATCGGTGACTTCAGCATAAGCAGCTCACAGTGTTGACACAGTAACTGAGACCTCCTGTTTCAGCTGCGCCGGCCGAAAGCTCTGAGGCGGATGCAGTTCGACGGGAATGGTGAGTTTGCCCAGATGTCCTGACAGGACGGGGGTTCCACTGCGGATCATCGGAGACCGTCGTTGCTGCAGCTAAGCGCGGGTAAGGCGAGCGATGTGACGCACGATTCTCTGCTATGTCGAGTCAACTGTCGAGTCTGGCCTCAATATTCGAGAGTCGTGATGGGGAGCGCCAATGGGCCCTGTTAGGGGAGCTGAGAACGTAGGGATGTAATAAGGATTTGTGGAGGCGTTCATGCCCGGGCGCGACCTGACCCGCCTTTTCCCAGGCTCCCAGAGCACTTGATGCTGCCTACCGTGGTCTGAGCAATGGAGTCTACGAGGTTCCCGGGTAACACGTGGTGTCGTCTGGTCCATACAACAGTTGTACTCAGCCAGAGCGAATCGGTCGCCAATTCGGGCGGATTTGCGATTCACTCGGACCTGCTGCGCATGAGGGCCATGATCTGCTGCTACAATGCGCCGAGGATTTCAGCGGAGATGGGTATGGTAAGCCCGTTCAGGTGGCTATATGGAATGACCCCGTCGTGCTGAAGCCTGCCCACTACTATGCCCGGCGCGATTCCGATTTCGGATGCGAAGTTGCGCGCGGCCTCGCGGCTGATTTTCCTTCCGCCAACCGAGTTGAGGAATTGGGCATACGATGCCGGCGGGATCAAGTAGTCACGAGCAAATTCGTCGGCAGCGTCTTCACCCGGAGTGTCGACGAAAACATCGTCTGGAGACGACGAGAGTAGATGGCCGGCTTCGTGGAAGAAGGAGAACCACACATGATCATCGCGCTTATGCCTGAAACTTAGCTGTATTATGGCTCTCCTCAGCCCGTACCATCTGGCCGCCCCAGACACAGCGCACCCAGGCAGCTCGGGAACGAATACCACAGCCACACCGGCCTTCGAGCAGACCTCCTGAAGCTGCTTGAGGGCAATTGCTGGCTCTTCGATAGTCAGCTTCCTTGCCTGCGCGAGGGCAGCTTCAAACCTCTTTCTAGAGTAGGGTGCACAGCGGAGCCTGGCTGCCTCGATCTCGCCCTTGCGCAGCCACGCAGCAATAGCCCAGCGATTGGACTGGAAACTCGGCGACTGACGAAAGGCTGCTACTGCCGCCCCCCAAGTGTCTCTGAACGCATCTACGCTGGCGACTCCGAAGAATCTAAGGGCATTTGCCACGTTTTCGGCGGCGGTGTCGCCGGGTTCAGCCCAGCCTTCTCTCACCATTGAGGCCATCGGAATCTCATCAAGCCAGTCTGCGTGTTCTTCAAGGAGGCGCAGATCTCTGGATTTCAGAATGTGCTGCTGATAGTTGTCCTCCAAGGCTCTCCAAAAGTGCGCGGGGATATCAAGCACCCTCTCAAGCTGCAATGCAGTCTCGTGAGTAATGGCGGCTTTGCCCCTGATGATCTCGTTTATCGTCTTCTTCGGACGTCCCATGCGCCTGGCCAGCTCAGCCTGAGTCATTCCGATCTCGTCAAGGGCCTCTTTGAGCGTATCGCCCGGAGGCGTAACAACGGCAGGAACATACTCGATGAACCCATCGCTATTCATGATAGTCAATCACCTCCAGGATCAGTATGTCCTCGCCTTTCCGCGCCGCAGCGCGCCTTTGATAGTCGCAATATCATGGAGGGACTCAGCAGCGCCAAACTCACTTAGCCTCTTGACGATCTTCTTGTAGACCGACTTGCCCCACCGACGCTGCCCAGCTTGCGGGTTCATGCATGCCTCAGCAAGTTCCTTGTCTGAGAACAGTATACGCAAGAATAAGCCTCCAGTCAACGCAGAATTAACCCCAGGGGTTAACTAGATACCGTTGCGCCGGCACTGCCGATGAGAGCCTGCCGACCCCGGGGGACATGGCGATCATACCGTACTTCCCATTGATGGGAACACGGCCCACCCACGCCTCCCACGTCAACTGAGTCAAGGAAGACAGGAAGGACGACCGGGGCTGTGATGATAGCCCAGCAGCGCGGCAGCAGAGGATATCCATTGCCATTACAGGTGTTGTCATTCGAGTGCATGTGAAGCACACCCCCGGATTCGCATAGAAACATGCTCGTGCAGGGAGTTTGCGTTGCCGGGGTGCGCATATGGGCGTTCGGGGATTCCGACGATCCGCCATTGCGTGATGGACCGCTCTCAGGGGCGATGATCGCACATGATGTCGATGGGCTAGAAGACGGCGCCGGTGATTCAGGAGGCTCTACGAGTTCGCTGCGAACCAGGTACTGCACGATCGGGTAAGGAGCGAGGGGCATTATTGTATGGGTACTGTGCGCAGGGCTTGCCGGCGACTGGGCCTAAACCCGTGGCGTTCACGTGCCGATAATGGAACCAGCAAGGACTCCGTGGATACTCTGTGTGACGCGCGAACGGTTTTCTTGGGGTAAGGCGTGAGGATGTCCGGATTGATACTAGGCTGGGTGTGACTACTTCGATCGACTGGGGGTGTTTGATGAAAATCGTGTAACTGGCAAACGGTATGTGGACTGTATATGGATGAAGCGCTCGCAGAACCTCGACAGCCCCGGCATGGATGCCGGGCGGACCACACAAGGAGGTAGATCCACATGAGAATCAACCACAACCTATCTGCGCTGAACGCGTGGAAGAACCTGACCGTCAATGACGGCGGGCAGACCAAGTCCCTCGAGAAGCTATCGAGCGGCCTCAGGATAGGAAGGGCGGCGGACGACGCGGCCGGCCTATCGATCTCAGAGAAGATGCGCGGACAAATCAGCGGGCTTAACCAGGCCAGCCGGAATGCCCAGGACGGCATCTCTCTGCTGCAGACGGCAGAGGGCGCATTGGGCGAAACCCACTCCATCCTGCAGCGCATGAGAGAGCTGGCGGTCCAGTCGGCGTCCGATACCGTGACCGATGGTGACCGACTCGAAATCCAGAAGGAAGCGGACGCCCTTGCCCTTGAGCTTAACCGGATCGCGGGCACAACTGAGTTCAACACCCAGAACCTCCTGGCCGGCAAGTTCGCCGACAAGACCGTCCACATCGGCGCTAACTCTGACCAGAACCTCAAGGTGAGCGTCAGCGACATGAGCGCGAAGGCCTTGGCAGTGCATCAGAACATCAACTTCGGGGCGGACTATGCGAGCGGCACTCAGTTCGGCGGCGACAAGCTGCGGGTGTTCGGGACTGTGAACACCGCCGGAGGCGCCGCGAATGCGGTGCAGGTTAGGGTAACCGTGACTAATGCCGGAGATGACTCAGAGGCAGCGACTCTCGAGTGGCTGGATACGGCGGGGAACGTCTTGGCCACCAACGCCGGTATTGAGATCGATTCTGCTCCTGGCGCAGCGACTTACGGGCTGACGTTCCAAGAAGGCACTGTCAACGTAGTGCTCAACGACACCTGGACCATAGACTTGATGAACAAGGGCATCGACATGTCGACGCAGTCGGCTGCGAACACGGCGATTACCACGATCAACACGGCGATCAACACTGTGTCGAGTGAGCGGTCCAAGCTCGGAGCTGTACAGAACAGGTTGGAGCACACCATCGCCAACCTGGCGACGTCGGCTGAGAATCTGACTGCTGCCGAGAGCCGTATCAGGGATGTGGACATCGCGGTCGAGATGATGAACTTCACCAAATATCAGATACTGGCGCAGGCATCCACGGCGATGCTGGCGCAGGCCAATGCGAAGCCCCAGGCGGTACTGCAACTTCTCAGGTAGCGCGCCGGAGCGACTAGGTGAGAAGCAAGGGTAGGAATGCTCAGATGCACGTAGGCCCACCCGCATGGATGCGGGGCAACCGGGCACAAGGAGGTAGACGCACATGCGAATCAACCACAACCTCTCCGCGCTGAACGCGTGGAAGAACCTGACCGTCAATGACGGCGGGCAGACCAAAACCCTCGAGCGACTCTCCAGTGGCTTGAGGATCGGACGCGCCGCAGATGACGCGGCCGGCCTGTCGATCTCGGAGAAGATGCGCGGCCAGATCAGTGGTCTTAACCAGGCCACGCGGAATGCCCAGGACGGCATCTCGCTCCTGCAGACAGCAGAGGGCGCTCTCGGAGAGACGCACTCGATTCTGCAGCGCATGAGAGAGCTGGCAGTCCAGGCGGCGTCCGACACAGTAACCAACGACGACCGCGCCGAGATCCAGAAGGAAGTCGACGCTCTCGCACTCGAGCTGGGCCGCATCTCGACGGATACCGAGTTCAACACCCAGAAACTCATCGATGGCACATTCAGCAACAAGGTGGTCCATATCGGCGCCAACGCCGATCAGTCCTTGAGGGTGTCCATAGAAGCAATGAGCGGCAACTCGCTTGGAGTGGCATTTGGGTCCGTCCTGAACAACGTGCAGTTGGTTAGCGGGGGCGACAATGCGTATGCGATGGTCACATCTGCCGAGCTTGAGCATGACTCCACCGAGAACAACCTTGCGACTGTAGTGCAGGCGACTGACACGATCTCTTTCACCTACAATGGCACTACCTACACTGACGTACAGATTGGCGGCACAGGCGCTACGACCGTTGATGGGCTTGTGACCGCTCTGCAGGGCATGTTTGACACTCGAGTTGGTGCCGGCGCGTTTACGGTAACTGCCAACAATCCGGGAGGCGCCAACAACGCAACGATAGCGATTCGGAACAACACTGCCGGCGGAACCTTCACGGTCACAGGTGCTACCGGAGGACTGGCACCGTTCACAGGAGCAGGAGGTGCCACGAGTCTCACCGCTGCCAGCCTCACGGTAAACGGCACCTACACCGGTGTCTACGACCTTACGAGCATTAGCTTCACCAGTGCAGCAGCGTCGGCTACGGTGTCGCTCGCGTACGCTGATGGCTCTACAGCGTCGCAGTCGATGAACTCAGGAACAACAACGTGGACCGTGAGCGGCCTGACCTTCACCATGACCAACGCTGCGCGGTTTGCAGCGGGAACGACCTCCGGAACCCAGACCGCGTACGCTTCGGGTAGTGGGATCAACGTGTCAAGTCAGAGTGCTGCGAACAGCGCGATCACAACGATTAACAACGCGATCAACACTGTGTCCAGCGAGAGATCCAAGCTTGGTGCCATTCAGAACAGGCTGGAGCATACCATCGCTAACCTGGCGACGTCGTCTGAGAACCTGACGGCGGCGGAGAGCCGTATCAGGGATGTGGACATCGCAGTCGAGATGATGAGCTTCACCAAGTATCAGATTCTGGCGCAGGCATCCACGGCGATGCTGGCGCAGGCCAATGCGAAACCGCAGGCGGTTCTGCAGCTCCTCAGGTAAGGGTGCCGGTGGATCGGGCTGCACGGATAATGCCTGCACGAATAGCGCATGGGAACCGCATGGAGGCGGGGCCCGCCAAACTCGAACAAGGAGGTAGATCAAGGTGAGAATCAACCATAACCTCTCCGCGCTCAACGCGTGGAAGAACCTGACCGTGAACGACGGCGGCCAGAGCAAGTCTCTCGAGAAACTGTCCAGCGGCATGAGGATCGGCAGGGCGGCCGACGACGCAGCCGGTCTGTCAATCTCAGAGAAGATGAGGGGACAGATCAGCGGTCTCAACCAGGCCAGCCGGAACGCCCAGGACGGCATATCTCTCCTGCAGACGGCTGAGGGCGCCCTCCAGGAGACGCACACGATCCTGCAGAGGATGAGAGAGCTGGCAGTGCAGTCGGCATCGGACACTGTGACTGACAAGGACCGAGTCGAGATCCAGAAGGAAATCGACGCACTCGCGGTTGAGATTACGCGGATATCGTCCGACACCGAGTTCAACACGCAGAAACTCCTGGACGGCCTGTTCACCAACAAGATCATCCACATCGGAGCGAACGCGAGCCAGAGCTTGACTGTAAGCATCGCGTCCGCGGCTTCGACTACGCTAAGGGTTGGAGGCGCTATCGCCAATCAGACTCTGGCGAACCATCAGGTCTCCGGCAGCATGATTCTGTCAATGACCGGAACCAGAGACCAAGCGGACACTGTACGGTGGAGAGTAATAGTAAACGACGATAACAGCACAAAAAGCCTGCAAAAGTACAACGTTTCGACGGGTGCTTGGACTGACATAGAAGCCGGCGTGGCTGTAGCAAGCGTATTTGCCGCGCATGAGGGAGTCACTATCACTGCTGCCGGTAACAGCGCAAACGCCATTACAGAGACCTACATCATGGGCTCTGCGGCCGGTATCCACGTGGAGAGCCAGTGGGGCGCGAACGCGGCGATCACGGTGATCAACGATGCCATCAACACGGTTTCGGGCGAGCGCTCCAAGCTCGGCGCTATCCAGAACAGGTTGGAGCACACGATTGCCAACTTGGCGACGTCGGCGGAGAACCTTACGGCCGCTGAGAGCCGCATCCGCGATGTGGACATCGCAGTCGAGATGATGAACTTCACTAAGTACCAGATCCTGAGCCAGGCGTCTACGGCGATGCTGGCGCAGGCCAATGCGAAACCCCAGGCTGTGCTGCAGTTGCTCAGGTAGTTAGGGTACGTGTAGAGCGTTCAGGTTCTTGGATACATGTCTGTCGCGATCAAGGGTAGTACTGGGAGTCCCGCTGGCTGCATAACGCCAGCTAACAAGCCCGCCCGCATGGATGCGGCATAACCGGGCACAAGGAGGTAACCAAGATGAGGATTAACCACAACCTGTCCGCGCTGAACGCGTGGAAGAACATGACCGTCAACGACGGCGGTCAGACCAAGTCTCTGGAGAAGCTGTCCAGCGGCCTTAGGATAGGCAGGGCAGCGGACGACGCAGCTGGTCTCTCCATATCGGAGAAGATGAGGGGACAGATCAGCGGTCTGAACCAAGCCAACCGCAACGCCCAGGACGGCATCTCGCTCCTGCAGACAGCTGAGGGCGCTCTACAGGAGACGCACACGATCCTCCAGCGCATGCGCGAACTGGCGGTGCAGTCGGCGTCTGATACCGTGACCAACGAGGACCGTGCCGAGATCCAGAAGGAGATCAATGCTCTCAGGGTTGAGATCGACCGCATCTCTACGACTACAGAGTTCAACACACAGCCACTGCTCAATGGTGACTACAGCGGCAAGATTATCCATATCGGAGCGAATGAGGATCAGAGCTTGACGGTTACGATAAGCAATATGAGCGCAAGTAATCTCGCTGTTGCCGGTGGAGTCGGTGAGGGCATCAGTGTAAGCACCCAGGGCGCCGCAAACGGCGCCATTACTACCATCAACACCGCGATCAACACGGTCTCGGGCGAGCGCTCCAAGCTTGGCGCTATCCAGAACAGGCTGGAACACACGATTGCGAACTTGTCGACGTCAGCCGAGAACCTGACAGCGGCTGAGAGCCGGATCCGCGATGTGGACATCGCAGTCGAGATGATGAACTTCACCAAGTACCAGATCCTGAGCCAGGCGTCCACGGCGATGCTGGCGCAGGCCAATGCCAAGCCCCAGGCTGTGCTGCAGTTGCTCAGGTAGTAGGCTGACTGAGACAAACGGAACAGATGACTAACGGGAACCGCATGGAGGCGGGGCCCGACAACTCTGAACAAGGAGGTAGGAGCAAGTGAGGATAAACCATAACCTGTCTGCGTTGAACGCATGGAAGAACCTTACGGTCAACGACGGCGGACAGAATAAGTCCTTGGAGAAACTCTCGAGCGGCCTGCGGATCGGGCGCGCTGCGGACGACGCAGCCGGGCTCTCGATATCGGAGAAGATGAGGGGACAGATCAGCGGACTGAACCAGGCCAGCCGGAATGCTCAGGACGGCATATCTCTCCTTCAGACCGCTGAGGGCGCGCTCCAGGAGACCCACTCGATTCTGCAGCGTATGCGCGAACTGGCGGTGCAGTCGGCATCGGACACCGTGACCAACGCCGACCGCATTCAGATCCAGAAGGAAGTAGACGCGCTGACCGTGGAGATCACCCGGATCGGCAACACAACGGAGTTCAACACGCGCCCGCTACTTGAGGGCAGCTTCTCGAACATGATAATCCACATCGGCGCGAATGCGGGGCAGTCGCTTTCGGTGAGCATCGCGGATATGAGAGCGACTTCCACACAGCTGGCGGTGACCGGCGGAACGACGTTCGACAACTACACGACTACAGCCACGGCTGTGGGCGGGACTCTGACCATGTCAGGGAAGTACACCGGCACGACAAACGAAGGGAACTTCACCTTCACAGTCGCTGCGAACGCCGCCAGTGTAACGGTCGCTGACTCAGGCGGGGGCAACAGCGGCGCTCAAGCTGCTACTGGAGGCGCTGTCTCGTTCGAGTACAAGGGCGTCACGTTCTCATTCACCGGCCTTGCTGATGGGAGCACCTTCGCAAACGTAGGCATCGACAACGACTCCTTCGGCATCAACGTGTCCACTCAGAGCGCTGCCAATACGGCCATAACCACGATCAACACGGCGATCAATAACGTGTCGGGTGAGCGCTCGAAGCTGGGTGCTATTCAGAACAGGCTGGAGCACACGATTGCGAACCTGTCGACTTCGGCTGAGAATCTGACGGCCGCCGAGAGCCGCATTCGCGACGTGGACATCGCTGTCGAGATGATGACCTTCACCAAGTATCAGATACTTGGGCAGGCGTCCACGGCGATGTTGGCGCAGGCGAATGCCAAGCCGCAGGCTGTGTTGCAGTTGCTGAGGTAGCGGGGAAGCAACGTAG
>Ga0116190_1002235_pt1 | contig 15644 bp, 19 predicted proteins | sample AD_JPNTR4_MetaG_FD_89808 | JGI IMG/M metagenome (GOLD analysis project Ga0116190, IMG submission 89808) | Active sludge microbial communities of municipal wastewater-treating anaerobic digesters from Japan - AD_JPNTR4_MetaG | ecosystem: Engineered > Bioreactor > Anaerobic > Digestate | place...
AATTGAAAACTTACTGGAAATGTACGCCGATATTGTCAACAAGTCTATTTATGCCCAATATTCAAGCGTTGGCGCGATGCTATTTGATTTAGGACTGGTAAATAGTATTCACAACACCCGGCGAATTAAGGAAATAACAGAATGGCTAAAAGCTTGTATGTCATGGGGAAATACAAGCCAAACAAGAACTTTAGCGGAATACGAGCCGGAGGAAACAACCGCCGAATATTTAACCTTCAAAACCGGGAAACAATGGAGCACGGACAGTGCAACAGGCTATTGCCAAGGCGATTATGTAAAAATGGTTTACTGCTCAGAACACTATAAAGACGGTGTACGGCATTACGGGGAAATATGGCTAGGAGCAGGGAAAGAATTTTACACTATAGAACTTGACGAAAACGGAGAAGAAATAGACACTTGCGGCGGCTATATTATAGCAGACTGTCAAGCCCGAAACGATGAAGATTATAAAAGGCTTGTTTGCGAATGGGCGGGTATTCCAGAAGAAGAAACAAGGCTTGAAATGATAGACAGCTATAAAACCATTACAAAATATACATACAGAGCCGTATAATTAAAGCCGTTGCGGCGGCCCCCCCACCGTATAAAATAATTGAAAGGAGGATGGTTGTCTCCTCTCATGACTAAAGTCACGAGTCTCCGACAGCCAATTACGATGAAAGATAGCCCATATGAGTGGATGAAATCAATGGAGATTTAGACCATATACATTTACTTATAGAATGTAATCCACAGCACTATATACCAGATATTATTAAGGCATTAAAAGGTGTAAGTGCAAGGTTATTGTTTAAACAATACCCAGAATTAAAGAAACAACTTTGGGGCGGACATTTATGGAATCCGTCTTATTTCGTAGCAACTGTTAGTGAAAATACTGAAGAACAAATAAGAAATTATATTAATTCTCAAAAAGAAAGGTAGGTGAGTTTATCTATGTTAAAGGCATACAAATATCGTTTATATCCTAACGAAGAACAAAAAATACAACTAACTAAGACATTTGGTTGTGTTAGGTTTGTATATAATTATTATCTTGCTAAAAAGATAGAATTATATAAAACAGAACAAAAACATATGTCTAAGATAGATTGTAATAATCATTGTAATAAAGAACTAAAAAACGAATTTGTATGGCTTAAAGAAGTAGATAAATTTGCCTTAACTAATGCTATTTATGATTTGGATAATGCTTTTCAGAAGTTTTTTAAAGAACATTCTGGATTTCCTAAGTTTAAAAGCAAAAAATCACATAAATATAGTTATACAACTAATTTTACTAACAACAATATAGAAGTAGACTTTGATAATAATAAAATAAAACTACCTAAACTTAAATGGGTAAAATGTAAGTTGCACAGAAAATTTAATGGTAAAATTAAATCAGCTACTATAAGTCAAGTACCTAGTGGAAAATATTTTGTATCTATATTAGTTGATACTGAAATAGAACAATTACCACAAAATAATAATGTATTTGCTTTTGATTTAGGATTAAAAGAATTTCTAATAGATAATCATGGTAACCATATAGAAGACCCTAAAGCAATATCAAAATATGAAAACAAATTAGCAAAACTACAAAGGCAAATTGCTAAAAAGAAAAAAGGGAGTAAAAACTGGAACAAGCAAAGAATTAAAATAGCAAGGTTACATGAGAAAATAAGCAACATCAGAAAGGATTTTCAGCATAAGTTATCTTCAAAGATTATTAACGAAAACCAAGTAATAATCAGCGAAGATTTAGCTGTAAAGAACATGATAAAAAATCCACATCTTGCTAAAAGAATATCTGATGTAGCATGGAGTGAATTTTGCAGACAATTAGAATACAAAGCACAATGGTATGGTAGGATATATCATAAAATTAATAGATGGTTTGCATCATCACAGACTTGTTCAAAATGTGGTTATATAAACAAAGAAGTAAAACTATTATCAATAAGAGAATGGGTATGTGAAAATTGTGGTACTATTCATCAAAGGGATGAAAATGCTGCTAAAAATATATTACATCGAGGATTAAGAGAATTAAGTATGACTATATAAATTAATATAACTAGGGTAGGAACTATCCGAAGTTACGCCTGTGGAGTTAGTAGGTTACGAGGACGAAGAAGCAGGAAGAAGCCTACGACTTTAGTCGTGGGAGGTTCACAGATGTAATGGGGAAACAAATAGAATATAATAAAAGCCTAATATACTTATTAACAACAAAATAAAGAATCTGCCAGTAGGTCTACACATCAAGACGAGTGGAGAAACGAAAAGTGGGGTCAACCCCAGTCATTTTTAAAGGAGGTGGCTGGTATGATACAAGCAAAAATAATTAAATTAGACAATAAAGAATATATACAAGCGACTTTTCCCCCATCCCCTACTATATTACAAGACCTAAAAAGAGTAAGGGGAGCTAAGGAGAATTTTTTAACAGGATCTTGGCTTATTCCTATTGAAAATAAAAAATCTTTTGAAGATATTATGGGTAATTATTTAATTGTATGGGAAGGTCAGAAAATAATAGCTGGAGGGATTTCTGAAGAATCTATCTCTAAGTACCCAGTAGTACCCGGATATAGTGTTACTTATGACAATAACGGTAACATTATTGATTATACAGGATTTAAAACATGTCCTTGGGGTGAGTTTCAAGTTCGTGGGTTTAATGCTTTAGTTACTCTCCCGTTTGTAATATTAGCAGATGATGCTGGTCTAGGAAAAAGTTTCCAAGTAGCAACAGCAATGGAAGCAAGAAAAAAGAAAGGAGAAGTAAAAAGAGGTGTAATATTGTGTAAGTCATCCCTACTATATAACTGGAGAGATGAAATACACACGCACACAAACTGCAAAGCAGTGGTAATAGCAGGCACACCTCAACAAAGGGCTAAACTCTACGCAAGCCTCGAAGAATCTGACGATTGGACATTTTTAATAATATCATATAAAACATATAACAAGGACATAACAAACATAAATATCATTGATAACACTAAACCGCTGGATTTTTTGATTATTGATGAGGGTCATGTTATTAAAAACCCTACTTCAGAAATAGGTGAGTGTGTGCATAGAATCCCTTACAAATATAATTATATTCTCACCGCCACACCATCACCTAATACTCCGCTAGAGTTTTATAATTACCTACGTTTAGGTAATAAGATTAACATGAATTGGTGGCAGTTTAAAAAGACCTTTGCTGAGTGGGGAGGGTTTAACGATAAAGAAATTGTTGGGTATAAAAACATGAACAAATTAAAAGAACTTATTAATAGGAATATGTTAAGGAGGTTGAAAAAAGATAAGTTAAAAGAGCTTCCTGACGTAGTATTTAGAACTGTTAAAGTGGACATGTCCCCCACACAGACAAAAATATATAACGGAATCAAGAAGGAGATACTTGAGGACTTAGGAGAAACAACACTAGACAAAATCCCAGCGGCTCTTGCTAAAATGTTAAGATTGCAACAAGTTACTGACTCCCCCGCCCTACTTGGTGGTCCTGATAAAAGCGCTAAGTTGGATGCTTTAGACGAACTACTAGAAGACTTAATAAATGAAGCAGGACATAAAGTAATAGTGTTTTCAAGATTTAAGACCGTGGTTAATTTACTACAGGAAAAGTATAGTAAATATAATCCTGCAGTAATCCACGGAGAAGTCAGCGCTATAGGTAAGTCCAGAGTCACAGCAGAAAGATCTGCAAAAAGTAAAAATCACTGGGCAACGTTAAGTAAAACAGAGCAAGAAAAACTAATAGAAAAAGAAACATCTTCCGAAAGACAACAAGAAGTCTACAGATTCCAAAACGATGATTCGTGCAAATTATTTATTGGATGTGCTCCGGCGTGTAGGGAAGGATTGACGTTAACAGCAGCTCATCATGTTGTGTTTGTTGATGTTGAGTGGGCGTGGGACTATATAGTCCAAGCATACTCAAGAGCACATAGAATAGGACAAAAGAATTCTGTTACTGTACATTTCCTTGTATGTAACGATACGATAGATGAGCACACACTTAATACAGTTAGAAAAAAGAAAGCAATTTCAGAGTCAGTGCTTGATTCTGGAGGTAGTTCATACTCAGCTAAAGAAATGATTCTAGAAATGCTTGGTGGGAGGGATGTTATAGGTTAAAACAGCTTCTGAGTTATTATTGATAGGTGATTATGAGGGCTGGGAGGAAGATATTAAAGAAACATTTAATGCTTATAAAGAAATAGATGAACTACCTAAATTTATTAAAAATTGTATTGTCCACATATATCCTAAATCAGATACTATAGTCAACGGTATTGATAATGATTTAGAAGGTTACATAGATGCTTATAATTGCGAATTACATATTTATGATTGCAAAAATAAAACTGTATACAAAAGTGGTTTTCATGACGAAATACAAGCATATGCAAAGTGTAGAATTAGAATTTTTAAAGATTTAAGCACTATGGTAATATTTGCTGAACCAGTTAAATTTATCAGTGGGCAATCTTTGTGGGTTATGTCATGTAAAGATTCATTTTATTCAAAGAAAGGAGAACTATATGGCACAGATTGATAAATGGAAATGTGATATATGTGGAAACACATTTGAAAAAGATGACTCAGGTTATAAAAATAGAGAACCTCTAATTATTAATATAATTATGGGGCAATTTGAAGGTAATGAACTGATATATTATGAAGATGTATGTTTAAATTGCAGGAAAAAATTTATGAAGTGATAGATAAAATCATTGCTGATTTAATAAAGTAGGAATTTTATTAAAATATAAATATAAAAGTGAGGTTGATATATTGCTTGAGATAAACAAAATATATAATATGGATTGTTTAGAACTTATTGACCGAATGATTAAAGAAAGAATAAAAGTAGATTGTATTATTGCCGACCCACCATATAATCTTTCTAAAAGCAAAGGATTGTCAATGAGTAATGTAAATAAATTAAAAGGTTTTGGCGGTGATTGGAAGATTACTAATGAAGATTGGGATAATATGAGTTTTGAAGATTATTGGAATTTCCTTTATACATGGTTAAAAAAATCAAAACAAATTATGAAGCCGTCTTCTACTATTTGGGTGTTTGGTACATATCATAATATAGGGTTGGTAAATACAATATTTCAATTGCTTAATATAGAAATACTCAATGAAATTATTTGGTACAAAAGAAATGCTTTCCCGAATTTAACTTGTAGCAGATTTACTGCATCCCATGAAAGTATATTATGGGGACATCTACCAACTACAAAAAACGAATATATATTTAATTATGATATTATGAAAGACAGCGAATTCCCTGAAGATAAACTTAAAGAACGAGGCAAACAAATGAGAGACGTTTGGGATATTCCAAACAACAAAACTAAAGAAGAATTACAATATAAACACCCAACACAAAAACCAGAAAGATTAATCAGAAGATGTATATTAGCAAGTACAAAAGAAGGTGATTTAGTTTTTGACCCATTTGGAGGAAGTTTTACTACAGCAAAAGTCGCAAAAGAATTGGGTAGAAGCTTTATAAGTTGCGATATTAATATAGACTATGTTGAAATTGGTAATAAACGAATAAATGATTTAATACATAAATTAAAAAAACATAGCGAAGGAGATTAAATATGAAAGATAGCCCATATGGGTGGATGAATTATACTCCAACAATATCAAATGAATTTATTGAGCAATGCGAAAACCCCAACTTTGAGAAATTAAAAAAAGATATTCAAATTGCGAGAGCAAAAGACTATTTAAGAGATAATGATACAAAAGATGGTTCTGAACCATGTTTAGAATGGTGCATTATTAGTGATTTGTTAAGTATAATTGAAAACCGATAATACATTTCAAACACTTATGCACATTGACAACTGAATAAAAGGACAGCCCAGTTAAACTTTATCTTCATTCTGTACTTTCACTGATCAGATTCGTATATGTAGGTGGGAGTGATGAAAATGATATATTTGGATATTAGGAAAACCGGATTAGATTGTGTCAAAGACCAAGTAATTGAAGTAGCAATGATAAAGGGTAATGTTAAAAACCATTTCTATGTCAAACTTGAGGGGAGAATTCTTCCGGCTCAGGTTATTGAAAGTACAGGAATAACTAAAAGAGACTTAAGTAATGGTCTAAGTCTCCAAGAAGCTATGAAAACACTAAAAGATGCTGTTGGGGATGATACAGTAGTAGTATACAATGCAAGAGATTTTGGATTTTTAAACATCCAACCCAATTTCTATGACTTGAGATCATTAACTTATGTTTTAAGACCAAGAGCTAAACTTGATTTTGAAAGTATAGCTGGTGAGTTTAATGTTGAAGCACCTAAAACAGCTTTGTTTGGTGTTGATGCTGTTAAGGTAATATTTGATAATTACCATAAGCAGTTGACTGATATGGGGATTGTAATTTTTAAAAACAAATTACTTAGGATGCCGGAAAGACCAGAAAGACATACTCCCCCCAACGCTATAATAATGTAAGAGAGATGATATCATAGGAAGATACGTAAGGTTTCAATCCTTGTTTTACTGGAAGTACTAAAGATTAAAATATTATTGTTACGAAATGCGGGGGTTTTTGCTCCCGCATTTTTTATTTTCCCAAAGGTCCTTAAGCCCAGTATTCCCAAGCATTTCATCCAGAAAGTTTTCCCAACAAAACTTCCACAGTTTCTCCCGCAATTCCCTTAAATAGAGGTAGGGGTTAAGTTTTCAGATGTTTTTTAGTAACTTGGTACAATTAACCAATACCAGCACTTTGCTGAAATATCAAGATTATGAGAAATGTTATTATGTTGACGCCAACTGACTCTTAATCAGGAAGTCTGGGGTTCGAGTCCCTAATGGCGCACCAAGGGTTTGAGGTTTTCAAATAGGACCAATTCCCGCAATTCTCCCACAGTTGGGAGAGAAGTGAGGGCGGAGAACTAGAAGTTTTTAGTTTAGGGGAGTTCCGCCCTCACAACCTAACACTTAGTATATCTTTATTTTATTGACTGCTTCTGTTTGCACACTACTGAACACGTGGGTGTAAATGTTGGCGGTGGTGGATACGTCTTTATGCCCCAATATTGTTTGTATAGTTTTTAAGTCCACTCCTGCCTCATGTAACCGGGTAGCAAAAGTATGTCTCAGACAATGTAATCCTGCTTTTGCTACCTCTGCCTTTTCTAGTAGCATCTCAAACTTTCTTGAAAGATTTCTTGGTTCTATTGTAGTCCCTTTTGTTGTACAGAACACAAAACCTTTGTTGTCGTATCCTAATTTTAACTTTTCTCTTTTTTGATTCATTTCATGCTGTTTTAATTCATTATACACTCTTTCTGACATTGGTACTTTTCTAATACTTGATTCTGTCTTCGCATCTTCTAATAATATGTTTGTTTTCTTTCCTGCTTCTTTGAAATTTACCTTAACCCTATTTAGGGTAGTATCTACCCATATAAATCTTTCTTTAAAATTTATATTCTCCCACCGCAAAGCAAGCAACTCACCCTTCCTCATTCCAGTGTATAGGGCTGTAAGGAATAGGGGTTTTAATTTTTCTCCAACTAAAGCCCTTTCAAACCTTTGCTGCTCTTCTATGCTAAGTACTCTAATTTGTTTTGTCTCTTTTCTTGGCAGCTCCACTCCTTCAGTAACATTCTTTAACATGTAACCATTCAAGACCGCTGAATCAAACATACCATGTAAAATTGTTTTTAAGTAAGCTACAGTTCTATAAGATACCTGTCTAGAATTAATAAATCTTTGTATGTGTATTGGTTTTAGGTCCTTCAGAAGCATATGACCTAATTCATGTTTGATGTGATATCTTATAAGATATTCGTAGCTTTCATATGTTTTCGGTTTAATTTTGGGCTTTTTGTAGGTCTCTAACCACTCGTCCGCCCACGCACTGACTGTAATTTTGTTTGGCTCTACAAAGGAACCTTTTACTAAATCAGCTTTTGCTTGTCTAAATTTCTCTAGTACTTTAGCCTTATCTTTCCCTGAGAATTCTATCCTTTTCAGTTTTCCGCCCTCCTTTCCTACTGTTAGAATAGCTCTCCAAGTACCGTCGGGTCTTTGTATTATTGAGCCTTCACCATTCTCTCGTCTTTTCATACTTCATCACCTCGAAATCTATTATACCACAAAATTTGTAGTTTATAATAGTTAAAGTTAATGTTTTAGTTTCGATATTTAGGATAAAATTAACTAAATTATTGACAAATATCCAGTATCCTGTTATACTATTATTAAAATACTAAGTTGTGAGATAATTTTACAGTACTGAGTTAATTAGTGGCTTTGGAACCCAATTTAACAGATGTGGTAACATCTGAATAGGTGGTTTCATTTACTGCTTAACAATTAAAATAATACAAATTATTGAAACTTATTGATTATTTTCTAAGTTTTGTGGTATACTATAGGTGGGAGGTGGTATAAATGACCATTGATAATATACAAACAAATGGTTTAGAGGAAGAGAATAGCGCAAAGAAAGTTTTCCTCGAAGACTTAGGAGAGAAAAAGTTAATAAATAGAAAACCTATAATAACAAAAGATAAGAAGCTACCAAGTGATAAGAAAGTTAAAGAGCTTAGTGGGGAAGTTTTAACTTCAAATCTTTATGATACTATAATGCCCTACAAAGAATTTACAAAGCTAGATAAACCGTCAAGGCTTAGAACTTTAGAGACTTACCTTTCTAGAGGCAAGTCTCGTAAAGAAATAGCAGATGCGTGGGGTAAGAAGGTCCAGAGTATCCACGATACTATACATAGATTAAGAAAAGAGCTATCCGCAGAAGTTAGTGAGGAAATTGCACCAATTAAAGGTGGTGACATTAATACTTTTTCACTATCTTTTATTAAGAAACTCACTGGAGGCATGGTGCAGGACTGGATAGTGCGGGTGGTAGATTTATTAGATGATAGTAGTATTCAAGCCAATTTAGAGATAAAGAAGTACGATAAGACTTCTCGGTTGTCTATAAAGCTATCAGATAAGATTCAAAGTAGTACGTTAAAAGAAGAGCTCCTAAATATAGTCAGTATCTTAGATAAAGACACTGACTACCTATTCTCTCTAGAACTAAAAGAGTAGTTGGTAACTACTCTTTATTTTTCTGTTATCTTTTTATACAATCCCTCTGAGCCAAAGCCTATAACAGCAGCATTACATACAGCTAAGAATACAAGCTCACCGCTAAATGACGTCCCTACCAACATCATATATGTTAAGAATAATACAAAAGCTACAAGGTACACTATATAACTAGTGTGTATTGTTACCTTAACAAACCGATTTGTTAAATTATCTATTGGTTCTTTAAGCATCTGTACAAGAGCTGTTACTATAGTTATAAATGTTAGGTATACTCCAATATCCTGCAAAGTTAGAAATTTATCCATTCTACTTGCCCTCCTTTAACTTCTTCAATAGGTTAATTGCTACAGCACAAACATACCAAGCCTCTATCTTTTCTTTCGGGGTATTTATCCAATCAGCACTAGTAATAATCCCTGCATTATATGCTTCTGCAACAATTTTCTGTTCCCAGCTTATTTGAGTTATATAATTTTTAGAAGCGTAGCCTTTAATCCTTTTCCCGCCAACATCTACTTCTACCTCATACCACCCATCTATTTCACTGATAATTTCTACGAGAGTATATTTCTTTATGGTTGTTAAAGGTGTATTGTTAGTGTTGGGGGCTGGTCTAATGTTTAATTCTTCAGTAGATACTACTAAGCCATGTTTTGACATTGTAGTAGTCACCCCCTCTACATTGTAAAATTCACAAATAACCCTATACTGTGCTTCCGCTATCTTCTGCCTAATGTTTGGATCTTTAAGTTTTGACTCCTCTTGAGCGTGGTCGTGAAAACCATTTTCAATGAGGAATACGTGTTTAACCCCTCCGTCCTGTGCAGCGTCTATTACCCCATAAAAATCTTCTCCGGGATAGTTTTGTGATTCTCTTGTCTTTGCTCCTCTGTTTTTAGTGTTCATTGCTTCTGCTATTGCCATGCTGAAATTACTTGCCATTGCTCTGTCATTAGGTATATCTACAGAGTAATAAACTTCAACGCCTGTTGTAGTTGTATTTCTACCTCCGGTAGCATTAGAGTGGTTAGATATAAATACATCAGCTTTCCACTCTGCAGCCATTTCTCCCCTTCTTCTAACACCTACGGTAGCGTCTTTATCTCTTGACATCTTTACCTCAAAATTACCGTTCTTAAGAAGTAAATCCCTCAAACGTAAACATATATCTAACATGCCGTCAGCTTCAACATACCCTGTAGGTCCTTTATTTGTTCTATCTAAACCCCCATGTCCGGGATCTAAGAAAACCTTAATTTTCGTCATCTTTTTCCCCTCCTACATCTTTATTAATTTCTTTTTTCTTTCTTTTTAAGAATGCTAATACCCAACCCAAGTCACATCCAGCATCTATTAAATTCTCTACACAACTTTCGCATTCACGAATGAACATAATAGAATATACAAATGTCCCCAAAAGAACAGTGACTTTTGATACTGGAGCAACTCTATAAGAAAGACCACACATAATCATAAGATACATAAACGATATTAGCTTTTTCTTTGTACCATCGTAAAATGCTCTGGAATTTATTGAACCAGCTTTTACAGCATCTAAATAGGACTTGTGTGGTCTTCTAAGAGAGTAAATTTTAGATATAATATCAAGCATCATCATTGCAAGTACAGCACATGCAGCAGGTATATAAGCCTGATCAGGGAAAGTTACATAACAAAACAACGAAAACAAAGAAGTTAACATCGGCTTTACACTAGATAAAAATTCTTGGACATTTAATATAATTTTTTGCATAAACTACACTTCCTAACACATATTCCCCTATATAGATTAGGCAGGTATAGGTTATTGTTTATCATTTAGCCTTATTAGAAGAATACTTCCACTTCTAAACAAAGTGTAAGTGGAGGTATTCTTCTAATAAGGTTAGTTATTTTGCGTGAACTACTATCCTAATATGAATAACCTATACTAAAAGCTTAGATGTCAAGCACAATCTTAAATAGGGGGGGGGTGATTTTAGAGTAACATATGTTGGCTCTTACTCAATAGAGTTTAAGTGGTGGGTAGTTTACGCTCTTGTGAACTACCACCGCTTATAGAAGCGGATGGCTTCTTGGTCAAAGCAACTACCGTTGCCAGATACCCCAAGCTCAAAGGGCTGTTCCATCCCCAGTTTTACCATTCATATGGCTAATTTTAGTAGTTTGGTTTTCACTACTTTTTAGCAACATTCATCACCCACTTACAGAAGTGGGCGACTTCTGTTGCTCTTTTAAAAGTCTTTTAATTTTCCTCAAAGTCCTTAAAACCTTCATTTGTGAGACATTGTAATCTTGCGCTGTCTTAACTTGGGTATGTTCATCTAGTTGGGATTTTAATATATTTAGTTCTGTCTCGTCTAGATTGTCTTTAATGGAATCTATGAGAGATTCAACATAGAGCCTATCAACTAACCTATCCTCATACTCCTCTACGCCTACGCCTTCCTCTAGCTCGTTGGTTAGAATGAAATCTAAAGGATCTGTAAAAGCATAAGGTTCGTCTAAATATTTAACAGGCTTACCAACTGTAAGGGCTTTTTTTACATTATCACAACTCTCCCCTAAAATATCTGCAATCTCTTCTACCGACGGTAAATAACCTAAATCATTCTCTAGGTGTTTGATTTTAGTTACTAACCTAGCAGCATTCCTAGTAAGCCTCAAAAGTTTATTATCCCTTAGATGGCACTTTATTTCTCTCGTTATTGCAGTTACTGCAAAAGATGAAAATTTAATACCTCTAGTAGTATCAAACTTCTGTATAGCCTTAATAAATCCAAGTCTACCTAACTGGAGGATGTCATCTGTGTCCACAGCAGCATTACTTAGAATGATGCTTAAATTACCAACGTGTTTGTGGACACAGTGCCATATGAGGTTTTCATTTACTAAGATTACATCCCCTAAATAGTCGGGGTCAATCTTACACCTATCAATGTTATCCATGTTATATAAAGAGTAGTAATTTTTGTCCTTTTTCAGATTTTCTTGAATGTGTTCTGGTAATTTGCACATAACACCACCTAAAACACCTTTCCGTCAGGTAGTATAATAGAATTTTTTATATCCTGACTTCTCTGAAAGTCCTCAACCATTTTTGCAAACTCTTCTTCGGTTAGTTCTTCTATCTCACAATCAGAAGCTAATATATAACACATACCATCTGTAAGTATTAGTTGATAGTATTCTTTAGAAGGTATAAAATCACAAATATCAAAATTGTAGGCTATATGGCTTTTAGTGTAACCAGCTACAACTCCTGCGAACCATACATTTACTTTTGTCTTTTCCCCTGTAAGTTCCTGTTCTGTCTCGTGCTCATTGGTGGGAACATGAATAAGCTTACCAACCAAACTGCTCAAAAATTCCTCTGTTAATACGTTTTCTTTAGTTTTTAACATTATACATCCACTCCAAAAATTCTTTAAGGTTTTGTGTTTTAAATACTACCTCACCAACATCATTCTGTACTAAGTAGATGGGTACCGACCTAAACCCAGATTCTACAAGTAATGGGTTACTAACTGCGTCTTGAATGTCTATAATACTTAGAATTCCTAAGCTGTCCAGCTTCCTCTTGTCGAGAGCACATCGTCCACAACCTTTAGATGTTAACATTACAAACTTCAATAAAAACAACTCCTCTCTAAATTATTTAAGGCTCGAAACAATACGTACCCAATTCGTTAATTAATTGTATAGTATCACTAACTGGGCTGTCCTTTTATTCAGTTGTCAAGGTACAGTAATGTTAAATTGTTAGGATACTTTCTGTATAAGATTGAGTCAGTCACAGAATACTTCCCAATCAATCTTAGTTACATCTCCAAGTTGCATTGTGTGTGGATAGTTTTTCTGTGTTATCCAAATAGCATATTTGTTAATTTCTGATGCGTAATACTGGTTGTATATCTTTCCTGCTCGCTCAAGAGCGATTTGACCACAAGAAATACCATCAAATAGGCTCACAACAGTATACAAATATTTTTCTGGTATAAAACTTAATATGTGAGCGATTACATCCACTGTCCATCCATCGCCTAAAGTATTATATCTTTGACTATCTGATATTCCATCTGTATATCCATCTGGAAGTGTTTGAAGTCTTTCGTATTCTAAGGGTGTTAATTTTCTGCATCTACCGTTTTGAAAAACTTTTTTCTGCAAATTACCACCACGACATGCTGTCAAAGTTGGCGATTTGTATTTAAGATTATAAACACGCTTTAAAATATCATGGCCATTGATATGTAATGTAGCGCAAACTCTTGCATCTTCGCCATGATAGTCAAACGGAACATTATACCAATATTTTTCTTCCACTTCTTCTGCTGGTTGTATAATGTCTGCAAGAACAAATCCCTTATCTTTTGGTTGAGTTATGCCTTTAATGTTAGTCCAATATAATCTTTCTCTATCTTGTGCAGACACAAGATTAGAGTTAATGGTAATAGGTTCAACACCCACATATTCGCTAATAACATCTCGGCACCACTTTTCCATTGAAACATTTTCAAGGAGAAAATAACGTGGTTTTAAAATCTTCAAAGCCTTAGCATATTCAAAAAATAGACGACTTTCAGGATGTTCAAAATTCAAATTGTTTGATACTGTTTTACTAAATCCTTGACATGGGCTTCCACCGAGTAATAAATCTATCATTTTTTTCCTCCAATACCACAATTTTTAATAAATTTTTATCATTTTACTGATTTATGCCAATACCACACCTAATTCCTCAAGCCCGTTTTTTTTACGTCATAAAGTACTCTGTACAAATCTTCTATTGCCGATCTTATCACCACACCTACATATACGAACTATATTAGTGAAAGTACAGAAAAAAGAGCAGATTTTATGTTATTCATCATCTTAGGGCAAGGATACCACCACCTAAGAGGTGGTGGGTCGTTGACTTATTAATTCTATAAAGTCTTCAATTCTCATTGCTACAAAATCCTCACCGTCACCAAACGAGAACGCAAGTATTCCAACCTTATTAGATTCAAATGCTTCTCTTTGTATTTTCTCAAACCATTCCTTCTTCACTGTTATGGATTTAGTAGGTTGTTCCTTAGTCTTACACTCCACCCTAAACCTTTTAGTTACTACGTCGGATTTAGCAAACCACAAAGCCCCGCTTGCCATCATTCTCTTAGCTTCTTCTTTAATTTCTCTAAAAGATTTAGTTATTCGCATCTCCTGCTTCTTTGACTTCCTCTGTTTTTCTGTTGCCATAATTAACCTCCATAGCATAGTTTTCTTTTATAAAATCTACAATTTCCCTACCATAAATGTTTGAAACATCTTTTACTATTGCATTAGCAACCTCTTCTATATCTAGCTCTTTGATGACTTTATTACCTATATAGTCAGACGTTTCTTTTACTATCTTATCGTAATGTTGGTCTATTATAGATTCTAACAGTTCAGAAGCAATATTAATCAAACCCCAATTATATAAAAAGTGTATAAAAGATGCTAGCACAATACAAAAACTATAAATCACAGACGCCCAAACAATACCCATATAAACTCTCCTTTCGAATGTGGGGGCTGTTATTAGCCCCTAATTACATCATTAACAAAACCAAATAATTTAGCAAATAATTCCCCATTGTTATTTATATCTTCCCTCAAAGCTTCCACTGTTCTTGCTATACCGTTAAATTTAAGCTCGTTGCCGGACTCGTCCATTTGAATTTCTCCAGTCATAGGGTCTATTAACTTCAACCAACTCGTGCCCTGTAAAATACCTAGCTCTTTAGCTACCTTTACAAGTTCTGTTATCCTGTCCACTCCGGTTGCAAAGTATAAGTCAATAGAAGCAGTTCTAAAAGGTGCTGCAATTTTATTCTTAGCAACTCTAATTTTTATCTGTTGTCCAAGAACTTCTTTATTTTCTCCTTGACCTTTAGCAAACTGCTCACCGGGAGATACTTCTAACTGCTGTGTATACGCATGTTTTATAGCACGACCTCCAGATGTTGTTGTGGGGGTTCCGTATAACGAGAACCCTCCTATCTTATCTCTAAGCTGATTAATGAATATTAGGGTTGTTCCCGATTTACGAAGTAGACCTGAATTAACTAATTTCCTCATAGCTCTAGCATTAAGTTTGGAAGTCCCCCCAAATCTACTATCTTTATTCCAATCATCCTCTTCAAACTCTTCTTTAGGTACAAACCCTGAGATAGAATCCACACAAATATATGCAAATTTCCCTGTATTAATCAAGTACTCTATATAGTCATACACTTTTTCTGCATAGGTATCTGGCTGAGATATTAGCAACCTATTTACGTCAACACCTAATTTATTTGCCCAGACAGTATTGTAAGTATGTTCTAAGTCTATAATAATGTTTTCTTTGTCAGGCTCTGCTATCTGAGCTTCAGCTACGGCAAGGTTAAATAGTGTTGTTTTTCCTGCTTTCTCTCGACCCGACAACTCAATTATTCGACCTTTTGGATATCCCCCACCAAGAGCTAAATCAAGCATTAAAGAGCC
>Ga0116190_1002240_pt1 | contig 15624 bp, 16 predicted proteins | sample AD_JPNTR4_MetaG_FD_89808 | JGI IMG/M metagenome (GOLD analysis project Ga0116190, IMG submission 89808) | Active sludge microbial communities of municipal wastewater-treating anaerobic digesters from Japan - AD_JPNTR4_MetaG | ecosystem: Engineered > Bioreactor > Anaerobic > Digestate | place...
AAGGGCGATGGCGAACTACAGGGGAGAACCTCTGGACGAGGCCACCCCTTCAATGCCAGTGGAAGTCCTTGGCTTAAGCTACGTACCTGAGGCCGGCGATGTGTTCCAGGCGGTGACAGACGAGCGCGAGGCCAAGCAGGTTGCGGAAAAGCGGGCCGAGCGGAAGCGTGTCAGCGAGATCGGGGAGACCAGCAAGAAGGTATCGCTGGAGGATCTGTTCGAGCAGATTAAGGAGGGCCAGACCAAAGAGCTCAGGGTCATCATCAAGGCCGATGTTCAGGGCTCGGCCGAGGCTTTGAAACAATCGATTGAGCAGTTGTCTACCGATGAGGTGCGTGTGAACGTGATTCACAGCGGCGTCGGCGCGGTCACTGAATCCGATGTGATGCTGGCGTCTGCGTCCAATGCGGTAGTCATCGGGTTCAACGTTCGACCCGACGCGGCCGGCACGGCCAGCGCCGAGGTGGAGCAGGTCGATGTGCGGCTCTACCGCGTGATATACGAAGCCCTCGACGACGTGAAGAAAGCCATGGAAGGGCTGCTCGAACCGGAGTATCGGGAAGTTGTTTTGGGCCATGCTGAGGTGAGGGCGACCTTCAAGATTCCCAAGGCAGGTACTGTGGCCGGCTGCTATGTGACAGACGGCAAGATAGCAAGGTCAGCCCGCGTGCGGCTCTTGCGCGATGGCACCGTGATACACGAAGGCAAGATCTCCTCGCTCAAGCGATTCAAGGATGATGCGCGCGAGGTGGCTGCCGGGTTCGAGTGCGGCATTGGAATCGAAGGCTACAGCGATGTTCGCACAGGCGACATCATCGAAGGATACAGCAAGGAAGCGGTCAAACGCGAGCTGTAGAGGCGGGTGATCGCCCGTGATTATCGGAAGGATGCATTGCCGGCTGGCGATAGACGGCAGCCATTCCCTCAAGGACAAGAAGCGGACGCTCACAAGCCTTCTCGCCCGTGCGAGAAACACGTTTAACGTGGCTGTAGCAGAGGTGGACGACCTTGAGATGTGGAATCGGGCTGGGATAGGGGTTGCGTGTGTGTCAAATGACTCCGGCCATGCCCATAGCATCCTCGAGAAGGTGGCGCGCATGTTTGATTCGTGCCCCGAGGTTACACTTGAATCATACGAGATCGAGATCGCGTAATCGTTCAGCCGCCGATCTCGAACGCTGGGAGGTGCTGCTGTTGTCTTCCCGCCGGAATGACCGGGTGCGGGCTGCAATGCGCCAGGAAATATCGAACATGCTTCAGCGCGATCTGAAGGACCCTAGACTGGGTTTTGCCACAGTCACTGATGTCCGGGTCAGCGGCGACCTCCAGCATGTGCAGGTGTACGTGAGCATCCTCGGCGACGACGCTTCAAGGCAGCAGACGATGGAAGCTCTGGAGAGCGCGCGAGGATATGTGCGCTCGGAGATCGGGCGCCGTGTGCAACTGAGGTTGACGCCTGAGATCACCTTTGCCTACGACGACTCCATTGAGCGTGGCGCCCGACTTCTGCGACTCATCTCGGAGGTCCAAAGCGAGGAGACGGCTGCCCGGCGCGATGAGGAGAATGACAATTGACGGTGCCCGGCGAGATCATTGAGGCCCTGGGAAGTGCCCGCTCCGTCTTCATTACTACCCATGTAGTTCCCGACGGCGATGCCATCGGCTCGCTCCTGGGCATGAAACTCGCTCTGGAGCGCCTCGGCAAGCAGTGTGAGGCCGGTCTATCCGACCCGGTGCCTCCGTCGCTGCGCTTCTTGCCCGGGTCGGCCGGCGTTCGGTCGGGCGGATGTGAGGCGACCGGTCGGTACGACCTGGCTCTCGTGCTCGATTGTGGTTCGCTGGACCGTGTCGGTCAATGCGTAGAGACCGTGGAAGCTTGCGCGGTCAGTGTGAACATCGACCATCACGCCACAAATACGCGGTTCGCCGCGGTCAACTGGGTCGATACCGAGGCCGCAGCCACCTGCCAGCTGGTTGCGGAGCTGATTTCGGCCATGGGCGTCGCATATGATTCGGATATTGCCACCTGCCTGTTCGCCGGTTTGTCCACCGACACAGGCTCGTTTCGCTACTCCAACACGCGCGCGTCGACGTTCCGCATCGCTGCGGAGTTGGCCGACGCGGGCGCCCGTCCGTGGGAGATCGCCCAGAACGTCTACGACAGCAGGCCCTACAATTCCCTCGCGGCGCTGGCCGAGGCCATACTTGGCATCGAATTCAGCTGCGACCGGCTAATTGCGTCGATGGTGATCACCGCTGCCGATATGGCCAGGCACGGTATTACTGAAGGCGACACCGAAGGGTTCATAGGCTACGCGCGATCTATCGACGGTGTGGAGATTGCTGTAGCCTTACGGGAAGTGGGGCCGGGAACCATACGCGTGGGGTTGCGCTCAAAAGAGCGAGTGGACGTCGCCGGTGTGGCCGGCGAATTCGGCGGCGGAGGACACGTGCGAGCTTCCGGCTGTACCATTCAGGGAACCATGGAAGAAGCCCGAAGGAAGCTCATCCCCAGTTTGGAGCGGGCGCTTCGCGAGGCGGGATACACGTGGACGGCCTGATCGCCATAGATAAGCCGCCCGGCATGACATCACACGATGTCGTGGCGCGTGTGCGGAGAATCGCGGGCCAGCGCTCTGCCGGCCATACGGGCACTCTCGATCCCGACGCTACCGGTCTTCTCGTGGTATGCATGGGCAGAGCCACCAGGCTCACACGCTTCATGGAGGGATTCCCCAAGGAGTATGAAGCCGAAATCGTGTTCGGAGTGTCCACCGACACCGGTGACGACAGTGGGCGCATAACGGCACGCAGCGAGAGCTTCTCGATCCCCCTTTCCGAGTTCCTGGATACGCTCGGCCGGTTCCTAGGCGATATCCGGCAGACGCCGCCCATGATTTCAGCCGTGCACCACGAGGGCGAACGTCTGTACGAACTCGCGCGCCGAGGCATCACCGTAGAGCGGCAACCGCGCACAGTGACCATATTCGAGATCGAACCGTTGTCCGTCGTGAGTTGGCCTTCGCGCCTGGAGCATGGGGCACGCGGAAAGCTCAGGATTCGGTGCTCGCGTGGAACATACATCCGAACTCTTTGCGAAGACATATGCCGGAGCCTGGGGATTGCCGGGCACATGGGGGCCCTGACGCGAACTGCGACATCAGGGTTCACTCTGGATCAGGCCGTAACCCTTGAAGAGCTCGAACACCTTGCCTCCCTGGGATCGCTCGCCGAGGTAATCAAGCCTCCTATAGAAGGTGTTAGGCACCTTCCGTCGCTCGATCTTGCGGAGCGCGAAGCAGACGCGGTCAGTCATGGGATGGCCTTCGAGTGCGATGGAAATCGCATCATGAATGCACCGGAGGATCTCGTCCATGTTGCTCTGGTGCGCCCCGACGGAAATCTTGCGGCCGTAGCCGCCGCGAGTCGCTCTGAGTTGGGGCTTTTCATCCAGCCTAGAGTCGTACTGTGAGTCCTGAGGTGTTGTAGAATGCATCGATGCTTGATAAGCCGTAATCAACGTCCCGAACACGTTGCAAAGGTGTACGCCCTGGGTATGTTCGACGGAGTGCACATCGGCCATATGGCCCTGATTCAGACGGCAGTAAGGATCGCCGGGGAACGCGGCACGACGTGCGGCGTGTACACCTTCGACGTCCACCCCATGCGTGTGGTGTGCCCCGAGCGCGCGCCTGACGCCCTTATGTCTCTTGACGCCAGGCTTGACCTGATGGAGTCTGCCGGAGTGGACACGGCGGTAGTCCACACCTTCGATACGCAGCTTGCGAGCATGCCTCCCCACGCCTTTGTATCCCGTGTTCTTCACGACGCGCTCGGCGCCCAGTGTGTGGTTGTGGGGTATGATTACTCCTTTGGGCAGGGTGGGGCAGGGACCCCTGCCACCCTGGAACTGCTAGCAAGGGAAGCCGGCATATGTGTGCAGACGCTGCCTCCGGTCCGGATCGACGGTGCACCGGTGTCGAGTACGGGCGTGCGAAAGGCCCTGGCCTGCGGGGATGTGGAACGTGCTGCTTTGCTCCTGGGCAGGCGGCATTTCGTACGGGGAACCGTGGCGAGGGGACGAGGAGTCGGCCGCGAGCTTGGGATACCAACTGCGAATGTGAGCGTGCCGGCAGGGATAGCTCTTCCCATGCCGGGCGTGTATGCGTGCGAGGCGCGCTGGGGGTCGTCGGCGACCGTTCCGGCGGTCTGCAACATAGGAGTGAGGCCCACCTTCGACGATCAGGGGCGGGGAGTCACGCTAGAGGTACACGTGATGGGCGTCGCACCCGACCTGTACGGGGCGTTGCTGACGGTGGAGTTCGCAGCAAGGCTCAGGGATGAGCTGAGGTTCGCCAGCCCTTCCGAGTTGGTAAGGCAGATCGAGGCGGACATGATCGCCGCCCGACGCCTTCTGGAGCCTTGAGTTTACACCTGGTGGCGCGTATGCTAGAATGAATCCCGGCAAGCTGCTACAGAAATGTTTGCTGAACCCTCTACTAGGGCTGCCGAATCTCCGACGGCTTTCGTGGTAGTGGGGGATCCAAAATGAGGAGGTGCCGAGTCCTTTGAGCCTGAGCATTGAAGAAAAGCGAGCCATCATCGAGAAGTATCGAGTCCACGATTCCGATACCGGGTCACCGGAAGTCCAGGTGGCAATCTTGACGGAAAGGATAAACTACCTTACGGAGCACCTGAAGACGCACAAGAAGGACCACCACTCCAGGCGGGGTCTGCTCAAGATGGTCGGCCGAAGGCGAGCGCTCTTGGATTACCTCAAAGATGCTGACATCGAGAGGTACAGGGCCATTGTGGAGCGACTGGGGTTGCGCAAGTAGGGGAAGTGCTACGGAGAGCGGGTGTCAATCTTCCCGCTCTCTTGCTTGTAGACGACGCGCTACGTATTGAGGAGGTAGGTGACTGAATGCGTCAAACGTTCGAGACGATCATAGCAGGAAGGAAGCTGTCAGTTGATACCCATTACCTCGCGGGGCAGGCCGGGGGGTCTGCACTGGTGCGGTACGGCGATACGGTGATTCTGGTCACTGCGACGGCTTCCAAGGAACCGAGAGAGGGCATCGACTTCTTTCCGCTTCTAGTTGACTACGAGGAGAGGCTATATGCAGTAGGCAAGATCCCCGGAGGGTTCATCAAGCGCGAGGGTCGTCCAAGCGAAGCTGCCATTCTGGCCGGCAGGCAGATCGACAGGCCCATACGCCCTCTGTTTCCCGAGGGCTTCAGAAATGACGTTCAGGTGGTAGCCACAGTCATGTCGGTGGAACCAGGGGTGGAGCCTTCGGTGCTTGCGATGAACGGCGCTTCTATTGCCCTCAGCATATCCGACATACCCTTCGACGGACCCATTGCCGGAGTAAAAGTGGGCCTTGTGGACGGTGGGTTCGTGATCAACCCCAGCGCAGAGCAGCTGGATAGGTCCAGCTTGTCGCTGGTCGTTGCGGGTACCCGGGACGCGGTCCTCATGGTTGAAGCCGGCGCCAATGAGATCCCGGAGGAACAGGTGCTGGAGGCCATCATGCGCGGGCACGATACCATCCGGGAGATAATCGCTTTTCAAGACGAGATAATCGCCGCAGTCGGTGTGCCCAAACGGGAGTTTGTGGTGTTCGAGCCCGATCCGAAGCTTGCCGCGAAAGTCGAGGCGTTCGCTTATTCACGGATGGACGAGGCCGTGCGAAACCCCGACAAGGTGACGCGTGAAGAGCTGGTGGGGGGCGTCAGGCAGGAGACCATGGCTCACTTCGAAGAGGAGATGGGCGAAGATACTCCTCACAAAGACATAGAAGCCGTGCTGGACAGGATGCTAAAGCAAATAGTCCGGAAGATGATCGCTGTCGAGCACATTCGGCCAGACGGCAGGGCCCTTGATGAGATCCGCCAGATTAGCTGCGAGGTGGGCCTGCTCCCGCGCGTCCACGGGTCGGCTATGTTCAAGCGTGGCCAGACGCAGGTAGTCACCGCATGTACGCTGGGAGCAGTCGGCGAAATGCAGATCATTGACGATCTGGGCCTAGAGGAGTCCAAGCGCTACATACACCACTACAACTTCCCCCCTTACAGCGTCGGCGAGGTACGTCCCATCCGGGGTCCGGGCAGGCGCGAAATCGGCCACGGGGCCCTTGCGGAGCGGGCGCTTCTGCCGGTCATCCCTTCGGAGGAGGAGTTTCCCTATACCATCAGGCTGGTATCCGAAGTAGTGGAATCCAACGGCTCAACCAGCCAGGCGTCTGTGTGCGGCAGCACTCTTTCGCTGATGGACGCGGGCGTGCCTATCCGAAAACCAGTTGCCGGGGTCGCCATGGGATTGGTCAAGTATGAGGACAACTTCACCGTCCTCACCGACATCCAGGGCCTGGAGGATCACCTTGGCGACATGGACTTCAAGGTTGCGGGCACGCGCGACGGCGTAACCGCGATTCAGATGGACATCAAGGTCAAGGGGATCTCCCGCGAGATTCTCCAGTCGGCGCTAGCGCAGGCTCATCGCGGCAGAATGTTCATTCTCGACAAGATGCTGGAGACGCTGCCCCAGCCTCGGCCTGAGCTTTCTCCGTATGCGCCCAGGATGCTAACGATCAATATCGACCCCGATAAGATCCGCGACGTGATCGGGCCCGGGGGCAAGATGATACGAAAGATCATTGAGCTCACGAACACCAAGATCGACATTGAGGACGATGGCCGCGTGTTCATAGCGTCAATCGACGAGGAAGACGCCAAGCGCGCCCTGGCCATGATCAATGAGCTGGTGCATGATCCCGAGCCGGGCGAGGTGTACACCGGAAAAGTCACCCGTCTCATGCCGTTCGGTGCCTTCGTGGAGGTCCTCCCGGGCAAGGAAGGCCTGGTACACATCTCTCAGCTTGCCTACGAACGCGTTGCAGCTGTGGAGGATGTCGTGAATGTGGGCGATGAGATCACGGTGAGGGTAACCGAAATCGATAGCCAGGGTAGGATCAACCTGTCGCGCAAAGACCTGCTGCCCAAACCAGAAGGTTACGTGGAGCAGCCGTTTGACCGGGGTCCAAGGCCACCGCGTCCGGGCTTTCAGCGAGGCAACGCCGGGCCCAGGCGAGATGGCGGGGGTGATCGACGACGCCGGTAGGCCCCATGAGGCGAAGTAGACTCTAACGCAGCCGGAGCAGTTCCGGCTCTTTTTCATTTTGGAAGGGACTCTTCTTTCGAAGTAGAATATACATCAATGTGTACGAGTTCACGAAATGGGAAGGCGGTGAACACCTTGGATCGGGTGCTCGTGATCAACACAGGCTCCACCTCCACGAAGATGGCTATCTTCCACGGCCGTGAGCCGGTCTACTCAGAGAACGTGCACCATCCCTCCGAAGAGCTCTCGCAGTTTCCCCAAGTGCCTGACCAATTGGAATATAGGAAGAGGGTCGTTCTGGCCAGGCTGCAAAGCGCTGGCCAAGACCTGGGCGCTCTTGACGCAGTGGTGTCGCGGGGAGGCGCACCTGGGCCCATGCCGGGCGGAGTATACGTGATCAACCAGGCCGTGTTGCGCGACCTTCTCGACAGGCCTGCTACAGAGCATGCAGCGAACTTATCGCCCCCAATAGCCTATGCGATTGCCGAATCGCTCGGAGTGCCCGCATACTTCGTGGACCCGATCACTGTCGATGAGTTCGAGCCGCTAGCCAGGCTGTCGGGCCTTCCAGAGATTCCTCGCAGCTCCCGGCTGCATGCCCTGTCCATCCGTAGCACAGCCCGTAAGGTCGCCCAAAAGCTCGGGCGAACTTTGGCCGATGTCAACGTGATCGTGGCTCACCTGGGCAGCGGCATATCGGTATGCCCTGTCAAGGCCGGATTGATGGTGGACGCGAACGGGGCCGATGATGAAGGTCCGTTTTCGCCCGAGCGCGCCGGAACGCTGCCCATGGCCGATCTGGTGTCGCTGTGTTTCTCAGGCCGGTACACGCAGCGCGAGTTGATCAACAAGATCACTCGCCAGGCGGGGTTTGCCGCCCACGTGGGCACTACCGACGCGCGCGAAGTGGAAAGGATGATTCAGGCAGGCGATTTGCACGCTCTCCGGATCGCGCAGGCCATGGCGTATCAGATCGCCAAGGAGATCGGGGCGATGGCTACGGTCGTGTCGGGTAAGGTCGATGCCATTGCGCTCACCGGTGGGTTGGCCGCCTGGGGCAGGCTGGTGGATGACGTGACAGCGCGATGCTCATTCATAGCGCCGGTCATGGTGTTTCCCGGGGAGAACGAGATGGAGGCCCTGGCCTGGGGGGCTATGCGAGTACTTGCGGGCCAGGAACGAGCGCGGGAATACGACGTCGCTCCTGCGCTATGAGGGAGGTAGGTATCATGCTGACATCCTTTGATCAGGTTCTGGCGCGCGCAAAAGAACATGAGTCAGCACGAGTGGCCGTGTGTGCAGCGCAGGACCGTGAGGTTCTCGAGGCAGTGAAGATGGCCGCCCAGATCGGGATGGGCGAGTTCACCCTGGTCGGCGATGCCCGCCGGATCACGGAGTTGGCTTCCGATATCGGCCTGGATCTATCCGGAATAGTCGTTATGGACGAACCGGATGTGCAAAGAGCTGCGCGCCTCGCAGTCGGCCTGGTGAGCGCAGGGGAGGCCGGCATCCTCATGAAAGGGCTTGTGCCCACAGCCGACTTTCTCCGAGCCGTGCTCGACCGCGAGGTGGGCCTGCGCACAGGCAAGTTACTGAGCCATGTGGCCGTTTTCAAGTCTCCCCGCTACGATAGGTTCTTCTACCTGACTGACGGCGCCATGATGGTCGCCCCTACTCTGGAAGAAAAGGTACAGATCGTTGAGAATGCGGTGGGTGTTGCGCACAGGCTGGGAAATGAAACGCCCAAGGTGGCGTGTGTGGCCGCAGTGGAGGTAGTGAATCCGGCTATGCCCGAGACCGTAGAAGCGGCGGCTCTGGCCAAGATGAGCGACAGACGGCAGATAAAAGGGTGCATCATCGATGGTCCGCTCGGGCTCGACAACGCTGTTTCCATGGATTCGGCCCAGCACAAAGGTGTGGGAGGGCCCGTGGCCGGGCAGGCCGACATAATCCTGGCACCTGACATAGCGGCAGGCAACGCCATTTACAAGACCATGATCTATTTCGGCGACATCGAATCTGCAGCCGTGGTAGCGGGCGCCCGAGCCCCGATAGTGCTTACTTCGAGGTCCGATTCGCCGCGAGCCAGGTTGCTTTCGCTGGCTGTGGCGATAGTGACGTCGAAGTAGCGGGAGGTGACCGAGGTGAACGACCCGACACTGCTCGTGATCAACCCCGGGTCCACGTCCACAAAGGTCGCCATTTTCCAGGGCGAGCGGATAGAAGCGTCCGATACGTTGCGCCATGACGCTGCCGCAATCGCTGCATTTCCCAGAATCTTTGACCAATTCGATATGCGTAGAGATGCTGTATACCAGTTTCTGGCCGACCGTTCCTTTCCCATCGAACACCTCTCCGCCGTCATAGGGCGGGGTGGGGTTCTTCCTCCGGTTGAAGGCGGAGTCTACATTGTAGACGATGCGCTGGTCGAGGCATTGTACGAGTACGGGTGGAACCATGCGTCCAGCCTGGGCGGTCTCATCGCCAGGGACATTGCTGGGGCCGTAGGGATTCCCGCCTACATCGCAGATCCGGTGACCACCGACGAGCTCGACGATATCGCGCGCATCACGGGGCTGCAGGAAATCGAGCGCAGAAGCGTCTTCCATGCGCTCAACCAGAAGGCCGTGGCTAGGCGTGCTGCTTCCGCGCTTGGGCGCGAGTATCATGAGTGTAATCTGATTGTGGTGCACCTTGGAGGCGGAATCAGCGTGGGCGGGCACCGCAGGGGACGAGTAGTCGAAGTGAGCAATGCTCTCGACGGCGAAGGGCCGTACGCTCCCGAACGGTCGGGCAGTCTCCCCAATACCGGAGTAGTGAGACTTTGTTTCAGCGGCGCCTACACCGAGCGAGAGGTTCGGAAGAAGATCACGGGCAAGGGCGGGCTAGTTGCCTATCTGGGCACAAACTCGCTGCTGGATGTGGAAAACCGGATCGCCGCAGGTGATGAGTACGCCAGGCTATGCTACGAGGGGATGGCGTACCAGGTGGCCAAGGAGATAGGCCGAGTCGCGTGCGCAATGAGCGGGGAAGTGGATGCCATTGTGGTCACCGGAGGCGCTGCTAACTCCACCATGCTGGTGGGGTTGATCAGAGATCGTGTAGAGTTCATCGCCAGGGTGCTGGTATACCCGGGCGAGGAAGAGATGCAGGCACTGGCGCTGGCGGCCATGAGGGTTCTCGCAGGCATTGAGCAGGCAAAGCGCATAGCGCCGCTAACAGCCGGCCGGAAGTCACACTCATAATGAAGCAGGAGGAGGCGGCCCGTCTATCATGAGCAAAGTGGTTTTCGATGAGGCGAAGTGCAAGGGCTGCGAGCTATGCGTGCACTTCTGCCCCAAAAAGGTCATCCGGATGGCCGACAGGATCAACGCCAAGGGGTATCACCCGGCATGTCTCGCTGACGAGGATAACTGTATCTCGTGCGGCATATGCGGCAGGATGTGCCCCGACGCAGTCATCGAAGTATTCAAACCCTGAGGAGGGCAGTACGCATGGCAGAACGCAAGCTATTCAAAGGAAATGAGGCCGTCGCTGAGGCCGCTGTCAGGGCCGGGTGCCGCTTCTTCTTCGGGTATCCGATCACTCCGCAGAATGAGATTCCGGAGTATATGTCGCGGAGGCTTCCTGAGGTGGGCGGCGTGTTCCTTCAGGCCGAGAGCGAAGTAGCGGCCATCAACATGGTGTATGGCGCCGCGGGCGCCGGCGGACGTGTGATGACGTCTTCGTCGAGCCCCGGAATCAGCCTCAAGCAGGAAGGAATATCGTACATCGCCGGCGCCGAGCTCCCATGCCTCATTGTGAACATGGTCCGTGGAGGACCGGGCCTCGGCGGGATTCAAGCTGCTCAGAGCGATTACTTCCAGGCCGTCAAGGGCGGAGGGCACGGCGACTACCACTGTATCGTGTACACGCCTGCATCGATACAAGAGATGGTGGACCTGACTATGCAGGCATTCGACGTGGCTGAGAAATACCGGATGCCTGTGATGATACTGGGCGACGCAGTACTGGGGCAGATGATGGAACCCGTGTCGTTTCCCGATCCTATGCCTTTCGGCGCCGATTCTGTGAACTGGGCCACGACCGGGGCGCGCGACGGGCGGGCTCCCAGGTTGATCAACTCGATCTACCTCAAGCCGGACGAGCTCTTCAGGCACAACCTCAAGCTCCAGGCGCGGTTTGAGCAAGCCAAAGCTGCGGAGGTTCGGTATGAGGCTGTCAACACTGACGACGCCGATGTCATACTGGTTGCGTACGGCACTACCTCCAGAGTGTGCAGGTCAGCCATGGACCGAGCCCGTGCGGCAGGCATCCGCGTCGGCCTCGTAAGGCCGATCACGGTATCGCCCTTCCCGTATCAGGCAATCGCCGACCTGGCTCGCACGGCGCGTGCGTTCCTCACTGTGGAAATGAGCTTGGGGCAGATGGTTGAGGACGTGAGGCTAGCTGTTTGCGGGGCTGCGCCCGTACATTTCTATGGTACCACAGGCGGAGTCGTGCCAACGGCCTCGGCAATAGCTGAAGAGGCGCGCAAGATAGCTATGGCGGAGGTGGAAAAGTGAAGCAGGTATACGCTATTCCAAAATCTCTGCAACCCCGGGCGACACACTACTGCCCCGGCTGCACCCATGGTATTGCCCACAAGCTAGTTGCGGAGACCATCGACGAACTGGGCGTGCGCGACCGAGCTATAGGCGTGGCACCGGTAGGATGCGCCGTTTTCGCCTACGACTACTTTGACTGCGATTTCCAGCAGGCTGCCCACGGGAGGGCTCCCGCCGTTGCCACCGGCATCAGGCGAGTCGTGCCCGACGCGGTCGTCTTCACCTACCAGGGCGACGGGGACCTCGCCTCGATCGGTGCGGCAGAAATCGTCCACGCCGCCATGAGAGGCGAGCGCATAACCGTTATCTTCATCAACAACGCTATCTACGGCATGACCGGGGGTCAGATGGCCCCTACTACGCTGGTGGGGCAGAAGACAACCACATCTCCGGCAGGCCGGGAGCTGGGGCACGCGGGCAGTCCCATCCGCATCGCCGAAATGCTGGCTACGATACCCGGAGCCGCCTACATTGCCCGTGTGTCCCTGACATCGCCGGCGAACGTGGCGCGCGCCAAGAAGGCCATTCGAAAGGCCTTTGACACACAGCTTTCGGGAGCGGGGTTTTCGCTGGTGGAGTGCCTGTCCACGTGCCCGACCAACTGGGGGATGGCGCCAATCGAGGCCATGGAGTGGCTGGAGAAGAACATGATTCCATACTACCCCCTGGGCGAGTTCCGTACCCCGGAAGGAGGGGCTAGCAATGGTTGAGGAGCTGATCATTGCAGGATTCGGCGGCCAGGGAGTGATGCTCATGGGCCAGCTCCTGTCCTACGCCGGTCTGCACGAGGCGAAGAACGTTTCGTGGATTCCGTCATATGGGCCGGAGATGCGCGGGGGCACAGCCAACTGCTCCGTTGTGATATCTACCGAGAGCATAGGATCGCCGATAGTGACTGAGCCCACGACCTTGATCGTAATGAACAGGCCGTCGCTCGACCGGTTCGAGCAGGCTGTGATGCCGGGCGGGTTGCTCATTTACAACAGCTCCCTGATCGATCGGAGGCCCGAGCGGACGGATATCCGCGTCATCGCGGTTCCTGCCGTAGAGATGGCCCGGGAAGCCGGGTCTGACCGAGTCGCCAACATGTGCGTGCTAGGCGCGTATCTGGCCGCCACTGGCGTAGTTGCCTATGAATCGGTGGCAGAATGCCTAAAAGAGGTTCTGCCCGAACGGAGGCAAGAACTGATACCGCTCAACTTGAAGGCCCTCGCGCAGGGGGCGTCGATGGTAAAGTTGTAGTGCGGTCGTAGTATCCGGCCTGCCCGGGGCAGAATACTCCTGGGAGGCCAGAGCGATGATCAATGCCAACCTCGCGAGGGTGGTCCGCGTTCTGCAGGATAGCCCTGACATCCAGGAACTCATAGTGGACACAGACGGCGGCGGGGAGTGTGCGGCTGTATGCTACCCGCCGCTGACCGGATCTGTGCAGCCCGGAGACAGAGTGATCGTAAACACCACAGCCGTCGATCTCGAGCTGGGAAGTGGCGGGCGCCACTTTGTGATCTGGGCGCTCCCGCGCACGCGCCTGAGCGGTCATATACGCGGCCACATCATGAAGATGCGATACTCCCCGATGCAGGCCTGCACGGGGAGCTTTGAGGAAGACCCGGCTAACCATGCTGCCATTGATGCCTTCACGGGGCTTGCCGGCATGCCTGTGATCATATGCGAACTCCATTCCATGGTTGCCCCTGTGCTAAGCGGGTTCGCGGGCAGGGCCGCCTACATTATGACAGACGGGGCGGCGCTGCCCATTGCCATGAGCCGGGCAGTACGTCAGCTGAAACGCGCGCGACTCGTCGATGCGACGATAACTGCAGGGCATGCCTTCGGAGGCGATCTGGAGGCCGTCAACGTGCACTCGGCGCTGGTGGCAGCAAAGGCGGTAGCCAGGTGCGACGCTGCCGTAGTCGCAATGGGCCCGGGCATTGTGGGCACAGGCACCCGGTATGGGTTCTCCGGCGTCGAACAGGGGTGGATCGCAGACGCGGTGAACCGGATGGGAGGGCGGCCCGTGATTGTTCCCCGCCTATCCAGGCTGGATCCGCGTCCTAGGCATCGAGTGGTCAGCCATCACACTCTGACGGTGCTGCGCGATGTGTGCTGCACACCTGTGACGTGCGTGCTTGCCTCGGACATGGAACCTGGGTTCGCTGACGAGACGCGCAGCCGGCTGTGTGATGTTATGGATCGGGGCGGCCATACACTCGGGTACGCCCCCGGACGCGATGGCGTAGAGCTCGCGATCACGCAGGAGCTGGAGCTGTCCACTATGGGCAGGGGCCCGGATGAGGAACCCGAGTTTTTCCTTACATGCGCGGCGGCAGGGAACTATGCAAGAACCATGGTCATCAGTGAGAAGAAATAAGGTGAGCGAGTGGTGTCGGTGTTTCGTGAAGAACTTGTGGAACGCAGGCAGGTATATAGCGGCAAGATAGTGACTCTAAACGTTGATACAGTGGAGCTTCCCAACGGCGGGCTGGCCGGCCGTGAGGTGGTCGTAACCCGCGACTCTGTAGGGATTGCGCCGGTTACGCATGACGGCGATCTGGTAATGGTGCGTCAGTACAGACATGCCGGAGGCGTGGAGCTTTTGGAGATACCTGCGGGCAGAATAGACGCGGGTGAATCGCCGGAAGATGCCGTCCTGCGCGAGCTGGGCGAGGAGACAGGCTATAAGGCGATTGAGCTGACGAAAATCGCCGGTTTCTATCTGGCTGTGGGATTCGCGACTGAGTATATGCACTTGTATGTCGCTCTGGCCGAGCCCGGCGGTGACGCGCACCCTGACGATGATGAGTTTGTGCAGGTCGAGTTGGTTCCGCTATCGCGGATCCCTGGGATGATAAAGTCCGGCGAGATACAGGACGTGAAGACCCTGGCTGCTATGCTGCATCTAGCGTGGACTCGCGGCCTGGCCCAGAATGGTTGACGGAGGGGATAGGCACCTCGTGAAAGAGTACTTCGTAGATCTACATGTACACATCGGGCGAGACTCGCGCGGACGACCGGTCAAAGTGTCCGGCGCGCGCGATCTTACGTTCGCGAGTATCGCCCGCGAGGCCGGCGAGCGCAAAGGGATTGACATCATAGGCGTAGTAGACTGCGCTTCCGGGCGCGTGCTGAGCGATATTGACTGCCTTCTTCAGTCAGGCGAGATGGAGGAATGCCCTGGCGGCGGAATCCGCTATATGAAACGGACGGTGATCCTCCCAGGAGTCGAGGTTGAGGCGGCCTGCCGGGCGAACGAAGGCCCAAGCGCACACTATATAGCCTATTTTGCCACTCTGCCCCAGGTGCGCGAGGCGGCGCGAGAGCTCAGCCGGCACATGACCAATATCGACCTGAGCACGCAGAAGGCCAGGCTGACGCCTGAGCAACTGGCACGACTCGTGGGCGACATGGGCGGATTGTTCATCGTGGCTCACGCATTCACCCCTCACAAGAGCCTCTATGGAACATGCGCCCGGCGAATTACGGAAGTGTTCGGCGCAGAAGCCCGCCGCATGGTATCAGCAGTGGAATTGGGGCTTTCTGCAGATACCAGTATGGCCGACCGCATTGCTGAACTGGCAAGCTACACCTTTCTGTCCAACTCCGACGCTCACTCGCTCGGGCGGATGGGGCGGGAGTACAACGTGATGCTGATGGAATCGCCTTCTTTTGCCGAAGTGTCGCTGGCGCTTGCGCGCATCGACGGGCGTAGAGTCGTCGCCAACTATGGCCTCGATCCCAGGCTTGGGAAGTACTACTTAAGTGCGTGCGAGGTTTGTGGAACCCGCTTTCACGCGCCCAATGCGGCGCTGCACTGCCCGGAATGCGGCGCTTACCGCGTAGTGCGTGGCGTGTCCGACCGAGTTGACGAGATCGCCGATTACCCAGAGGCGAAGA
>Ga0116190_1002241_pt1 | contig 15624 bp, 10 predicted proteins | sample AD_JPNTR4_MetaG_FD_89808 | JGI IMG/M metagenome (GOLD analysis project Ga0116190, IMG submission 89808) | Active sludge microbial communities of municipal wastewater-treating anaerobic digesters from Japan - AD_JPNTR4_MetaG | ecosystem: Engineered > Bioreactor > Anaerobic > Digestate | place...
GAGCTGGCTCGGGGGCCGGGGCTGGAGCCGGAGCTGGGGCCGGAGCTGGCTCGGGGGCCGGGGCTGGAGCCGGAGCTGGGGCCGGGGCTGCTGCGGGCTCAGGAGCTGGGGCCGGAGCTGGAGCTGGGTCATCAACAGCAGCTATGGCTGGCTCCTCCACTGGATCAGATTTACCCATGTACCAAAATGTTGCAGCACCACCCAACACTAGCACCAAAGCTATAAGCCAAAGAAAACGCATAATTCCGCTTTTTGGCTCGTCTTTTTTGATTACAGTTACAGTGCCGGTATCTATAGGCCTGGTAGGTGGTTTTGGTAAGGGGCCAGTGGGTCTGCGCTGTGGGGTAGTCAACAGCAGATCTGGCACATCTGGTGGGGCATCTGCAACTACAACCGGAGGAGGTTCAGGTGCAGGTGGGGGCTGTTCTTCCTCCTTTTGAGCGGCCCTTGCCGCCTCTTTAGCGGCCTCCCTAGCGGCCTGTCTACCCTTTTTCCCTTTTCTACCCCTTCCGGCTTTGGTGGGCTCAGGTGCCACGGGCTCTACTGTCTCCTCAACAGCAAGATCTTCCTCATCATCCATTGCAGGTGCGCTAAAGACAACCTCGATTCCCTCTAAGTCCGAGTCATCAATGCGATTTGTATCGAATTCGATGCCCTCTTCCTCTAGTTCGTCAGCAGGGTTGGGCTCTGGCTCGGGGTCAGGGACAGTGACAGGATCAGGGGCGGGGGCAGAGACAGGTGCAGGCTCCGGGGCAGGGGCTGGCTCTGGCTCGGGTGCCGGGTCAGGGGCAGGCTCGGGCTCGGGAGCTGGGGCAGGCTCGGGCTCGGGAGCTGGGGCAGGCTCGGGCTCGGGAGCTGGGGCAGGCTCGGGGGCTGTGACAGCAGTTGGTTCTACTACCAGTGGAATTGGCTGACCATCTGGAGCTTGGACGATCCTTAACGCCTTGAACGAGCCTGTCTCGTGCATTCTGCGGACCCACAGTCCGTCAACATCTACCTTGGCAAAGGCGCTGCTTAAATCCTTGGCAAAGCTTTGTAATGAATCGTACCTATCAAATGGGTCGTCTTGGGTAGCCTTGACAAAGACATCATCAAGATGTTTGGTCAGCCTTGGAATTTGTTCAGAAAGAGGGGCCCCCGCCCTTACTGGATTAATGGCAAGAATCTCACCTATGATTAAAGCGACGGCGTAAACATCAGTCTGCTTCAACTCCATTCGTGGTTCCGTAAGTTGCTCTGGACCACGATAGAAGTCAGTAGCTGGAATCTCCTGGCCCTCAACAAGCGTGTTAAGGACCAAGTAGTGAGGATCCGAAACCATTAGTTTGTCCGGTAAAACGAACAGGTTCTCCGGCTTCAGATTCCCGTGAATAATCCCCTGTTTATGGATGGGGACAACAGCGTCTATCAGCCACTCTGCAAGCGACCGAATCTTGGGCGCTGGAAATCGCTCGCCACTTTCGTCCCTCAGATCAAGCACTGCCCTAAGGGACATCCCCTCAACTAACTGACTGGTCACAAAATGAAGGCCGTCCTCTTCCATGACCTCAAAAATTCTGACCAGATTACTGTCTTGCAGGGTCCTAGCCCTGTACAGCCGCAGCAGATTCAGCTCCCTAAACGCGGAACTAAACAGCTCTGGATTAAAAACTTTCACTGCCACAGGCAAGTCCAAAGCCAAATCAAAAGCCTTGAACACCACACCTACTGGCCCGGAGCCTTTAATTGCAACTATGCGAAACCTACCGCCAATCTTGTCTCCAATCTCAGGAAGTCGAACAGCCCAGTCCATGATTCCCCCAATCAGACGTTTCCGAGGCAGAGTATCAAAGGATTCACACTGTTTCAAGATGGGGATTATCCCTTTTTTAAGGGTTTTTATGCCAAAAAAGAATTACTCGGCCCTGAATGTGCAAATCATCTTGTCTTGGGCCTTAAAACTGGCAGTTCCAGTAGCAGCTGCAGCCTGGTCAATGACACACCCACTGGCCGTTACTGTCACTTGGCAGAAGTCGGTCTCACCACATTCCCAAGTGGCGGTTTTCAATGTCACATTGAGGTCATTACACTTGTCACCTGTGAAATGTACCGCGTAGTCTCGCACTGTTTCACTTTGCTCCTCTAAGCTCAGGTCGATCTTGCAACCGCCCGCCATAAGCCCCCTATATGTCGCCCGTGGAAGGTTATTTGGCAGATGCGGTTGAAGGGAGACACGATGGTTTGCAGCGTCTGGCCAAAGCCCTGTCAGATAGAAAATAATGGCCTCTGCATCCTGGGCCCCCTCCCACGGACGGAAACGCGCCCAAATCTCACCAAATTCACCTGAATCATCGTAAAAAGGCATCAGTGGGACGAAGCCCTTTGTTGCATAATCCTCGGTGACATTCCCAGAGGCGGTAGCAATTTCCCTAAAAGCATTAAAGCTTTTTTGTGCCAGATCGGGGCGATGACGAGACAGCGCATACAAAGAAAAACCTGGCGTCATTCCGGTTGCTATGCCCATCGAAAGGTCAAAACCTAAAAGCTCACGATAAGCACCTGCGTTGGTTTGAATAACTCCAAGCTCGTCAACCCATGCCCTTTCAACTAAGGCATTAATATCACTGCTTATCCTGTCCCATCCCAAGGCATCTTCGAGGTTCATCCAAGCAGCGGTAAGATTTACATCTTCGTATGGAGCCATTAAAGGCCTCAGGTCGTCTTTGTAAACCATGGCTGCCCAAAAGCCCTCTTCTTCTTGCCAGTAGTACTGATCCAAAGTTGCGGCCACAGAATTTCTGACCTTAACGATGTCGTCGGTCTGCTCGTATCCAAGGGCAGCAGCAAGGCCATCAGCGGCAGCCACATAAAGCAGCGTGGAGTGCAGAGACCATGCCACATCGGCAAACATCATTGATGCCCCTCCATCAAGGTTTAAGTTCATGGCCATGGCTGCCCTAAAGGTCTCGTCATCAGAAAATGGCAGCAAGAATGTCTCGTCCATGTTTTGCTTTTGAAGCCCATAGCGAAGCATCTCTTCCCTTTCACGCATCAAGGACGAATCGCCGGTAGTGTCAAATAACCGGTGGTACATATGAACAATGTAGGATGGCGCCTCGGCAGCTGTTTTGTTTGTAAGGACGGGCAGCGCGGACCAATCAGTTACAGCACAAGGAACGTCGGTAGGCCAATCAACTTTGGAGGCATTAAAGAAGCCCTCATTTGCACAGGCTGCGACGTGGTGATAATCAAGTATGGACCGTGCCTCGTCTGGCCTGGACATGATTGACAGCATCCTTACGGGGGAGCTGATGTCACGAGTCCAATACTCGCCATAGTGAGAAAGCGGGCTCATTGCGCCGTTGTATGAAATTTGCGCTTTAAGGGTGTACTGGAAGGACTCGATAAGGTCGGTAACCATAGGGTCGTCCAATTCCACAACTAAGCCCTGTGAAAACCAGTCTTCCCACCACGAGTTGGTCGCGCCGAAAATTTCTTTGACGTCTGATGCTTTAGCTAGGGCAGTCAGGTGCTCTACCCTGCCTGCTTCCACCTTTCCATCGGAGAAAAACAACCAAAACTGGATATCTCGGCTGGCACCAGCTTCTAGGTCGACATCTTGCACAACAAACGCGGCTTTGTCACCGTCCCATGTCGCATCAGGACAAACGGTTGTTATGCGGCGGTCCAATTGTTTGAAAATAGCCACGCCTTCAGCTGATTCTTCAAAACCAGACATCAGCTTCATTGAAAAACCAACTGATTTGATTGGGTCTGTCCCGGTGTTGGTGACCCGGAAAATGGCAATGATCGAGGTTCTGATGTCTGCATCATCACTGACTGGGGCCGCAAATAGCGAAGAAACTTTAAGGCTCTGGCCCTCGTTTGTAATGCCAACAATGGAGCTTTTGCTGAATCGACCTATGCGTGAGACATCCACCTTTTGGGCTTTACCAGCAATGGTTGCGTTGAAATGGATATCTGGAAAAGTCTTTAGTTTCGGTCGGTTGTAATCAGGTCCATAAGGTTCGTGAAGCACTGTTAGGGGGTAAGTTGTACCCAAAAAGGAAAAGGTGCGCCCATTAGCAACTGCATAATAGGCAAGCTCGTGGTGTTTGAGCACGGGTTCTGACTTGTTAAACTTCCAAGTAACCTCGTCGACCCAACCGTTAAATTCGGTTAATCCATAATCCTCGAACAGGTCACTTGCAGGTGGCTTTGGGCCTGCACGCCAAGGCGTGGCCTTTTGTGAAAATCCAGATTCGTCGCCAGAATCGTCGTCACCAAAAACGTCTTCAGTGGGGGTGTCATCTGATGCGTCTTGGATAGCATCATCCAAAGGGGTTGGCTCTGGGCTTTCACTACAAGAAACAGCAAAAACCAAGGATAAACCCGCCAAAATTGACCAATGTTTTTGATTAGATAGCCCCATCAACTCCCCCTTGTAAAACGGCAAAAGGACACCATCAAGGTCTGCATTGTAGTCATTTATCGCCCAGTGGCAAAAGCATATGCATTTTGGAACATGCGCAGCCAAGGACCGGCTTCGCCAGCAAACATGTCAGCAGGTCTGTAAGCTAGCTGGACGGCCCTGAAGGCACGCTCGGGGTGAGGCATCATGATTAGCACGCGTCCATCAGTCGTGGTAAAACCAGTCATGCCGCCAACAGAACCATTGGGATTTTCAGGATATTGCTGGGTGCAATTCCCATCATTATCAACGTAGCACACGGCGGCTAAGGCGGCCTTTTTGTCCTCGTCGCTTGCAAATGTCACAAGCCCTTCACCATGGGCCGATGGGACTGGGATGCGGGCCCCTTCCATCCCACGCAAAAGGACTGATGGCGATGGCATTATCTTGACGGTTGAGTACCTGGCCTCAAACTGACCGCTGACGTTCGCCATGAATCGTGGCCAGTGGGCTGCGCCATCAATGATGCTTTTTAGCTGAGAGATAGTCTGGCACCCATTACAAACCCCAAGTGTGAACGTGTCTTGCCTTGCAAAAAACCGGGTAAACATGGCTTTCATGGTTGGATTAAACAGGATTGACCTGGCCCATCCGGTACCTGCGCCCAACACATCGCCATAACTAAAACCGCCGCAGACGGTCAAACCAGTAAAACCGTCAAGATTTATTCGACCTGCTAAGAGATCGGTCATGTGAACATCTACTGCATCAAAGCCGACAGATGTGTAGGCGGCGGCCATTTCGACATGGCCATTTACGCCCTGCTCACGCAAAATCGCCACCTTTGGTTTAGTCAGATTCAAGTTGACTGGTTTTGGTAGCAAGTCATAAGTCAGCTTGTACTGCCTGCCTTTTGCGTCAGGCGATATCGCGTTTTCATATTCTTGCGTGGCACACGCCGGATTTTCGCGAATTGAGCGAATCTTGTATGACAAAGCGGACCACTGGCGACGCACGTCAGTAATGGTTGTCGAGACCAGGGTGGAGCCTTCATTTGATTTGAAAATCAGGTGGTTATCTGTTTTGACAGTACCCAACGTGAAACAGATGTCCAAAAGGCCATGCTTGTTTAGCAGGTCCAACACTGGTTCACGGTCGGCAACCTGAATCACAACACCCAATTCTTCACTAAAGAGCTGGGCTTTTGCTGTCGTGGAATTACCCGGCAAGGTGACTTCAAATCCACGACCGCCAGCCATCGCCATTTCTGAAAGAGTGATGAATAAACCACCGTCAGAGCGGTCGTGGATGGCCAAAAGCAGCCCTTTATCCACTAATTCCTGGATAGCGGACCAAAAAGCCTTGAACTTCGCAGGATCATCCAGGTCTGGGGCCTCATCGCCGACTTGGTTGTAGACTTGTGCTAAAGCACTGCCACCTAGGCGATTTTTGCCAGCTCCAAGGTCAACCAAGACCAAGCTTGAATCGACCGGTTTTAGATCCGGGGTCACCGTTTTGCGAATGTCTTGGACCGGTGCAAATGAGCTGACAACCAAGCTTAAAGGCGAGGTCTGGCGGCGATTTTGACCTGATTCATCCTGCCAGACACTGCGCATTGAAAGCGAGTCTTTACCTACTGGAATGGACACGCCGAGAGCTGGGCATAGTTCCATCCCAACGGCTTTAACGGTGTCAAAAAGCTGGGCGTCCTCGTTGTCCTCACCACAGGCACACATCCAGTTTGCCGACAGCTTAACGTTTCCAATTTCGCCAATATTTGCGCCGGCCAGATTGGTCAGCGCTTCGCCAATCGCAATACGACCAGATGCAGGGCCGCTTATCAGCGCGATAGGAGACCGCTCGCCCATTGCCATCGCTTCACCCTTGTATGAAAGGTAACTGGTGGCAGTCACAGCACAATCTGCAATTGGGATTTGATGTGGACCAACCAACTGATCCCTATGAACCAGACCTGTAACGGAACGGTCTGTGATAGTTATTAAAAACGATTTATCGGCAACCGCGGGCAGATTTAAAACCCGGTAAATGGCGTCTTCGATGGCGACATGTTCCAAATCGAGGGGTGGAGGTTTGACCTCGGCCCGTTGGATGCTTCGCTGCATTTTCGGGGGCTTTCCAAGCAACACCCTGATATCCATGTCGATTGGGCGGTCATTAAAATAGCTATCTTCAACCACAAGGCGCTCGTCACCAGTTGCCACACCTATGAATGCCACTGGGCAGCGCTCCCTTTTACACAGCCCTTCAAATAGCGCTCGATCCTTTGGATCTATGGCCAACACGTAGCGCTCCTGAGCCTCGCAGCACCAAATCTCCATGGGATTCATCGAAGGTTCCTCGTTTGGGATATCCCTAAGCTGGAAAATGGCGCCAGTGTCTTCAACCAGCTCTGGACAGGCGTTAGAAAGACCGCCAGCTCCAACATCGTGGATGCTTATGATTGGATTGTCATCCCCCATGGTGACGCATGCATCGATAACCTCTTGGCAGCGACGCTGAACCTCAGCATTTCCGCGTTGGACCGAGTCAAAATCCAAGGCGGCCTCATTTACACCGGTGTCCATAGACGACGCCGCACCACCGCCAAGACCGATGCGCATGGAAGGACCACCTAGCTGAACAATCAGATCGCCTGGTTTAAGCTTCTTTTTGTAAACCTGACTACGCCTGATGTTTCCCATGCCTCCAGCAAGCATTATTGGCTTGTGGTATCCACGATGACGACCGTTTACCAGATCTTCAAAGGTCCTAAAGAATCCAGCAAGTTGAGGACGACCAAACTCGTTTCCAAATGAGGCCCCACCCAACGGCCCATCAAGCATGATGGACAAAGGAGTCGCAAGTCGTGCTGGGTGCTTGGAATGCTCAACCTCCCAAGGCTGGATATGACCTGGGATGCGTAAGTTGGAAACCATAAATCCAGCCAACCCAGCCTTGCTCTTTGAACCAGTCCCAGTAGCGGATTCGTCGCGAATCTCCCCTCCAACACCTGTGGCCGCACCAGCAAATGGGGAAATCGCCGTTGGATGATTATGAGTCTCGACTTTCATAATCATGTCGATTTGGTCTTCTTGAAAGCTGTAGGAACCTTCGTCATTGATTTCAAAGGCTTGCACTAAATGCCCCTGCGCCACGCTTGAGTTGTCCTTGTACGCGACAAGCGTTCCTTTTGGACTGCATGCGTGGGTATGCTTGATCATCTGAAACAGGGTATGCTGTTGAGGCTCGCCATCGATTACCCAGTCGGCGTTAAAGATTTTATGGCGGCAGTGCTCCGAATTTACTTGGCCAAACATCACAAGTTCGCTGTCGGTGGGATTTCGACCAGCCTTTGAGTAGGCTTGGTACAGGTAGTCAATTTCATCATCTGATAAGGCCAATCCCATTTTCGCATTGGCCTTATGTAAGACGTCGATTCCACCATTTTTTAGATCAAAGACGACGCCTGGAGCCGGTGGCTGCGAGTAAAAGAAATTGTCAACGTCTTCATACACCCCCTCAGTCATCTTGTCATAAAGCAGGTCAAGCGCCTTGGCCAGATCGGCGGGCCCCAGCGATTTTCCAGCACTGTCCTTTACACAAAACGCTATGCCACGCTCAACTCGTCGCACCGCCGTCAACTCGCAATTGTGAAGGATGTTAATGGCTTTTGACGCCCAAGGAGAAATGGTTCCAAGCCTAGGAGTCACAAAAAAGCACCCTGGCAGCAGCGGCTCATCAGTTGCGTCAAGCAGCTCTAAAATCCTAGCCCTTATGGCTTCATTCAAGGGGACGTCCAGATCGAGCATATAAACGAAGCTTGCTGAAACCTGCTTAATCCCTGGAATTATCTCGCCCAGTGAATCAGCCAAGGCCTTGAGGCGAAAATCTGAAAAGGCAGCTGCCCCTTGAACTAGTTCCTGCATTGCTGTTGATTTCAAGGTATCCCTCCGCAAGCTTTCACGTGCCAATTAAACTACACAGATTTGATAAACATCAAAGTCCGCAGACTCTGATACCGCCAAATGACTTAGTGTGCAACTATTGGTTGCAATTATTAATCCCTAATTTTCGGCTTTGACAAATTGAGACCTCGGGCGGAGTGTGGTAGTTTTCGACGATTGCTCCGCGAGGTCGACCAAGGGATGCGTAAAGAAAGGGTCATTTTTGTAGCTACTATCACTGCCATGGTATGGGCCATATGGCGAGCTCTCTCCACTTTAGTTGACCTTATTAGACAGATTATATCTTTTGGGGATCCACCACTTACGATTTTCAGATGGCTTGATTTGTCAGGGATTTTCATTCTGTCCATAGTTTTCTTGGTCACCGTTTTTAGAAAAAAACGTGTCGCGGTGCCTATCGCTGTTTGGCTGGCCATATTCGAACTGCTTCACATGGGTAGGAAAACTTTAGCAGATCACCCCCTAACCATATTACCCATGCTTGTCTGGATTGGAATTGCGCTGTTTCTGGCCAAGACCTTACCCAAACCGGCGGTAAAGAAAAAGGAAAGTTGGATTACTGGGGTCTGGATCACCCTAGGGATGCTTTTGGTGCTTGAAGCCGCTTGCGACATTATTATTCACAATAAATACCAACCCTTGCGCATTTCCGAATATCCATCCATGGCTCCGCCACCTGAATATGAAGCTGATAAGCCGACTCTAGCAACTATCGGCAGTTCCCCTGCCAATTTAGAGCGGATTCATAGGACACCTTTTTCAGCCATTTTGGCTAAGCGCTTCAAGGGCAGGGCCAACTTCCTCTATTTCGAAGCAGGTTGGCTCGCAAGCAATCACCTACTTGAGATAACTAAACGCCGCTTTGCAACGTTGGACCACCTAGACGCTCTTTTGCTGTACATAGGTCACCAGGACCTGAACGCCCACAACGAATTCAGGTTAACAGACAATACCTCCATCAACGGCGAGTTGTCTGATTCTGCGTTCCAAGTTCTCTTTAACCAATCAGCCTTTGTAAGAATGTCGTTGTACATTATCTGGAGCCAGAGATATGACCACACCTACGAAGTCACTGACAAGGTTATAGAAGAGGTTTTCAGCCGTTATGCCGCAAATATGGATGCAATAGTAAAAGAGGCTCAGTCTCACAAAGCCCACGTGTTTGTGGCAACCGTTTCTGCTGATAAAAGAGTTATTTCTGAACAATCAAAAACTTACATGAACATGGAAAACGCTCACATGAGGGGATTGGCTGAAAGATTTCCAAATGTAACGTTAATTGATTTTGAACCAAAGCTAGATGCTATGTATCCTGATGGCCCGGACGCTGACTGTCAGCCATACGAGCCGTTGCCATACTCGTCAGGCTGTGGGGATCCTTTCCACCTTGGGATCAAAGGCCATGAAATCCTAGCGGATATGCTTGAGCCTGAGATTGAAAAATGGTTACAAGGTTTTGAGCAAAAGGATGAATAATGAAACGGCGCAGACTTGGCCTCATAGTTCAGTTTTCCAAGATGATATGGCACAAGAAAACATGGTTTTAATCCCAATCCTGACCATGCTTTTAATAGGTGTTTTGCTGTTAGTTATTGTTGAATCACCAGTTCTTTTGCCTTTCTTTTACGCTATCTTTTAGGGGGCCCCTTGGAAAACAATTCCGTTGCAGTTTTGTATTCTGCTGGCTCTGACTCGTCTTTGGTCGCAATCAAAATGGCTAAACGCTTTGACCAAGTGCACTTGCTGACTTTTTTGCGCAAAGGCACTCATGGGACAGAGCATGTGTTGGCTGGGGTAAAACGTCTTGAAACGCACGTAAATAGCCCCAACAAGTTTGTCCACCAATTCATTAAGACAGATAAGCTACTTAAGTTTGTGATGTATGAACGTTATTGGACCCATTATCGCAAACATAAAAAGATGGTGTTGTCCATGTGTGGCCAGTGTAAGGTGTCGTTTCACTGGCGGGCGTTGATTTACTGTTTGGAAAATGGAATCAAACACATAGCCGATGGGGCTGTCCGGATTGCAAACGTTTATCCAGAGCAAAACGAAGTCATCATGCTAAACCGCCTGAGGCAGCTATATGCAACCTTTGGGATAACTTATGAAACGCCCATCTACGAAGAGGGCGAGCTTACTGAGCAAATCCTGTATGAACTAAGATATTCAAGAAATCCCAAGGTTAAGGGTCAAAAGGATGACTTGCAGTTTGTGTGTGAGCAGCAGGTTTTGTATGCCATGTTCTTGCGAAACACCCTGCATAAAATGCCGTTTGAGGAATTTGAAAAGAAGATGGCGGCCTATTACAAGGAAAAGCTGGATATGGTCGAAGAAATGACCAAAGAGTACTTGGAAAAGGGGCCAGATTCGCGCCTAGCCAAACTGATTGAAGGGCCACAGGAGAGCTAGAAAATGAAAGGCAAGTTGAAAGCACTGTGGCTTAGGGTAAGTGGCGCTATCGTATGCTCAATTTCCCTGTTGCTGCCATACAAACCCAGATTCTGGTTTGCGAAATTGCTGACGTGGGGTTCAAATCCTGTAAGCAGTTCCATAGGGATGTCTTTTCAAAAACAGGCTCGTTTTTGGAACAAGATTGTTCTGGCCTTTGTGTTTTATTTGGGATTTCCCTTGGCCAAGCTGTTTTTGTGGATTTCAGGGAAAAGGCCGCTTGGTAAAAAGAAAACCGCTGAAACTTTCTGGCATCCAAGGCCTACGCCTGAAAGCTTTGTAAAGGATTTGGCTGAGCCCTTCTAGTGAATGAAGGATAAAGAGAAAATGAACATACTTGGACTTTCGTTCATGTACCACGACTCTTCTGCGACTTTGATGATGGATGGAAACATCGTCGCGGCCGCTGCGGAAGAGCGATTTTCACGCAAAAAGCACTCGCTGGACTTTCCAAGTCAGGCCATAGAGGCGTGTCTTAAAATTGGCGGTATTGAGCAAAAAGATATTGACGCGGTCGTGTTTTACGAAAAGCCGCTCCAGAAGTTTGAGCGCATAATCACCATGAACGCGCAGGCATTTCCAAGGGGATTTGGCCAGTTCGCAGATTCGATGCCGCTGTGGCTTAAGTACAAGCTTTTTATCAAAGAAATGATCCAGTACAACTTGGACTTTAAAGGTGAGGTCTTTTTTGCGGACCATCACTACGCCCACGCCTCTTCTTCTTTCTTTGCATCTGGCTTTGATGAGGCTGCGATCCTAACCATGGATGGGGTCGGCGAATGGGCCACAATGACCAAGGGGGTTGGACGAGGTAACAAGATCCACCTGACCCATGAGATGCGCTATCCACACAGCCTTGGCCTTTGGTACAGCACCTTTACCGCATTTTTGGGCTTTCGGGTAAACGGCGGAGAAGGCAAGGTCATGGGACTGGCCTCCTATGGGGAGCCTGTTTATTATGATCAGATGATAGCTGACATGATAACTGTCCGTGAAGATGGCAGTTTTTTGATGAACCTCGACTATTTTGCATTTTTCCGCGATACCGTGATGTACAGCTCCAAATTTGTCAAAAAGTTTGGCCAGCCAAGAGTGCCAGAATCTGAAATTACCAAGCGAGATTACGATATTGCCGCAAGCATGCAAAAGGTGGTTGAAACTATTGCTTTGAAGGCGGCTAGCAGTCTTTATGAAGAAACGGGGATGAAAAACCTGTGTGTCGCTGGTGGGGTCGGCCTAAATAGCGTGGCCAATGGCATCATTTTGGAACACCTGCCCTTTGAAAAGATGTTTATTCAGCCTGCATCTGGTGACGATGGAGGCTCGCTTGGCAGCACCCTGTACTACTGGCACCAGGTCCTGGACAAACCAAGGCAATGGACCATGAAAAACGGATTTTTGGGGCCAGCCAATGATCCAGATGAAATCGAACGATTTCTTAAACTTAGGGGAATGCCATACAAACGATACTACAACTTCGAGGAGCTGCGAGACAGGGCGGCTGCAGACCTTGCAAAGGGCCGAATCATTGGTTGGATCCAAGGCAGGATGGAGTTCGGTCCAAGGGCCTTGGGTAACAGGTCGATTCTGGCCAATCCAACCATCCCAGATATGAAGGACATTATTAACCGCAGGGTCAAGCACCGCGAGGATTTTAGACCCTTTGCCCCAGCGGTGCCGGCGGATCGTTGCGCCGATTATTTTGAGCCTGCATTTGAAAGCCCATTCATGCTGCTTGTCGCAAGGACTAGACCGGACAAAGTTGGTGTTTTGGGTGCAGTTACCCACGTTGATGGAACCGCCAGACTGCAAACGGTAACTAGGGAACAAAATCAGAAGTTTCACGACTTGATAGTTCGTTTTGGACAGCTGACAGGTGTGCCAGTACTGCTAAACACATCGTTCAACATTCGCGGAGAACCCATTATCATGGACTACGGTGACGGTTTGACATGCTTTTTAAAGGAAGACATGGACTGCCTTGCCATGGAAAACTGCTATCTGGTAAAGGGCGAGGCCCTGGAAAATGGCCAAAGGCCTGTCTTGGAACCTAAGGATTGGCCAGAATAGATGACTGATCAGTTAAAACAGCCAGCTTGGGTTGATGGCGTTTTGGCCACAAAACCTGTTCCAGCGCGGGCCTTTACTTTGGGTGAGGATGACAGGGTCTCAATCTCGGTTCCGCGCTTTGATGGCTACATCCTTAAACGGATACTTGTCCCTTTGTTAAAAAAGCCTGACTTCTCAATTCGCCTTGATCCCTTTGGTTCTTTTGTGTGGAAACATTGTGATGGCAGCAAAACTGGCGAAGAAATCGCGCAGTTGCTTGCCGATCAGTGGCCTGAAGAAACGGAAATGCGCTTGCGTTTGGCCATGTTTTTGAGGCTGCTTTTGGGTCAAGGCCACTTGGCGGATTCAAGAGCCCCTCAAAAGTGAAGGAATTTCCAGCTGTTGCAGACTGACTCAACTACCAAACGCCAGTAGTCAAGTACTCGTGGATGGATTGTGCGGCACGGCGCCCTTCGCCCATTGCCAAAATGACCGTGGCTGCCCCTAGGACAATGTCGCCACCTGCCCAAACGCCACGCATGGTCGTCTTGGCTGTTTCAGGATCGGCCACAATGTTGCCCCACTTGTTGGTGGAAAGCTCTGGAGTGGTCTGGGTAACAATCGGGTTTGGACCATTTCCGATAGCCACAACCACCACGTCAGCTGGGATCACAAACTCGCTGCCCTGAATCGGAACAGGTCGTCGTCTGCCACTCGCGTCAGGCTCGCCCAACTCCATCTTCAGGCATTTACAACCAGTAACCCACCCCTCTTCGTCACCCAAAATCTCGATTGCATCTTGTAGAAGTCTAAACTCGATGCCCTCTTCCTTGGCATGGTGAATCTCTTCGATTCGAGCAGGCATTTCAGCCTCGGAGCGCCGATAAAGGATCGTCGAGGTCTCGGCACCAAGACGCAAGGCTGTTCTAGCAGAGTCCATGGCCACGTTTCCGCCACCAAAGGTCACCACGTTGCGCCCACGCAAAATGGGAGTGTCCGACTCGTGGGGAAAGCCATAAGCGTTCATCAAGTTGGCCCTGGTCAGATACTCGTTGGCAGAATAAACGCCAAGATAGTTTTCGCCAGGAATCTTTTTAAACATGGGCAGGCCGGCACCAGTTCCAACAAAAACCGCGTCGTAGCCTTCGTCAAACAGGTCAGCAATCGACTTGGACTTCCCAATGGCCACGTTGAACTTTATCTCAACGCCAAGCGCCCTTAGACCATCAACTTCATAATCGACTATCTCTTTAGGAAGCCTGAATTCTGGAATGCCATAAACTAGCACACCACCTGCCCGATGAAGTGCCTCATAGATGGTGACTTGATGACCCAAAAGGGCCAAATCCCCAGCAACTGTAAGGCCTGCAGGTCCTGCTCCAACCACGGCCACCCGCTTTCCAGTCTTTTTAACCTCAACCGGCTTGTGCACAGGATTATGCTTGCGGTCCCAGTCCGCAACAAAGCGCTCCAGGCGCCCGATCTTGACGCTCATGTCCGTGGATTTATGGGATTTAGCGACCATACAGTGCGCTTCACACTGCTCTTCTTGAGGGCACACGCGCCCACAGACTGCCGGCAAAATGTTGGTCTGCTTAATCCTGAGTGCCGCCTCATGGAATTTCCCTTCAGCGACTAGTGCAATAAATCCAGGGATATCAACCGATACAGGGCATCCCTTCATACACGGAGGGTTTTTACAAAAAAGGCACCTAACGGCCTCGGCCATTGCCTCTTGTTCGGTGTAACCCAGCGGGACCTCGTTGATATTCTGCCTGCGCACCAGCGGGTCCTGAGACGTCATAGGAACAGGCTTGATCTGCAGTTTTTCACGGTTAGTAAGTTTTTCAGCCATGACTTGTCCCCCCGTCCAAACGACACAGATGCCTAGACTCGGCCTCATGCCGCGAATACATCTTCTGGCGCCTCATCATCTCGTCAAAATCAACCAAGTGACCATCAAATTCAGGCCCATCAACACACACAAACTTGGTTTCACCACCCACTGTCACCCTGCAGCCACCACACATCCCAGTCCCATCGACCATGATGGTGTTTAAGCTGACCAAGGTCGAAACACCGTACTCCTTGGTAAGCTTGGAGACCATTTTCATCATGATGGGCGGCCCAATTGCGACCACCAAATCTATCTTGCGGCCCGCATCAAGGAGGCGCTTTAAGGCGTCTGTAACAAAGCCTTTTTCACCATATGACCCATCATCGGTGACGATGACCACTTCATCACTGGCGGCCCTCATCTCAGGCTCCATGATGATTAGGTCCTTATTTCGCGCACCCATAATTGCGATAACTTCATTGCCTGCGGCCCGCATCGACTGGGCAATTGGATGCGAAGGCGCCACACCGATCCCGCCGCCCACGATGGCCACGGTGCCGACTTTGCTGATGTGAGTTGGCATACCCAAGGGGCCGGCCACATCTGATATCTCGCCACCTGCTTCAATTCGGCTCATTTCAATGGTGGTCTTGCCCACAACCTGATAAATCAAGGTGATGGTCCCTTTTTCCTTGTCTGCATCAGCAATAGTCAAGGGGATGCGTTCATGGCCCGCTCCAGGGCGCACCATCACAAACTGTCCCGCCTTGCGGTACTTCACCACATCTGGCGCTTCAACCACCATGCGATATACGTCTTTAGCAATCTCATGGTTCTCAAATACCTTTGGCATGGTCACCTCCAAACTAGGTCCACAGTCGCCTGGCACAGCGAGGCCAGCATGTTTAACATTACTTAGGTTTAATTAAAAC
>Ga0116190_1002243_pt1 | contig 15609 bp, 8 predicted proteins | sample AD_JPNTR4_MetaG_FD_89808 | JGI IMG/M metagenome (GOLD analysis project Ga0116190, IMG submission 89808) | Active sludge microbial communities of municipal wastewater-treating anaerobic digesters from Japan - AD_JPNTR4_MetaG | ecosystem: Engineered > Bioreactor > Anaerobic > Digestate | place...
CCGATCAACGGCGCAGTGGAACTGAAAACAATCCGCTCGTCCGGCAGATAAATGCCACCGTAGTTATGCACGTACTGCCCGATGATCGTCGAGACCTGCCGGAGATTCTTGCCGTCGATCCCCACCTCCATCACCTGGAACATATTGTTGGTGTCGGTCGCTGTGAAAAGCAACTTGTCACCGTCGTAGTGCAGATCCAACTCACCCAGATACGAGCCGTCCTTCGGCTCATAGATGTCGGCGACCGCCCCCGTGCGCAGGTTGACACGCGCGATCTTGTTCTTATAGCCCTTGGGCGCAAGCGTATGCGTGCCCAGCCAGTTGGCCTTGAGCGCCACCCTGTCAGACAACACGACCAGAATCTCGTCAAAATCAACGTAGGGGTTTTCCGCAACCAGCGCCTTGAACTTCAGATCGCTGAAAGCGGCGAGTTCCTTGATGGCCTCGGCATCGCCTTTCTCGCTGCGCTCCAGCAGCGCGGGCATGTTCGCGACAAACGCTTCCGCCTTTTTGAGGTACTCGCGCCCATTTTTGTAGGCGCGCGGCTTGGTCTTCAGGATGTGCCGGATCGAGCGCACCAGCGCCTCGGGCGATGAGATCGATATCAGCGCTTTCTGCGCTTCGGCGGCTTCGCGTTGGCGCGCCTTCTCGCGCATCTCTCCCATATCCTGCCGCTTGCTACTGGGCGTGCAAGCTGCGGCCAGTTCCCCTGCCTGACCGCCCGGCGCCTTCACTGTCGCCTTGAGTGCGTGACCGCCGATGTGATTGAAATAGAGCAGGTTGACCTGATGCTTGCCGACCGGCAGTTCGATACTCCCCTTACGGCTGACAGTCCCGTGCAGGCCGTCGTTCATGACCACCGGCTGGCCGTTGACATACAGCGCGCTGCCGTCGTCCGAGGCGACCTCGAACTCATAGGAGCCTGCGGTCTTGACCTCAAGCAAGCCGGAAAACTCGATATTCCAGAAGTCACCGTATTTTTTGTCGCCCATCGAATCGATGACGCCGACCGTACCGGTCCCCAACTGCTTGCCTTCACCGATCATCGCCACCGTGCTCAACTTGCCTGAGTGCGCAAAGAAAGTCATCTCGGCACGCCCGGTCCCAGCCAGGCACGCCAACACGATCAAACGCAACCATCCGCCTTTGTTCATCGCAAAAATCCTCCGCTCGTCACTAAGAGTGTGAAATATGTGGTTTAGCTTACCCTATTTAGCCGCCTCGTTCAAGGTCAGAGAGAGGCAGAAAAGTTAGTTGGTTATTCACTTTCCGATCACATGTCGGTAAACGGCCGCGGTGCGTGCGGCGGTTTCTTCCCAAGTGAATTGTGCGGCGCGTGCGCGGCCGCGCTCAATCAGCGCCGCGCGCTGCGCGGGATCGTCCAGCACGGACACTAAACACGCGCGCAGGCTGTCGGCGTCCTCCGGCGCAAAGTAGAGCGCGGCATCGCCGCCGACCTCGGGAAAGCAACTCGCCTCCGCCAGCACAGCCGGACAGCCGGCAACAAAGGCTTCCAGAATCGGCAACCCGAAACCCTCGTATTCTGACGGGTAGATAAACGCGCTCGCTTGTCCGTAGAGCCGCGCCAGGTCTGCGTCGTCGTAAAACTCAGCGGATACCCGGCGCGCAATCCCCAATCGCCGTAACAACACGGTTTCGCGGCGCGTGAACGACGCCCCCGTGCAGACCAACCGCAACGCGGGACGCTCTCGCAGCAACGGCGCCAGCGCTTCGACCAGCCACGCGAAACGCTTCTGCCGGTTGCGCGTCCCCACATAGAGCAGGAATGGGGCGCTGCTCGTATCTGCTGTCTCTTCTACCGATGGCGCGGGAAGGGTCGGCGCGTGGTAGATAACCTCGACCTTGCTCTCGGGAACCCCGAAAAAGTGCACGCAGTCGCGGCGGGTATTTTCCGAAACCGCGATCAGTCGAGCCGCGCGCGCCGCCAGTCGTTTGCGCTGTTCAAAATAAACCGGGCTCTGCCAGTAGCGCTCGGGGATCAGGTCGTGAACCGTATAGACGAACGGTATATCGCCGAGCAACGGCAACCAATCGTCATCAAAATCCAGCGTGATGTGCAGCACGTCCGGCGGGTTGCGGCGGAGCAGCGCATGCAGGTGGGGACGGTTGAGGCGACGCAGGTGCGCCTCGCGCAGTTTCCGAACCAGCCGGCCTCGCGCGAGTCCGGCTGGTAGCACGCCGTCCTCAGCCCAGAGCCCGCGGTATGGCTTTACACCGGGCAACTCTACAGCATGGACGTTGGGCGAGACCGACACCCCCACAACCGGTGTGCAGTCGGCCGGCAGGTGTGCGATCAGTTTGGCAAAGTATCGCGAGATACCGCCCCACCGCTGGTAGATGAAGATCTGATCGTCGTAGAGAATACGCATGAGGTGACAAGTAATAGGTAACAGGTAAGAAGTAGAAGGTAAGTCTTGCCCGTGTATCATGGGCGGGACGCCCATGTCACGAGGGGCTTTGCAAGAGCCCTTAAAGAATACGATGTGCTATGAGTGCAACGCTGCTTGATGGAAAAAAACTCGCCGCCGAGATGCGTGCGGAAATCGCGCGACAGGTCGCCGATCTTAAAGCCGATCGTGGTGTGACGCCGGGGTTGGGCGTGATCTTGATCGGTACCGATCCGGCCTCCACCTCGTATGTTACCGCCAAAGAACGCGCCTGTGAAGAGGCAGGCATGTTTTCGCTGGATGTGCGCGTGCCTGCCGAGACTACGCAGGAGGAGGCGCTGGCCCTGGTGTGCCGCATGAACGACGACCCGCGTGTCCACGGTATTTTGGTGCAGCTCCCGTTGCCGCGCCATATCGACGAAGCCGCGGTTATCAACGCGATCGCCCCCGAAAAAGATGTGGACGGCTTCACCCCGGTGAATGTCGGCCGCATGATGATCGGTGAGACCTGCTTCCTACCCTGCACACCGCACGGTATCATCCAGATGCTACTCAAAACCGGGGTGCAGACCGCTGGACAGCATGCGGTCGTGATCGGACGCAGCAACATTGTCGGCAAGCCGGTGGCGCATCTGCTGATGCGCAAGGCCGAGGGCGGCAATGCCACTGTCACGGTTTGCCACACCGGCACACGTGATCTCGCAACCCACACGCGGCAGGCGGACATTCTGGTGGTCGCGGCCGGGCGACCGGGCACGGTCACGGGCAGCATGATTAAGCCCGGTGCGGTGGTGATCGACGTGGGGGTCAACCGCATTCCCGATGCCTCCAAGAAAAACGGTTTCCGTCTCGTCGGCGATGTCGACGCCGCATCTGTGAGCGAGGTCGCCTCGCTGCTCACCCCCGTGCCCGGCGGGGTGGGCCCGATGACCATCACCATGTTACTGGCCAACACACTCGAAGCCGCCCGCCGCCTATGAAAATTCTCGGAGAACCGCTTTTCGCCCGCGATGCGAACGGGCAACTCATCTCAAGGGTCGGCACGATCCTTTTGAAGTCGGGCTGGCTGATCACGTTGAAGGGCGTCCACGTGACGCAACGCCTCGCCTGGGTCAAGGAACAGAATCGAGAACGGCAGCAAGCCGGTCTGGAACCGCTGAGCGATCTTGAAATCGAAGAGGAGATAGCGCGTTCGGTGGATCTGCTTTTTGACGAACGCATGGTGCTGATCCGTCCTGATCCCAGCGCGATGGAGCTTGCTTTCGAAGCCGACGAGATGCTGCAGAAGCTGGTTTCCAAACGGTGCATCCGCTTCCTCAACACGCACGACGCACGGGTGCGCGACGCCTTGCGCGCGCGCGGCGAGAATTGGCGCATGAGTCGTCTGCCGGTATCGGCAGAAGAGATGCGTCTTCTGATTACCTCTTCACTCGCCGCCATTGAGACGCAGCCGATCTACTACCACAATCGCTCCACCGGCACCCGGTTCCTCACGCTCGCCCAATTCGCCAGCATTGAGGAATTGCCGGATGATCTCTTCCGGCAACAGCTTGAAGAGATCGTGGAGTATACCGCGCGGCAGAACCGTTTCTGGAATCCGGAGATCGATATCTTCCCGCCGGGCTGTACGTTCACCCGGCAGGCCTTTGAAACTCTGGACGCCGCAACCCTGCCGATCGACGCGCTGCGGGAGGCCTATCGAAAGCTGCTCGATACTTTTCGTGCGGCGTTACCCGCAGAGTTGCGCGACGAGTCAACCGCCAACATCAAGTGGCGCAACCGCATGTGTTCTGCGCTGACCCAGCAACCCAACGCCGTCGATGCAGGCGAGTTGATACAGGATATTTCGCCTGAGTTCTACCGTCAGGTCAAGTGGTTGCCTGGTTGCCGCATTATGAAGGGCGAGTTGATTTTCGATCCAGTCTGTGATGAAAGTGACGCGCATCCTGAGGACATTGAGTTGAGGGTGCTCTGTGATCCGCGTGCCAAAGCGATGATCTTTAATTATCTGCGTGAATATAACACCATCGAATACATCAATATCGGGCGTATTGGCCGCTCTCTCTCGATACGTGCGCCGGCGTCACGCCGGGCGCCGGTTTATATGGTGCAGATCAAAGAAGCCGATAGGGAGGAACCAGAGCTGCGCATTCTGCGTTTCCAGAAATGGGGCGTCAAAGAACATCTCGATGATGGCAAGGAATTGCTGCGTGCGGTGATGGAGGCCATGGACTACACGGATTATATTCTGGACCGTCGTCTCGGTTGCCAGCAGCTTGGTATGAACCTGCCGCCACGTCTTGCTGTCGGGCGCATTGCCGAAACCTACAACGGTCAAAATGCGGCCTACAGGGGTGCGCGTTTTTGGTCGGTCTACTTTGAGCGCGTCTACGTCGGCGGTTGTGCCACCGACAAGATACCTCCGGATCACTATGCGAATCCCGAGTTTAACCGTCGGTTGGCGCGCCTGCTGGGCGCTGCTGCCGCTGTCAACGCCATTGTGGGACGCGCCAACCTTGAGTTGCAGGTGATGTTTGACGATGGTGACGAGGTGATCGTGCTGGACGCCGAAGGCTTGCCTGCGCATTTGATCGTCTCCGAACACTCGGGCTCCTTCGCGCAGTACGACATGCGCCTTGATCGTGACGCCGCCGCTTATGCGGGACCGATTAATCGTCGTGCCGCGCTGATGCCCAATGCTGACGAGTTTGCCGTATGCTATCTTGAGGCGTTCCAGGAAAGTTTTGAGCAGGTGCAGTGGAAATACCTCCAGCGTCGGAGGGCCTTTGAAGCGCTCTTCAGGCACCGGCCTCTTGATCGCAGAGGGAGCATCGCTTACCGCTGGCAGTGTGTGCTGGAGCGGCTCACTAAGACGGATGCCACCGCATTGCGCGCGGCTATCCGCGCCCATGTGGAGGTGCCCGTTTCGTGAAAGGGCTACTGCTGTTTTCTGCAGATCAGCTCTGGGTCAGACAAACCCCCGAAGGACCATCTTGGCTGTTTGATGCGGACCCGCTTGCCTTTGACCTTGTGGAACCGCTCTCCGCGCCGACGACGGCGGGGGCGGGAGAGAGAGTCTTCGCCGCTGAATCCGCAGAGGCACCTGTTCCCGGCGCAGAACGGATGGGCCTACGCGCGCTGTTCGACCTCGTGACGCCGCAGCGTTATGCTCAGGTTGGACTGGCCAGCCAACTCATGCATTGGCGTCGTGTCCACCGCTTTTGCGGTGCTTGCGGCGCGCCGTTGCAACGCCACGCCACTGAGCGCGCGATGATCTGCCCGGCCTGCAATCACATTGCCTACCCGCGCATCAATCCCGTCGTGATCACACTGATCGCGCGCGATGACCGGATTCTGCTGGCCCACAAAGCCGGTGGCGTGCTGCCGTTCTGGAGCTTGGTGGCCGGGTTTGTCGAGGCGCATGAAACGCTTGAGCAGGCGGTGGCGCGCGAGATCGCGGAGGAGGTTGGCCTGCGTGTCACAAACATCCGGTATGCATCGAGCCAACCCTGGCCGTTCCCCAACAACCTGATGTTCGGTTTCACGGCGGAGTATGAAAGCGGCGAGATCACGCCCGACGGTGTCGAGATTGCCGAGGCCGGTTGGTTCGGTCGCGACGACCTGCCGCCGATTCCCTCGCGTGTCAGCATCGCGCGCCGCATGATCGACGCCTTTTTCGCCTCGACCTGATTCTTACATGCCGAGGATGATGACGAGTCGTCAACCTCGCGAGAAAAACGGCCTTTTCATCGGGGTTGCTCCATGCCATCCGGCGGTGCGATGGCGTCGGCCTTGGCTCCAGCGGCCCTGACGTTTTCATCGTACAGCGATTTGGCCCATTCCGGCAGTCCCGCCCGCAACGCGTCGGAGGGCCGACCGTGGGCGAGTACTTTGCCGCTCTTGTCCTCAATCCGTACCGTATACGCATGAGGCGCATTGCTGCGTATCTCGCTGATCGCGGCGCCTTTCGCACCTTCGGTTTTGATGGTGTGGACATCGACCGACGCGCTCGGTGTGGCGACTGGCCGCAACAGATCCGCGACCGCTTCAGGTGTCATCCCGCAGGCGTAGGGTTCGAAGAAACGCGCCCGGATCGCCGCCGCCGGAATCGCTGAGTGTATGTCGTAGGTCGCCGCGCCGGCTTTAAGCGTTTCAATGCTGTCGAGCATGCCCACCGCGTTGCCCGCATTGTCGATGATCGCGCCGCCACTGAATCCGCCGATCGAGTGGATCATCAGATGCAAGCGCGTCAAGCGCTCGCCCCCCGGACCGTTTTTGATGCCATAGCGGGCGACCATCCCTTCGACCGCGAAGAAGTATTTATTCAGCGGATGGCCGATCGCACGGACACGGGTTCCTGCAGGCGTATCCGGCCGCAACGGCAGCCACTGGACGGTATCACCGGCGCCCTCCACTTGCAGCAGCGCGAGGTCTTCCAGCGGATAGAGCGCCAGAATTTTGACGACGGTGACCGGCCGCCCTTCGACCGTCAATCCCGCCGCTACGAACGGTTCATCCAGACCTTTGAAGGCGTGGAAGCAAGTCGCGGCTATGCCGGGATGGATCAGAAAGGCCGCGCCCAAGCGTGCAGTGTTCCCGGACTTGTAGTCCGCCTCAGAAAGCGTGTAGAGCGCAAACGTCGCCCGTGCCGCGCGTTCATGCAGTGCGGCGTCGTCCAGCGGTGTCTGCGCCGGTGTCGCGGGCACGAGGCCGAGCGGCTCGCGCCGGTTCATCGCGGCGGCAAGGTCCGCGATCCGAAACACTCGGTTGCTGGAGAAGGCCTCGTGACGGATTGCCTTGCCCAGACGCGCGTACACAGCGTCGTCCAGCGGCATCTCAACCTGTCCGCCGACCACACCTGCGGCTTGGCAAACCGCGACCCCCAGTAGCCCTACAACGACACCGGCAAGCCGCACAGCACGCAAGGCGTGCGTGGTCACCTCCGTCCGTAACACGTCCGCTTTCAACTCCTAAATCCTAACTCCTGAATTCTAACTTTTCGGGGATGCGGTTTCCACTTGCTGATTCACCTAAAAAACGGCACTATTATACAAGTTATGTGGAAGTCGAGAAAGGATTTACGCAGATGAAAACACTCCGCCTTTTGTCGTGCCTTTTTGTCTCCATCGTGCCGTTGCTGTACGCGCAAGGTCCATTCATGAACGATACGCTGCCGATCACGGTGCCTGCGGGCGAAACAAACACCGTGGTCGCGCAAACCGGGACCGGCGTGGTCGACAAGGCCGGCAGCGGTCTGCTGATCCTGCAAGACCCGGGGCTTTTCAACGGTGTCGTGCGGCTGCGCGAGGGCGCGTTGCATGCCGGTGTTTCCGGTGCTACGCCGGCCACACGCCCGGATACAGTTTTTGCGCGGGCTGTTTTTCATGTCGATGCCTCCGCCGCGTCCAGCATCACAGCGGACGACGAGGGGCCGTCACGGAGTGGCGTGACCTGCGCGGCGCTGGCTATCCCTTTGCTGTGCCGCCCGACACCGCGCCGCTCTGGACCGCCAATGCGCTGAACGGCCTGCCGGTCGTCGACTTCGGTATCATGCCATTCTCCACCGGCCAGATTCGCGGCATGCACTGGTCGCGCGAATTCACCGGCAGTGTGAAATCGGTCTTCTGGGTGTTGGGCAGCCAGTTCGGTGGCGGCTTTCTGCTCGGTGCGACCGACACCTATCATCTGCACCGAGGGAACAACGGTACGCCTCTGCCGCTCGGCTACATGTTCCCCGAGGCCTCACTCTTTCGCGAATACCTGCCCAACGACCTGTGGTGTGGCGAGACACAGATTGACCGTCAGATCCGCAATGGACGTACGACCGGCCTTTCTGGTGCATTCCATCTAATATCGTTGATCGCTACCAACACCGCCACGACGGGCTTGACCGTCGGGCGGTTCGCCAACGATCGGTATTTCAACGCGCAGAGCGGCGGACAAAGCCTGGCCGAGGTCGCAGTCTTTGAGGAGATTCTGACTCCTGCCGAACGCGAGGCGGTCGAGAGCTACCTGACCGACAAATGGTTCCGCGGCCCCGATCTGCGTATCCTTGAGATTGCGGGTACCGGCAGTGTGGGACGGGCCGACAGCGGTACGCTGTGCGTGAATGTGCTGACCGGTGCGGGTCAGGTGCTTGCGGAAGGTCCGGTCGATGTTGACACCGTCAAACTCGCCGGTACGCTGGACCTCGCGGGCGAAGGCGCGTATGCGGTCGGGATGTTGCGCGGTACAGGCGCGCTGACTTCCAGCGCGCCGATCCTGCTGGAGCACGTCGGTCTCTACCGCGAGGCGCTCACACTGGCCGCTCCGCTGGCTGGCGATCCGGTGATCGGTACCGTGTACGGTGAGGGCGCGCTGACTCTGGACGACGGCATCGGCCTCGGTGAGGTGCGTGTCGGCGGTACCCTCGCCGTTACCAATGACGGCACTGCCCTTGCGGTCGGCTGGCTTTCCGGGTCGGGCACTTTCGACGCTTCCGGATGCGGGGCGTTGACGGTCGAGGATATCCAGATGACCAACGCGACACTGACCGTGCAGGCCGGGACGAAGCCGGTGGCCGTCGGCGCGCTCGACAGCAACATCGGCACTGTGGTTTTCAAGACCACGGATACGGTTGAGATTGCCGCCCTGACCGGAAGTGGCGTCGTGCGGTTTGACGATACCGTGGCATCCGCCACGATCGGTGATGTGTCGAACTTTGACGGCACGCTCTATCTCAACAACTGCGGCCCGGTTGAGATCCTCGGCCCGGCCGGCGACAAGGTCTGGAACGGGATAACCTTGGTCGGCAATGCGCAGCTCACCGTTCCCGGCGCGAACTTGACGGTTGGCCGGCTCTATGGGCGCGGCACGCTGACCGTCACCAATGCGCTGACCGTCACCAGCCTTTCTATGTCTGGCGACCTCACTGTCAATGACGCGGGCACCGAACCTTGGATCTTGACCGATATTACTGGCCCCGGCACCCTGACCCTGAACCGTCCCTACTATGCGCCGGTCATCAACCTCTCCGGCTCGCAGGTGGTCACGCTCGGTCTTTTCAATCGCGTGGAGCAGGTCAGTGGCGCCGGAACCTTGAACGTTCCGGCCGGCGCGTTCTCGATCGACACGCTTGCGCTCAGCGGCACCGTGACCTTCAACAATGGAGGGGCACCGTTGGCGGTCGCCTCGGTCAGCGGCAACGGCCGCTTCGTCGCGACCGGCAGCCCGACAACGCTGGACCTCGTCACGCTCGACGATTTGCAAAACGCCATCGTTGATACCGGCGCCGCATCCTTGACCGTGACCGCTTTCAGCGGCCACGGAGCCTTCCGCAAAAACGGCACCGGTGATTTCTCCTTCCCGGTTCCGACCACGCTGCGCACGCTGACCGTCGAGGGCAGCACGTTGCTGCCGGTCCGCGTGAGCCCCGCGACGATTCCGGCTTCGGTGGTGCCGGCTTTCTGGGTCGACGCTTCCCGCCCTGATACGCTCCTGACCAACGCCGCCGGGCGTGTCACGCAGTGGTGGGACGTGCGCAAGGGCGTGCTCGATGATGAGTGGATGCATGCCTACAGCGAGAACGACGGTTCGGCGCCGCAGCTTCTGCCGGCCTCGGCCAACGGCTTGCCGATCGTGGCGTTCGGCCCGTATGAGAGCGGCCGCTACCTGCGCTGGAGTGCGCAGGTCTACCCGGTGCGTACCTTCTTCATGGCGATCGGCACGCACGAAGGCGGCGGTTATCTGCTCGGTTGCTCGATCGTGAACGACTTCATCCGTGCTCCTGATGTGAAAAAAACCTATCGCACACCGCTCTGGAATCAGGAGAAGTTCTACACCCGTTACGGACGCAGTTACGTGGACAGCGAGCCATTCGCCTTCGATACGCGCACACCGTTTAACGGCGGGTATCAGGTACTGTCCTTTGTCGACGATACCGACGGGTCGGTCAATCCAGACCTGCAACGCGGACGCGCCGACCAGTTCGCGCGCTACCGCACGGTCTCACCGAGTTACACTGGCGGACAGCGTCTCGGCGAGGTGCTCATCTGCACCAACGTCGTGACGGAAGCCGAGCGTGCCGCCATCGAGAGTTACCTCACCGCCAAGTGGATCGCCGACATCCGCCGCCTGGAACTGCTCGGCGCAGCGCAACTCACCCTCGCGGAAGGCGACACGCTCTCGGTCGATGTTGCCTGCGGCGCCGGTCGCCTGACCAAGCTGGGCGCCGGTGATCTCAAAGTCAGCAACAGCGCGCTATTGACCGGCGGGCTTGATATTCAGGCTGGCCGTCTGGCCTTTGCGCGGACCGATCGCGCCTATGCGCTGGATCCGGTCTTCCATGTGGATGCCAGCGCCGACAACGGCTCGGTCATGACCGACCAATACGGCTACGTCACCAACTGGTCCGACGTCCGCTTCAACGGCCGCTGGGCCGCCGCCACCAACAATCTGATCAATAACCCGCCGAACCTGTTGCTCAACGCGCTCGGCGGTCGTCCGGTGATTGACTTCAACTACTACGGTTACGCTAGCTCTGCCCCGGCGTCCTACTCTCGAACCAGCCATGTCACCGAACGCTACCTCTCGTGGAACGCGGAGATCGCCAATATCCGCACGGCCTTCTGGTTGCTCGGCAGCCAGAACGGCGGCGGCTTTCTGCTCGGCCATACCGGTGGCGTCGACTTTCACCGTGGGGCTGCCACATGGGGCGACAGCACGGAGCCCGGACTTTTCAATGGCGACGCCGCCGCGGGCGTCAAAAACGGACGGATTTTTGTTGACGGTCTCAAGTTGGATTCCTATTGGCAACGAGGCGTGTTGAACGGCGGTTACCAGTTGGTGCAACTTGTCACTACCGCCAACGCTGCCGCCAACCAGTTTAGCCGTGACCGGGTGTCCACAGTGCAATGCGGCGGGCAACGCCTCGGCGAGGTGGTGCTCTTCAACTACGCGCTGACCGAGAAGGAGCGCATGAATATGGAGGCGTTGCTCGCGGCCAAATGGTTCGGCGACCTGCGGCGCGTCGCGCTCGCGGATGGCGCGGTGCTGGATACCGGCACCGGCACCGGCAACGTTATGCTCGCTGCGTTGGAGGGTGCGGGCACTGCGCGTCGCGAAGGCGCGGCCACGTTGCGTGTGCTTGACGGCGCTGCTTTCTCCGGCATTCTGGAGACCCGTCTCGACCGGCTGGATGTCAGCCACTTGGAGTCTCCCGCGCAGCCCGCGCCCAACCCTTCGCTCTGGCTCGATGCGTCGCGTCCCGGCGGCGTGACGGTCGACGGAACGACCATCACCGACATCCGGGACTTCTCCACCAACAACCTGCCGATCGGCTTCACGGGCGCGAATCCCGTGTTGCGCACCGACGAGTTGAACGGACGTCCGGTGATTGATCTTGGACCTGCCGTCAAAGACGGTACCGCTCTGACCTTCGACGGTACGCGCGCGAAGGTTCTTTCGGCCTTCGCTGTGCATGGTAGTCAGGAGGGAGGCGGCTGTTTCCTCGGCACGCCCACTACATATCCATTTTATCGAGAGTGGTCCAACTATCTAGGGACAGGTAACCCGTATACGCCGATTTGGCATCCGGCATCGGCTGACCTTGATGTGCGTCAAGGATGGACGTATCTCGATGGTCAAAACGTGTGCGGTGTGCGGCGCGGTTTCTCCGGCGGTTACGGGCTGTTCTCGTTCATCGTCAAACCGCGTGCGCCCTATACCGTGCAGACCTATATCGCGGGTGACCGCGGCAGCCCCCGTCGGTTCGGCGGCCTGCGCTTCGGTGAAATCCTGCTGTACGACCGCGTGCTGACCGACGCCGAGCGGCAGCAGACGGAAGCTTACCTGAACGCCAAGTGGTTCGGGCGTGCCTCGGTTGGCTACGCTGCGCCGACGTTGCCGGTGGTGGGGCGTGTGCAGTCGCTGGGCGGCAGCCTGCATGTGGAAACTGGCCGGCTCGCTGTGCTGGGCGAGATTCAAGGGGCAGATGCGGTCTCCGTGACCGGCGGCGGCAAGCTTGCGTTGACCTCCGGCGGTTCGACGCCGGCCACGTATCAGGTCACGGCGGGCACGCTCACCCTGTCGCCGGCCGACGAACTGCACGACGAGTTGCCGGTGACCGACGCGCTTGCCTTCCGGGTCGACGCCTCGTGCGCTGAGTCGCTGACGTTCAAACCCGGCAGCACCCACGAGGTGCTCCAGTGGGCCGACGTGCGCGGTGCCGGTTATCCCTACGCCTATGCGTACGCCAATCCAGACCAGCGCTACACCAACACTCAGGTTCTCGTCGAGAACCGTATGCCCGATGGGATTGCCATCACGCCGCCGACCCTGTTGCCGGGGGCGCTGAACGGCAAGCCGGTGCTGGACTTCGGTCAGTACGGCAGCACGCAGTGGCTGCTCTGGAACGCGCAGGTGAACGGCATCCGCACGGTCTTCTGGGTCATCGGCAGTCAGGCGGGCGGCGGCCACATGATGTCCGGCAGCGGCGACCTCAACTACTTCGTGCGCGGCCCCAATTACATCAGCAACACGCCGGCCGTGTTGTGGGGCAGTTGGCTCGCTGTCACCGGCGGTGTCACCCGCATCGACGGCGCGCCGGTCAACGGTACCCTCACCGGTCTGAACGGCGCAGGCTATCAGATCGTCAGCTTGACGACCACAGATGCTGTCTTCGCGGGTGCTTTCGCATGCGACCGGCCGGGCCGCAAGTACTCTGACGGCACCCACTGCGGCGGCCAGCGGCTGGCTGAAGTGCTGATCTACACGCGCGCGCTCACCGATGCGGAACGCGCAGAGGTCGAGGCCTATCTCGCGTGGAAGTGGTTCGGACGCGGCACGCCCGGCACGAGCTTCGCGGCTGCGCCGCATACGGGCGCGACGATTGATCTTGCCTCTGATGCCGATCTGATCCTGAACGGCGTGGCTACTGATGCGGTCACCGTCACCGGTTCCGGCTACGTGGCGAATGCCGAGGTGCCCCCGACCGTCTTCCAGTTGACCGGCCCGCGTGTCTTCGAGCAGGGGTTGGTTTTGGCGGATGGTGCCGTGCTGTACGTGGACTACGATGGCGCGCAACCAGCCGCAGACCAGATCACTGTGTCGGGCGGCCTCACCGTGCTTGGCGGCGGACAGGTGGTGGTCGACCGCGTGTCCAACTGGACCAGCGGCCAGCAGACCGTCCCGCTGATCAGCTACGACACCATTAGCGGTGGCGCGTCCTTTGACACGCAGTGGCGCGGCAGCGGTGCTCCCTTTGGGCACAGCGTCAATCCCGGCTGGGTGCAGGACGAAAACCTGCTGAACGCCGTGCTCTATCCGTCCGGCCTTCTGCTCTATCTGAAGTGAGTAATCACTTTTGATTTTGCGGGCCGCCGAATATCCAGAGCGGCGATCCGGTCTTTTCGGGGGGCAGACGGAAGTAGCCTTCTTTGGCGGTCTTAACATCCTCGACCGTGACAAACGCGTTCGGGTTGTGCAACTGGATGATCTGCATCATCTCTTTCAAATCCTTGCGTTTGGTGACGGTGAGGATCATCTTCAACTTGCCGGACATGCCCTCGATATCGATCAGCGACACGCCGAAGCCTGATTCGCGTAGATGCGCGATCAGGTTGGTGGTGTCGAGCTTCGGCACGATGCGCACCAGCACTGTGCCCAGCGAGAGTCGCTCGTCCAGCCTGATGCCGACGTAGTTGCCCACGCCGAACCCCAGTCCGTACGCTAGATAGCACATCGGGTTATTGATGTGGTTCAAGATTTGCCGGATCGCCAGCAGCCAAATGATGACCTCGAAGAAGCCCAGGATCGGTGCATAGATGCGGTATCCCTTGGCCACGAAAATCACGCGCAGGGTACCGATGCTGACATCCATGATGCGCGCGACGAAGATTAGCAGCGGCACCACGCACCAAGAGAACACCCATGAATTCAGGAATGCTTCAGAAACCATGACCGACTACTCCGTCTGCGGTGTCTCAGTGATACCGTGAACCTTGAAATAAGCCTCGGCGACCTCGTTGCCCATGTAGCGGCGTATGGTTTTGGGGCTGGACTGAGACAGGTCCACCATGATCAGGCCGTCCACGACCGAGCTGAAATCAGGATCGACATTGAAGGCGAGCAGGCGTCCGCTGAGTTTCAGATACTGACGCAGCAATACCGGGATGTCCTTTCCGTCGGGCTCAATCTCCGCGACATATCCCGCTACTTGGTCAATGTCGTTGAGATACTCGGTGTACTCCTTGAGACACCACTCCGAACGCCGCGGCGGCTTGGGCGGGAACTTCGGCTTGACCAGATGCGCCAGATCGTCCGCCATGCAGGTTTGGCGCATCGAGGCGAGGATCATGCAACGCGAGGCTTCGCGGTACTCGTTGGTGATGCTGACCGGGCCGAAGAGCACGCGGTAATGCGGGTTGCGTCCGATGAAAGCGGAGATCCCTTTCCACAGCAGGAAAAGCGAGGTATAGGCCTTCTGGTATTCGGTGCGGACGAAGGAGCGTCCCATCTCGATGGCTGGCGGGATCCGCTCCATCAGCCGTTCGTCGAACTTGAAGAGCGTGCGGGTATAAAGGCCTTTGACACCGTGTTCGGTCAGAATCTCGTCGGTCAATCCGAGGCGGTAGGAGCCGATGATCTCTTGGCGGGCGGCGTTCCAAATGAAGAGGTGGTTGTAATAGTTGTCGAAGTCGTCGAGGTCGATCGCGTTACCGGTGCCTTCGCCCACGGCGCGGAAGGCGACTTCGCGTAGGCGCCCGATCTCGCGCAGGCAGGCGGGGATCTGCTCTGCGGCTGCGATGTAGACCGAAAGGTCGCCGGAGGCGATCAGCAGGTTGGCCTCGGGCAGGCGCGCGATTTCTGCGGTCAGCACATCGGCGGGTATCGGCGCGATGATCGGGTCGGGCGGCATCATCGGCGGATTGAGCGTGATGAAGCGCCGCGTACGGTGGGTCTCGCGCTCGGCCAGCAGGTAGGAGCGGAAGCGCATGTACTTGATGAGTTGCACGTCATCCGTGGAGAACGGTTCCAGCGCCTTGGTCGTGAGCGGCGTACCGATACGCAGGGTGAGCGTGCGGCCTTTCTTGTTGGCGATGTAACGCGGCAGCAACAGGGTGCGGAATCGCGGATGGATCAAGCCGACCAGATTGAACAGAAAACCGTTGTGCCCCGGGAAGTACATAGGCACCACGGTGGCGTTGGTTTTGCGCACCAACGC
>Ga0116190_1002251_pt1 | contig 15590 bp, 12 predicted proteins | sample AD_JPNTR4_MetaG_FD_89808 | JGI IMG/M metagenome (GOLD analysis project Ga0116190, IMG submission 89808) | Active sludge microbial communities of municipal wastewater-treating anaerobic digesters from Japan - AD_JPNTR4_MetaG | ecosystem: Engineered > Bioreactor > Anaerobic > Digestate | place...
GACACTCCTCGTCCATCCGCTCGCGCAGCCCCTTCGATCTGATATGCAGATGTCGCTGCTCCCCAGAGGAAGCCTGGGGGGAAAGTGGCTTGGCCCATATGCCCCTCCTATGCAGTGTTAATCGTTGCCCGCCATTCACTGCTCTGTGTCCAAGATTATCATAGAACATCATACACGGAGATGGAGGATGCATCCGAAATCTCTCTCGTCGGCCCGAGGATGCCTTCTCAGAGTGGCATCCCTCGTCTGGGGCATGCCGGCAAACCGTATTGCCCGCAGAGGTAGACGGTGGCAGGAGAATGATGGAATGCCATCGAACAGGGCTATGCCGGTCTTCGCATTGATTTCCTCGGTTCAGGCGAGAGCGATGGGGAGTGGGCTGATACTACGTTCAGCGGCCAGATCTCCGACGCCCTGGCTGCCGTGGGGTGCCACAACAACCCTGAAGGGCTCGTTCTTCCGCGACCTGTACATGGTCGACCCGGTAGCGGAGATAACCGCTTTCAAGGGTCCCTTGCTTGTCATCGTGGGTCTGAACGATACTATCGTATCGCCGCAACCTCAATCCGGAGAGATCTACCTTGTTTACCACCAGGGCGATGAGGCGCTGGTGCAGCTAGATGCCGACCACATGTTCGACTGCCTGGCCAGACTGGAGAAGGTCGACGAAGCGATTTGCGCCACCGTGACGTGGCTGGACAAGACGCTTTAGGCTGGCAAGCTGACCTGCTGAAAGCCAGAGACACACCTGGAGCCGAGGCTGAATACCTCGGCTTTCTGTTTGGGTGTGTCTGGCATGATCGCCGCACATACAGGCTTCCATATGGTCGCGTAAAGGACTGCTCAGCCCGTTTTTCCGGCTCGCGCGCTGTGTATGGCCTTCTTGGCGGGGTGTTGCAGCTGCATACCGTGTCGCGCCGAGAGCCGTGCAGCCAGGCGCCTGACAGAGCCGTGTCCTGCTCAGAAGCCGTAGATACTGCAGAATGGATAGGTCTGGTTAGTCTGGTACCTCAGCTGCAGAAGTTTCGTCTGGCCGAAGAAGGATTTCCGCCCAATGAGTAGAACTCAACCCACGCAGAGTTAATACGGTCATCGAACAAACTAATACCGTAACTCCATAAAACGGGATTACCAGCGATAATGAACCCATATTACATCAATAGTGCATTCATAGACCATAATAGCGTGATCGCGACTATATTGATGTATGGGAAGAGAGGCATGGTCGTCTTTGAAGAATCGGACTCTGAGAACAGGTGACAGGCGGCTGATTCGCGACATTAACATGTCGCTAGTCGTGAACTCGATAAGGCAGCACGGGCCCATATCCCGCGTGGATGTAGCGCGCGCGACTGGGCTGGGAAGATCAACCGTATCGGGAATCGTGAGCCTATTGCTCAAGGAGGAATTTGTGCGCGAGATCGGCAGCGGTCATACCGACTCCACTTCGCCCGCCGTGGGCCGACCCCCGGTAATGCTGGAGTTCAACCCTCGTTCCAGGTTCGTGGTAGCGGTGAAACTTGCTCCTGCGTCGATCACGGCTGCTGTGACCGACCTTAACGCCGATGTGGTTGGACTTGTGGAAAGGCCGATAAACGCCAGGCTGAGCGAGGGGGCTGTAAGGCAGCAGATATCCGAAGCCGTATACGCAGTCGTCTCCGAATGCCGGGTTAGTATGGACCAAGTCATTGGCGTGGGTGTGGCTGTGCCGGGCATCGTGGATTCGCGTACCGGCGTGTCGATCTCGCCTCAGTTCTTCCTCTGGCAGAACCTTCCTTTGCGGAACTTGCTGGAGGAGGAGTTCAGTGTGCCCGTGTTCATCGACAACGACGCGAACGCCGCCACTTTGGCAGAGAAGCTGAGGGGGCACGGTAGGCAAGCATCGGATTTCGTGTGCGTGACGATCGGCATCGGTATTGGCGCAGGCATCATCATCGATAACAAGCTGTACCGGGGCGCCGTTGCCGGAGCAGGCGAGATAGGGCACATCACAATTCAAGAAGACGGCCCTGCGTGCACCTGCGGAAATCATGGCTGCCTTGAGGCGTTTGCGTCTGACGCCGCCCTTGTGCGCGAGATGAAGCGAATAGTCGAGTCGGGCCGTAGCAGCGCCGTCACTCGAATTTCTGCGGAGGAGAGCCGGGACCTCGACAGGCCGATGATCGCTCGTGCCGCCAGAGAAGGGGATGATGCGGCTTTGTCAGTGGTGAGGCATGCTGGTGAACATATTGGAGTCGGTCTGGCGACATTGGTGAACATCCTCAACCCTGAGATGATCGTGGTTGCAGGCGAGGCTGCCATTGACTTTGGCGATCTCCTCCTCGAACCCATACGTGATTCCATCCGTCGCCGTTCTGTGAGCGTTCTCGCCCAGAGGCTAGAGGTCGTCGAATCGCTTCTCGGCGACAGGATATGGATTGTGGGCGCTGCCTCGCTGGTCATCGACGATTTCTTCGGAGCGCCCATATATGAACGGCATGACCACGTGGCGGCAGTATCGATTCCAGACCTGATGCAAGGCTCATAGATCAGACCCCACCAGTTGGCGAGCGAGACAGTAATCGGAGCACGGCAGGGGATGCTCCAATGACAATTCCGGAACGGGAGATTTGTGATGCACGACACGTTAGTAGACGCAAGCATTTCGCTGATAACGAATAACCAACACGCTTCTGGGGCGTACATAGCCTCGCCCAGCTTCCCGACTTACGCATACTGCTGGCTCCGCGACGGAACCTATACCGCTCATGCTATGGATCTTTACGGTGAGCATGAGAGCGCGAAGGCCTTTTTCCGCTGGGTGAACGCGACCATTTCAAGCAACCGTGCCGACACTGAGCGCACCTCGGATGCCATCGAAGACGCCGAGCCCGAAGGACGGCGGCGAGCCGCACAATCGGTCGAACAAGCACGGCGGTTGCTCAGAGCACGATGGACTTTGGATGGCAAGCGCGACAACTCCGAATGGCCAAACTACCAGCCAGACGGGTATGGGGCATGGTTATGGGGGCTTGACGAGCATATTGAGCGCACTGGAGACCTTGGCTTGTGGCATGAGTCGCGCGAGGCCGTTGGGTACGTCGTGGAGTGCTTGTCGCAGGTGTGGTCGACGCCTAGCAGCGATTGCTGGGAGGAGTATCCCGATAGGATTCACACATCCACTCTGATCTGCATAGCTGGCGGCCTTGAGAGAATCGGTCGCCGGGCGTCCGATGATCGGGCTCTCTCATTGGCCGCCGCAATCCGGGACTACATCATTCGCTACGGTGTGTTCGACGGGCGCCTTGCGAAGCTCTGCAGCCATGAGCGACGTGGAGATCAATGGCCTCCCAAGAGGCGTACTCACGCGGGGCCATCCATCGGCGATTCAGTCGATGCAAGCTTACTCTGGGCCGCAGTGCCCTATGGAGTGCTTGACCCCGCCGATCCGCGCATGGTGAGCACAGTCAGCGCGATCGAGCGGGGTCTGGTTTCGGGAGGCGGAGTGCGCCGCTACGCAGCCGACACCTACTACGGCGGCGGTCTGTGGCCGCTCCTTACCGCGTGGCTGGGCTGGTACTACTGCCGGACGGGCGACAGGGAGAAGGCGCTGGGGTGCCTCAGGTGGGTTGAGAATCAGGCTACCGATGGGGTTCACCTGCCGGAACAGGTGAACCGGGGTCTTGTCGATCCTGTGTTGTATGAGCCATGGGTCACATGCTGGGGGCCGCCGGCGAATCCGCTTCTCTGGTCACATGCAATGTATCTCATTCTTCGTAGTGAGCTCGATGATCGCGCGCGGGAGGTGTAGGGCGTATGTACATCGGCAAGGGGAGGAAGCGGCAGGCCACTATCGCGGCATTCTTGGCGCCGACTGTAGCAGGGTTTCTCCTTTTCAGCCTGATCCCAATAGCCCGATCGCTTTACCTCAGCTTTACGTCATGGGATATTCTGCAGCCTGCCGAATGGGTGGGACTGGAGAACTACAAGGTGCTGCTGCGCAGCGAAGAGTTCTGGAGGGTGATGAGAAACACGGGGGAGTACATAGTCCTCTATGTTCCTCTGATGCTCGTATCGTCGCTTGCCCTGGCGGCGCTCCTGAACAGGAGGTTCGCCGGAGTTGGCGTGTACAAGGTGCTGTTTTTCCTTCCGGTCTTGACATCCTGGGTGGCCGGTTCGCTGATCTGGAGGTGGATTCTCAACCACAAGTACGGCCTAGTGAACATCTTGCTCGGGCACATTGGCATTGCGGGCCCGGCATGGCTCGATGATAAGTACTGGGCGATGCCGGGAATCGTTCTTGCGAGCGTATGGAAGGACGCAGGGTTTTTCGCCCTGATATTCCTGGGCGCGCTCAAGGGCATTAACCACGAGTACTACGAAGCCGCCCAGATCGATGGCGCAAGTCCATGGAAGAGGTTCAGGCACATAACTCTGCCACTCGTGTCGCCTACCACGTTCTTTGTGACCATTACGTCCATCATCAACTCTTTCCAGGTATTCGCCCAGGTGCAGATCATGACGTATGGAGGGCCTGCCGGCGCTACTCAAGTCATAATGGAGAGAATCTACAAGTACGCCTTCCAATTCTTCAAGATGGGCTATGCATCGGCCCTCTCGTGGGTGCTGTTCGTAATAATACTCATAATCACCGTGATCCAGTGGCGCCTCCAGAAGAGGTGGGTGTTCTATGATGGCTAAGCGAGCGGGCGCATTTCGTAAGGTTCTGTTCTACGTCACCATCAGTCTGGTTGCTCTGTTCATGATACTCCCGTTTCTGTGGATGATCAGCACATCGTTCAAAGAGAGCGAGGCAGTTATGGTGCTGCCGATAAGGTGGATACCTGAGAGAATCAGCCTCAAGGCATACCGTGACCTGTTCACGATATCGACGGTAGTGCCATTCCACCGGGCCACGCTGAACTCGCTGGCGGTATCGGTGCTCACCACCTTTGTGAATCTGGCGTCGGCGTCTATGGCTGCATTCGCTCTGGCGAAGTTCGATTTCAAGGCGCGCGACAAAGTTCTATTCGCTTTTCTGGCCACGATGATGGTTCCTGGGGCGGTCACTATGATCCCGAACTACCTGGTACTGCGCACTCTTCGCCTGACCAACACGTTCACCGGACTTGTGCTGCCCTCGATATATAACGCCTGGGCGCTGTTCCTGCTGAGGCAGAACATAATGGCGCTGCCGGAACCGTACTTTGAGGCCGCGATAATCGACGGAGCGACGCCCTTCGCCGTGTATAGGCATGTGGTTCTGCCTATGGTGAAGCCGATTCTGGCATCCCTGGGAGTGCTGACGTTTATGGGGACCTGGAACGACTACCTCTGGCCTCTGATCATGATATCCGACCCCGAGAAGATGACTCTCACTCTTGCCCTGGGCAACCTGAACTCAAGATGGGGGCAGAAGTGGGAGTTGCTTATGGCCGGGAATCTCATTTCGATGCTGCCGATAATTATGACTTATGTCTTTGCCCAGAAATACTTCGAAAGCGGGATCTCTGTTGGGGGGCTCAAATCCTAGAAAAGTGCCGGGAGTGAAAGAAGGTGAGCTCGGGTAACGGGCAACGCAACGACATGAGTGGAGACTGTTGGAGTATTGTCGGACTGACCATAATGGCGTGGCGGCTTTCCACTATCTACTCACTACTAGGGAGGGATACGCGTGCACAAGAAGAGACTTGCCCTGGCGGCAGTGTGTGTCGCCCTCGTTGCTCTGTGCGCAATGCCGGTCTTTGGCGCGAAGAAGGTAACCATAACCTACGGCAACTTCTCCGCGGGATCCGACAACGAACCTACGCTCAACGCGATGAAGGCGGCGTTTGAGAAGGCCAACCCAGATATCGAGATCAAGCTTCAGAGCACTGGATTCGGCGAGTACTTCAGGCTCTTGCAGACTCAGGTTGCAGGAGGGACAGCGCCGGACTGCTACGAACTGAACTACGAGAACTTCGTTGCCTTCGCGGCCAAGAACGCCCTTGCCGACCTCGGTCCACTGGCCAAGGCCGCCGGAGTCAGCTTTGATGGGTACGACGCCAACGCGCTTGATGCTTTCAAGTACAAAGGAAAGCAGTATGGAGTGCCCGGAAGCTACTCTGTAGTCCTCCTTTTCTACAACAAGGATCTCTTCGACAGGGCCAAGGTGGCCTATCCCAACGACAACTGGACGTGGAAAGACGTAATCGAGTCCGGGAAGAAGATTCGGGCGCTCGGAGACGACACCTTCGGGATCATCCAGACTGTGCAGTTCTGGGAGTTCTACAAGACTATTGCTCAGAACGGCGGCAGCCTGTTCAATGCCGATCGCACCAAGTTCACAGTGAACTCGCCTGAGAATGTGGAAGCACTGCAGTACATGGTCGATAAGATTATCAAGTACAATATCGAGCCCACCCAGGCACAGAAGTCCAACCAGGGCGAGTGGGACATGTTCGCCGCCGGTAAAGTCGGAATGCTTATAACGGGCAACTGGGCATTCACTTACATGAAGGACAAGTGCAAGTTCAGGTGGGACATTGCTGTGGAGCCCGGAAACAAGCAGAAAGCATGCCACTTCTTCTCGAACGGGTATGCCATCAACAAGTCCAGCAAGAAGCAGCAGGAAGCCATGAGATGGATAACATGGCTGGCGTCCAGCAAGGAATCGTCAATGCTGAGGCTGGAGGCAGGGTGGGAGACTCCGCCCGTATCTGACAAGAGCGTCATCGATGCGTACATCGCGGAGCGTCCGCCGGACAATCGCAAGGCAGTCTTTGACTCCCTGAAGTATCTGGTGACGCCGCCTGTAATCGAGCAGTTCAACGAGATGGCGGAGATAGTCGATCTCCAACTGCAGAAGGCTCGGGATGGGGAGAAGACCCCCAAGCAGGCGCTGGACGACGCTCAGAGAGAACTGGAGCAGAAGATCAAGCTATAGACCATACGCCGCAGGTCATGGGCTTGGGCGAGAGGCCCGGGCATCACGCCGAAGACGACAGGCTCCGCCGATTCGCAGGGTAAGGCGGACGGCGGAGCCTGCTTTGGCGGAATGCAGTTCCAGGAATCAACACGGATCACGAGGTGTACGGCATGCCGCATCATGATGAGTTCAGAGTGTGCGCCGAGTATGCGTGCGGCAGCGGCGCCAGGTTGCGCCTCACTGACGGCTTCGTAACGGCGCAGTTCGACAACGTTGGGCAGCTCGTGCCGCGAGTCGAGTTCTTCTTCCGCGATGGGCGTCTACACATAACTCATTCATTGGCGACAGAACCCATGAACGTAGGAGACCTTGAGTCGCGCGCATGCATAGTGGATCCGGATACCGGCGCCAAACTGGAGGTGGAAAGCAACCCATTTCGGTTCACTTTGGTATCTGCCGATGGACGGACGCTCTTGCACAATGCGTCCGGCGAACCGCATTTCAAGTTTCGCGCTGCTCCCGATGGGGAGATGTTCCAGTTTACGCTGAGCCTGGGTAGCTCCGCATCCCACTATTACGGCTTCGGCGAACGATTTGACTCGCTGGACCAGAATGGACTCAACCCTGACGTATGTGTAGTGAATCAGTACTGCAGACAGGGCAGTAGGACGTATATCCCTATGCCATGGTTTGTGACCGAGGTGGGCTATGGGATACATGTCGTTACTGATAGGTATGTCCGGTTCGGTCTGGCTCCGCGGTTGCCGGGAACGATGGTCATTGAGGCCCAGATCGATCCGGGCAGGCCTGTTCTGGAGTCAGCGGTCTTTCTGGGGACTCCCGCTGACATCGTCCGCGCTTATGCCAGGTCTACTGGCGCGACGGCGCTTCCACCCAAGTGGGCGTTTGGCCCGTGGATGTCGGGAAACGCGTGGAATACTCAGCGTGACGTGGAGGAGCAGCTGCGGGTCAGTGATGAGCTTGGCTTGCCTGCAACGGTCGTGGTCATCGAGGCTTGGTCAGACGAAGCCACGTTCTACATATGGAACGACGCTCATCACGCGCCCGAATCGGGCGAATATGGATTCAGGCTCGATGAGTTCACGTTTCCTGCTGAGGGCAAATGGCCTGATCCCAAGGCCCTTGCAGACCACATACACGATAGCGGGATGAAACTGGTATTATGGCAGATTCCGGTTCTGAAACGATTGGCTGCGCACGAACCCGGGTGCGCGCAACATGAGCGTGACGAGGAGCATGCCATCGCCCGAGGTTATGTGGTCCGAAACGCTGACGGAACACCATACCGAATACCCGATGGGTGGTTTGCGGGGAGCCTGCTCTTGGACTTCACAAACCCGGAGGCGACCGAGTGGTGGTTCAGCAAGCGGCGGTACCTCATAGACCAACTCGGAGTGGATGGCTTCAAAACCGATGGCGGGGAGTTCATCTTCGACGACAGAGTGTCATTCTGGGATGGGCGCAACGGCGCTTCCATGCGCAACAGGTATGCGATGACTTACATCGAGGCATACCGCGATTTCGCCGGACCCGGTCGGATTACCTTCAGCCGGGCGGGACACGCCGGCGCTCAGTCGTCGGGCCTGTTCTGGGCGGGCGATCAGGAATCGTCGTTTGCGGAGTCTCGTGCGGTTCTGACTGCCGGGCTCAGCATCGGCCTGTCAGGCGTTCCGTTTTGGGGGTTCGACATGGCCGGGCTATCCGGCGAGATCCCCACAGCTGAGCTGTTCATCCGGGCCCTCGAGATGGCTGCGTTCTCGCCGGTGATGCAGTACCATAGCGATGGCCCAGCAGCATGGGACCGGACACCCTGGAACATCGCGGCGCGGACCGGAGACGAGCGCGTAGTGTCCACTTACCGAACTTACGCGAACCTAAGGATGAACCTATTGCCCTACATCTACAACGAGGCAGTGAGCTCGGCCAAGTCGAGCGAGCCTCTCATGAGGGCACTGATGATTGACTTCCCTTGCGATCCGGCGTCCTTCTCAATTGACGATGAGTACATGTTCGGGCGCGACCTACTTGTGGCGCCCGTGCTGCACGAACATGCTCGCGAGCGGTCGGTTCATCTGCCGCCTGGGCAGTGGCTGGATTTCTGGACCTTCGAGGAGATTGGAACGGGACCATGCACGATGCCGAGCTACCCCAGCGATATTGGGAAAATCCCGGTGTTCGTCAGGGCAGGAGCGATCCTCCCTATCAACCTAGGTGATAGCATGCACCTTGGCAGCACAACGGGGGTTCGCGGCGTCGGATACCGGAACCTTTCGTTCCTCATCACCGGCGTGCCGGCTCAGGAATGGGTATTCACTGACGATGAAGGCACAAGGATCCGGTTCGTTCCGGGCGACGGCGGATTGCGCGTCGTTGCGGACTATGCCGGCGCCGTGGACCATGTGAACTTGCTCATCCTGGGGCATGGCGGGCACGGCCAGCGTGAGCGTGCCGACCGCCAATGTAGAACTGTCTGGGCCGCGGGAGGCCGGAGGGCAGAGGTGGTTCGGGTCGGGACTGAAAGCTTGATACAAGGGATCCTACTTCCGCTCTTACTGCCGTAACGTGCAACCTGCCCACTGCGCTTACCGCCGGGGCTCAGGCCAAGCTGAGCCCGGCGGTTCTTCCTTGCTCCACAGCGTCGGACCGGCAGAACCTGTAGGTGCGTAGACCAGACCTAGCGAACGCTCACCTACAAGACATCCGCCTATTGGGCCCATACACTCAAGGAACAATCCACATACGCGGCGAATTCCCTGTCCAGCGGAGTGTGAAGGGGATGCGATGAGGAGACGATGGAGAAACGATGAGTAGACTAGAGAGAACCAACGGTCGCGAAAGGAGCACCCAGATGTCAACCGACATGATGTACCCGAACCCTGAGGCCGATGCCCGGGCCGAGGCTCAGGGATTCGATGCGCGCAGGCTTAGGCATGCTGTGGACCTTGTGAAGAGGCGATGCGCCGGCGAAAGCGATCATCCATCATACCCTGGGGCTGTGTTACTGATAATGCGCCATGGTGTCGAGGTAGTGCATGAAGCATTCGGCTTTCGATCATACGATGAATCGGCTGAGCCCATGACGCGCGATACCATATTCGACGTAGCATCTATGAGCAAGCCCATAGCCACGGCAACTGCTGTCCTGAGACTTGTGGAGACGGGCGAGGTTAACCTAGACGACCCGATCGCGCGGTACATACCCGGGGTTGGCATCGCTGCAGATGGAGCTGGTGCGGGCGCCGGCGCCGGCGCCGGAGCTGGAGCCGACATTACGCTCATGAACCTGCTCACCCATACGTCAGGCTTGCCGCCATCGACTACGGTATTCAAGGGTGCAGAGAGCAGGGACGACTGTGTGCGCATTGCGCGTTCGGTATTGCCGGAGTATGCGGTAGGAAGCAAGGTTGAGTACAGCTGCATGGGTTTCATCTTGCTCGCATTGCTTGTCGAGGCGGTCGCCGGGGAGAGCCTCAATGTGTTTGCCCGAAGGGAGGTCTTCGACAAGCTTGGGATGAAGGATACTGGCTACTATACAGTAGAGCGATTCGCCGAACGGGCGCGGGTGGCGCCCACTGAAAGCAGGACCTCGTGCGAAAAGGGCGAGGAACTATGGGCGTGGCTAAACAAGACAGGGCAGTTCCTGGACCTTCACACCCGGCGGCAAGTGGCGTGGGGCGCCGTACACGATGAGAATGCGCTTGCCATGGGCGGGGTGAGCGGCAACGCGGGAGTCTTCTCCACAGCGGCCGACATTGCTAGGTTCGGGCAGATGTACCTACAACACGGGTGCTACATGGGGGCAAGGGTGCTGTCGCCTGCAACCGTGGAACTTGCCACGCGCAACTTCACCGCCGGCATGGGCGACAACCGGGGCTTGGGGTGGCAGCTCAAGGGCCTCAACACGTCATTCGGGAGCCTGATATCCGACAGAGCATATGGCCACACCGGGTTCACCGGCACAGTCCTCTGGATCGACCCAGATCGTGAACTAATTGTCGTGCTCCTTACGAACAGAGTGCACGAGACGAGAGAGAATCAGGCGTTGGTGGATCTTCGACCGAGGTTTCTCAATGCGGTTGTGGCTGCGATAAGCAGATAGAAGAGCCGGCGTGGTGTTCTGGCTTGGCGGGACCTAACGAGGTTCAGAGGCATCCTGTCCGTTTTTGGACGGGATTTTCGAGCATCCTGTTCAGATCCTGCCTGGTTTTACACGCGATAATTGTCTGAATTCGCGCCAGCACGGGTGCTGGCTTCCTCTGTCATCATGCCGCCGCTGAATCCGCAGGCAGAGGCGTTTGGTATAATCTGGCCACGCAACTCTATGCCCTGGATATGCCCGAGGCGGAGCTAGACGGTCGGAAATCCCCCATGAAACGCCAAAAGGTCCCAAGATTGACCTGCCCCCGGTGAAAACCGGGCACTTCCTGAGCAGGTCGTCCGAAAAACCGGGCACATTCCTCACAGGTTCGCGAACTCCCTGCTAAACACGGGTTTGCCTAAAGGCCTGTGCCACATCGCCTTCACCAACAAATCGCATCTCCGAGCGTGGGCACATTCCCCACGAAAAATCTTTGCGAGCGGCAAGATATGGCGGAAGGATATTATGATCATAGCGCGAAATGGTATTACGTAATACCTTTCGCGCTACAGTGAAAGGGTGGTCTGTTGTGAAAACCCTAGAGCCAATTGGAGACGGGCAGTCGGTGCCATCGCGCGCATACGAGCGGATAATGGAGTTCATTGCCGAGGGCGACCTTGTCGGCGGCAAACTTCCCCCCGAGACAGTCCTAGCACAGCAGCTTGGGGTGAGTCGCACGGCTCTTCGGGAGGCGCTACAGCGTCTCGAATCCGAAGGGTACATTGTGAGGCGGCGCAGGGTGGGCACTATTGTGCTCGCAAGCCGGCTCAAATTGGACGCAGGGCTTGAGAGGCTGAATTCGGTCACTCAGATTGTGCAGGGCGCCGGCATGAAACCGGGAACCGCTTTTCGGGATTGGCGGAGCGAGATGGCCAACAGCCTCATAGCGCAAAGACTCGGCATAGCGATCGGAGATCCGGTTTCGGTGATCGAGCGCGTGCGTACTGCTGACGGCATTCCGTTCTGTTACGATATCAACTTCATACCCGCCAAGTACATCACTCAGCAGGATGAGGATAGCATCGGCGAGTCGTTGCTACGCTACTTGTCGGAGCGATACGGTCAGATACGTCAGGCCTTGGCCTACTTATACCCGTACACGGCCGACGCCATAGTCAGCGAGAAACTAGGAGTCCCCGTGGGGCATCTACTGATGCTCCTTGAGCATACCCACTACACTCCTGACGGGAGTCCCATGTGGTACTCCAGGACGTTCCACCGGAGTGATGTGATCAGCTTCCATATTGTCAGATCGCTCTGATCGGGCAGTGGGTTCACCGGAGGGCCAGGTGGAACTGTAAAGGGGTGAGCAATCAGGGTAGAAGACGTCGCAGATTAGTATGCAGATATGCTACTCACCAGACTATTGTGGAAGGGGATGGAATCTGAATGGCGATCAGAGAAGGACGGGCTCTCTGGGTGGAATCACAGCAGGACGGCATTCTGAGCGGGCACTATGGTCCTGAAGATGTGAAAAAGATCGTTGATAATGCAAAGAGCATCGGAGCTAACATGCTCCTCTGGCTTGTTAAGGCTCGCATGGCCGACACGGCGCCGGCCCTTTGGTATCCTAGCGAAATTGGCCTAAGCCACGAAGACTGCTACAAATACGATAGCTTCGGAGACGTAGTCAGGATGGCGCATGAGGCCGGCATTGAGGTCCATGCCTACTTCTCCGTATTCACCGAGGGTGATATAAAGGCAGAAGCCGTGAAGGGGAAAAAACCCCCACTGGCAGAGCATCCCGAATGGGCGGTCGTGGACAGACTGGGCAAGCGCAGCGAATTCGTATGCGCAAGTCACGTGGGATACCGCGAATACCTTGGTTCACTGGTAAAAGAGGTCCTCGAGAAGTACCCGGTGGACGGGATCAACCTTGACTTCATCCGCTATCCTCGTTCCGCCTGCTTCTGCGACAATTGCCAGACGAACATTAAGGAGCGCTACGGGCTTACTCTCGATGAGGTAGTGGACCTGCTGGCTGGCAAGGGCTTCGATTCGCTGAACTACGAGGATCTTGGAACAGCCCTCGACAGGATCGGCGCAGTCATCAACTACTACAACCAGAACGTTCATGAGACCGTTGAGTACATTCACGGCATCGTCAAGGGCCATTCGCCCAAGGTCAAGCTGTCGGCGGCCGTGTTCCCCAACCCAAGAACGGCCCCGAGCCAGGTCTACTGCGACTGGATAGGGTTCTCGAAGTTCCTGGACTTCGTGTGCCCGATGGTGTACTGGTACTCGCCCGAGTACTACAGACAGACGGTTGGCAGGCTCCAGAGCGCCATGCGCGAGGGCACAAAGCTATATCCTGGGATATCCGCGCTTGGCGTGCCGCATCCGCTGGCGGGCCAGAACTGCAACTTCCTGCCGGGCGCCCCGGACATGAAGTACGTCGCTGAGCTCGTCGACATAGCTCGCGAGGTGGGTGCTCCGGGAGTTGCGATATTCCAATACGGAACGATATTCGGCTTGCAGCCGGGCGCCTACACTGGGGTGAAATGGGGAACTCCGGTGGCCGGCGATGTGGGGCTGCTGCGTGAAAGGTTCGCCCAGCCGGCCATACCGGCGCACGCCGACTAGGCGACGCTACGAGGTTTGGAGGATGGAAGACGTGCTACTGGTCGGGGTAGATATAGGCACATCGTCGACTAAGGGTGTCCTGGTCGACGAGTCGGGGCAGATAATCGCATCACACACTGTACCTCACGGGGTCGTAAGGCCTGACCCCGCATGGGCTGAGCAGGACGCTGACCAAGTATGGTGGGGAGACTTTGCTGAGATTGCGCGCGCGCTCATGTCGCAGGCGCCGGCGGGCTCGAAAGTAGCAGGCATCGGAGTGAGCGGCACATGCCCTACACTGGTGCCGGTAGGTCATGATGGAAAGCCGCTTCGTCGAGGTATTCTATACAGCATCGACCGTCGAGCACTTGCAGAAATCGACGAGATCGTATCGGACGTAGGCGAACATGAGATTGTGGAGCGCAGCGGCAATGTCCTCTCTACCCAGTGTATTGCTCCCAAGCTGCTATGGCTGAAGCGGCACGAACCGGAGGTGTATGCAAATACCCAATGGGTACTCGGTACGACGGGATACGTTGTATGGCGCCTTACCGGGGAAGCGTGCTGCGACCATTTCTGCGCCGGCGATGGCGGCTATGGATACCACCTCACTGATTGCAGTTGGGATATCGATGCCCTAAGCAGGATGGGCATCGATCCCTCCATCCTCCCTCCTCTCAGGTGGGCCACTGAGGTTGTCGGCGTTGTGAGTCGCGAGGCGGCCTCCGAGACGGGCCTGCCGGAAGGCACGCCGGTCATTGCGGGCACAGGCGACGCCGCAGCCGAAATGGTGGGCACAGGCGTTATCGACGAGGGATCGCTCGCCCTGCTCTACGGCTCCACTTTGGCAACTATGTCTCCTGTGTCCCGGGCGTGGCTTCACCCTGGTTTCATTCTCACTCCGGGCCTTGCGCCAGGTAGCTACCTGGTGAGCAGTGTGCTCGGAACAGGATCCGCCTTAATCGAATGGATTCGCGGAACGCTGGCGTGGGATGGATCCATGCCCGACCACGCTACATTGGAGGGCGAGGCCGTTGGGGTGCCTGCGGGCAGCAATGGGCTGGTGTTCATCCCATATCTGACCGGACAGCGAAGCCCTGAGGTTCGTCCGAACATGTCAGGGGCCTTGCTCGGGCTCAATCAAGGCCACTCGCTGGGGCACGTGTATCGCGCGGCCCTTGAAGGGGTGGCATTCGCACTCCGCTCATGCTTGGCGGAGCTATCAAGCGCAGGGCTTTTGGGGGAATACGAGATAAGGGCCGCGGGAGGCGGAAGCCAAAGCGAGCTTTGGACACAGATCGTCACAGATGTGTGCCGGCACGAGCAGAGGATAACTTCAGGCTCGGTGAGAGCGCCCATAGGCTCAGCGTTTTTGGCAGGACGTGGCGTGGGCATTGTTGACGCTTGCGATCTGCGTGAGACATGGGTCGGTTTTCGGAGCACTGTGAGCGTGTGTGAGTCATGCGCTGACGAGTACGATCATCACTATCAACGCTTCATGAGATATGTAAGCCTGCTTGCTACGTGATGCAACAACAGATGCTGTTAGGAGGGTGTTCTGGACGTGAGTTTGCCGTCAACGATGAAGGAAGTCAAGTTGTTCGGACTCGGGGACCTTCGCATAGTCGAGTCTCCCGTCCCGACCATAGAACCTGATGAGATTCTGGTCCGGGTGCGCGCCTGCGGGATATGCCCTACAGAGATACGCAAGTTCACTGTGCCCAACTACAAGCCGATCCCCTTCCCCGTGAACCCCGGGCATGAATGGACAGGCGACGTGGTGGCCGTGGGGCCGAAGGTGAAGCGCTTTCAGGTAGGTTGGCGCATAGTTGCCGAGGGAGAGGGCGGATACGCTGAGTATGCAAAGGTTACTGCGTCAAACTTGCAGTATTCCTGCCGCCTGCCCGATAGTGTTAGCTACGAAGAGGGTACGTTCGTGGAACCCCTCTCCGATTGCATACACGCCGTCAGGGAGCGCGCGAA
>Ga0116190_1002255_pt1 | contig 15553 bp, 19 predicted proteins | sample AD_JPNTR4_MetaG_FD_89808 | JGI IMG/M metagenome (GOLD analysis project Ga0116190, IMG submission 89808) | Active sludge microbial communities of municipal wastewater-treating anaerobic digesters from Japan - AD_JPNTR4_MetaG | ecosystem: Engineered > Bioreactor > Anaerobic > Digestate | place...
AACAGCTGTTTGAACCATAAAAATAATTCGCGTAACATTCAGCATCACACCGCCTCCGATGCCCACCCCACCGCACCAACGGACACCGGCTCGACTACAAAAGTTTTCGAGCACCTGCATCAACGGCTCATTCTGCTTTCCTTCTATGAACCCGTTATTTGCAATGCAATAAAGATTCAGACGCAACTGATTCTCCTTGAAGAATCGTTCCGCTTCTTCCAAAAAAGCCAGGACATGAGAAGGTAGTCCGTCCACATATAAAGGCGTGCAGAACACTACGGATTCAGCATCTTTAAGTTCTTCAAAAATACCCGCGTAATCACTTTTATGCCTCAATTTTTTTGTGACTTTTCGCCCCTTGACAAACAAACCTTGTATTGCCACAAGGTACGCTGAAGCACTTAGATTTTCTTTGGGACTGCAATTGATAAACACTGTTTTCATAGAGCACGCTCCACTTCCGAAGGCGAGTCAAAAAACAGCATCTCGGATGCTCGATACCCGTTATTGACGGCATTTCTTTCTGCAGTATAGATAAATGTTGCCTTTTCTTGTTCGGTAATATCTCCGTAAACCAGCACTTTCATCAGATCGTGTTTTCCGTAGCGCAGCGTGTGATGCATTTCCCATGCCCGATAGGTGCTCAGTGGTGTAGAAGTTCCGATGCTTCTGTCCATCACATTTTTTATGTTCGCGCTGTATGCGCCATAAAGGTTTTTTGTGATAACAATCAACTCGTCCGCGCGTCCCAGAATGCGGCAGGCCTTTTGCAGCTTATCTTTCATGAAGCACTCCGCCGGATGCTTGACCCAACAGCCAAAACAACCCTGACAGGCGGCATATCTTCCATCAGCTTCAATGATGGCATCACATTTTTTCAAAAGACGTTCGCTATATATCGAACCTAAATCGTGTAAGATAACTCGCATCATTTTTCCTATCATCCTGTTTTCAGGGGCCCACAAACAGTGTTCAGCTGCCTCAAAACACCTATTAGATATTACTATGATATCGCATGACTGTTTGCAAATTGTTTGTAAATAAAACAATAACAGCTTCAGTTCTTAATCAAAACATTACAAAGAACAGTTAAAATAATAGCGGCATTTGAAAGGAAAGAAGAACGCTTTTTCGAGCTGTAATCTGAAACTATATGCAGGAGTGTAGAATGAAAATGATTAGGATCATTTTAAAAATCATCATGTGGGTTTTAATAGGCGGTTTTCTTACAAATTTTATTCTGCGAAATGTTTCTTATTCTTTCTACAAGGGTAACAAACAGAAAGAAAATGTAAACGTCATCCCAGAAAAAGTAAATTACACGGACACATTAACCGGCTACGCTTATAACCTCGACCAGGAATCCGATTCTGTTATTTTATGCTTCGGGGGTTCATTTTATACCGCATACAACACTGTCGGCATTTTTGCCGCGAACTTCGATGTCCCCTTCCTCGGCGTAGATTATTACGGAACTCAGGACAGCAAAGGGAAGATGAACCTGCGTTCGATGCAAGCGTCAGCGGAAGCTCTTTACGACTGGGCAAAAGAGAAGTATCCGGGTAGAAAAATTATTGTCATCGGACACAGCTACGGGAGTGGCATGGCGGCTTACCTCGCATCCGTTCGCGAATGTGACCACCTGTTTTTGGCAGCCGGTTATCGTGATTTATCCGACCTTTATAATCGCATCGTTCCCATTTTTTGGGGTCCCCTAAAGGTCTTCATCTCCGACGATATCAAAGTAAGCGATTATGCCACACAGACGAGCTGTCCGGTAACCATCATCGGCTCCGAAGCCGATAACACGCTGGGAAGTGCGTTACAAAAAGAATTAGCCAAAAGCTATGAATCGTCCGATTTAATCATTTTTCCGGACATTGATCATGAGTATTACTTGACAGACCAAAGAGTTATCTCCCTCATTCAGGAGATCGTTAAATAGATACCACATTAATGGATGCGAACCAAGCCATCACAGTCGACGAAAAAAGATTCCGGCCTATCCACAAGGTTTGATAGATAGGCAATATCACTCAGGATTGATGACTGTCTGGCAATTTTCATGGCCCTTGCTACAAGCAAAAGCTAAACCTGTTCTGAGAAGAGGTCGTGGATAAAATGCCACTTTAGTACATTTTAAAGCTTGTAAAATCCCGTGAAATCAAGCATTTTTGAGTGTGGGTTTTGTTTACATCAAGAGTTTTTAAAAACTTCCGGTACAACTGACCGGAAGTTGTCATGCTTCTAATATCCTTCTTACAGCAACAATGACAAGCGGGGCATACATAAAAATCAGATTAAGCCTTTGCCACAATCCTTCATTGTCAACAATTGTGTTAGAAAATCTTTCTTTATCAGCCATAATAAATAAGATGAAAAAGATAATTGCCACGACAAAACAAAGAATGCTTACGTAACCTATAATGTTTTCTCTGTTATTAAATGAAAGAATTGCTACCAACAAAGGTACAAACAGAAAGAGCATAAATCCCAAAACAGAACCTACTCCATGAATTTTAGATGCAATTGTAACAATTTCTTTTGATTCGTTCACGCTGAAAAAACTAGTAAAAATGCACGCTCCAATTGCAAAAAAAGCTATAAATGCAATCATTGTGTTTGTAATTCTACCTGCCACCGGGTGATAGTACTTGTATAATGCCGGCAATGCGAGTAAAAATAGTATTCCTTCTGTAAACATCCAAATATTAAACGGCAATCTTACCGGACTTTGGGGGTTTCCCAATGCGCTGATTGACATTTTCAAATTACTATAATCTCCATAAAACAACGAAAACAACCAAGAGACAAGAACATCTCCAATGATAGCAGCAATTAAAAAGTACCAACCATATATATTAATATTGTCTTTCATCTTCTTCCTCCGATCGTACCGGTGTTTTCAGATATAGTGATCTATGTTTCGTTTTACTTGCCTTGTGCCTTCAGTTCAAACTAACAAGAATTTTTTGTTAGTTTCCTCCGGCATAAGCTCGCCGTCTTTATATATGCCGTCTATATGCTGGCTTATGATCTGCTGTGTGGTATCACAAACTTCCGCAAGCTGCTGCCGCGTGACCCCAATGTTCTCGTTGGAAAAACGAACAGACACTTTTGTAATTCCGTTATCATCTTGATATATCAACACTTTATTGTCGTTCATAATCTCCACCACCCATCTTTAAGGCTCGCTTCTGCAGCTTTACACCAACTTTTTTTCAGCCCTTCTATAATTATATCATTGGTTGAAACTTAATCCGGTGAGCCGAATTAAATTTTTACATTTTTTCTGTCTTATCCTTCAGTTTTCGAATTTCGTACTTTAAGCAAAATCAATAATCCTGCCCGCCAATACTTATTTATTGTTGGTGGTTTCTTAATTTTTCATTCTCACATAAATATCGACTACTCTATTTCTGTTCGCAGTGTAAATACGTCTGGAATATTAAATATTTCCTCTTTTAAAAACAGCGGATAAAAATATAAGTCTTTTAGTGAACTGAACTCTAACCACTCAAATTTGTGTGAATGTATGCCTTCTTGCAAACAAAATTTAGCTCCTCTTTCCAGAACAACTGAATTTTGTATGTCTATTAAAAAATAAATACAAAGCTCGTGATATCGAAGTTTGTCAACATCTTCCGTAAAAAAATTTTAGATAAGCCATAATGGCCTGATAATAGAAGCTTCTATCTCAAGTTCTTCCTTAACTTCACGGATAATAGCATCTTCAGCCGTTTCTCCCATCATTACTCTACCCCCAGGCAGATAATAGTATGGAGATCTTTCATCTTTCATGGCCAAAATTTTATTGTCATTAATGACAATCCCACATACTCTATAATTAAATTTTCCTTCATCATTGATAAACGATATATCCACTTTTCCACCTTTAAGATATGACGTTTAGCAAAATCATATCTAATTTGTTTTTTTGTTTCTCAAGCAGAGGGCTTAAAACCCAGTCACCATCGTTACCATCTGCCGTTGTCATACTTTAGGACACAAGTCCTACAGCACGGATTATAACAGCGTCCCTTAAAGGGTCGCATAATTTCCAGCATTGTAAAAACACTGCTGGAAATGCTAATAAATCGTTATACTCACTTCAACAACTCATCCAGCATGGTGTCCAGCTCACGGCAAAACGCTTCAGGAGAATCATAGTTAGGCGCATGGCCAAGACCATCAATCAAAACGAAATCCTTTTTCGGTGCAGAAATCATTTTATAGTAGTCTTCTGTATATTTGACAGGTGTGATCCAATCTTCCGACCCGGAAATAAAACCAACAGGAACTTGATATTCCAATCCGTAATCGCGAACATCGGTTGCCACAGTAAAATCAAACAGCTGTTGGTTGAGAGCGGTATATTTTTCAAGGCTTGAGACTTGTTTAAAAAACCAGCGAACATCATTCAGCCACATATATGGGGAAATAACGCCTTGCCATATCGTGTTTGCTTCGTTTTCTACCGGATGATACGGAAGCGTATACTCTCTGAGATGTATCAAAGTAGGCAATGTCATATTTTCCGAAAAAGCACGATAAGCCGCTTCCATGTCGGTGGTATCATCACCTTGCGCTTTCGCTTTCTCAAGAGCATCTTCATAACTGTAGGTCTCGCTTTCTGAGATCGCCACCGCTTGCCCTATACCGACATGCGCTGCCACCTTATCCGGATGAGTTAAAGTGTACCGGCTTCCAAGCGCCGTTCCGTAGGAGTGGCCCACAAGAATGACTTTTTCTTTATCAAAGCGATCTAAGACATAATTCACCAATTCATCAAGATCGACTTGGGCTTGTTCAAAAGTAGCCGTTTGATTATTCGGGTCGATTTTACTATTTCGAAAATATGTCCTTCCGCATCCTCTTTGATCCCAGTTCACGAAAGTATATTTTCCGACAAGATATTTTTGGAACCGATAATTCATAAACGCGTCCGGGCCGGAAGGCCCTCCATGAAGCCAAATGATGACCGGATTGTTGATATCTTCTCCGCGAATCAGCAAATATTGCTCCTGCCCGCCTAACGGGACATAGATGCTTTCATCAACTCCGTTCGGAGTAGTAATGTGATTAGACAAATATAAGATCCCGCGCATGCTGAACACAAACAGGACTGTGGCAATGATGGCTACCAGAAAGACGCCCACGATGCCTTTTATAATCGTGCTGAAACTCAATTTTTTCTTGTTGTTCTTCTTATTGTTTTTCTTTTCCCGTATCACAGTTGTACCATCCTTTCTCCGTAGCAAAATGCAGATTTTCTCCCATTTGCCTAAAACATTTGTATTTAATTTGTATAAAGAAAAAGATACGTTAGCTTATTTCCTGTAATTCTTTAAGCACAACGTATCCTTCTCCATGGTTTTTGTTTGTGTGAAAGATTTAAATCCTTGCCATATTCAGCTTTTGAAGCTTGCGTCATTATTATGACATTCTCTTCCCTTTGATGTCAAGCTAATGCTTATATCTTTCAATATTTCTTTCCACCAACTCTCTTTTCAGTTAGTGAGTAAATTAGATTTCTTGTTGGTCTTTGACCTCGATCATTACACCTGTGATACCTTAATGACCTCTTATCTCATTTATTGGATCTCTTACCTGACAAGTCTTCTTTTCGATTTTTTTGTTGTTATACTCTTTACAGTGGTGAACCATGGACATACAAATTATTGAATCAAACAACGAAACACTAAAAGTCATCATCAAATGCAGACAAGTCAATGATAAGGTCTTGCGACTAAAATCGCACATTGAATTATTTGATCAAAAGATACTTGCTAAAGGACAAGATGAAAGTTTTGTCATTGAAGCCAATGACGTTCTTTATTTTGAAGCTTTCGATGATCGTACTTTCTTGTACACTATTGATAATGTCTTGGAAGTAAAACTGAGACTTTATGAATTAGAATCGTTTCTTTCAGAGAAAGATTTTATTAGAATCTCAAAATCTCATATCGTAAATATTAATAAGATTACGAAATTGAAGCCTGAATTAAATCGCACATTACTTTTAACCTTGTGTGATGGTGAACAGCTATCAGTCTCACGCAATTATGTCAAACAATTCAAGGAATTACTATCCATAGGAGTAACAAAATGACACAAAGAAAAAGTGATCTCACCCAATTCTTAGAATGGATGAGAAATGGAATTGCTTTTGTGACCACTTGGTTTTTAATCCTTTTTCTGGTTTATAGCACCATAACTGGTATTGAGTTCATTCAAACGGTAACTTTAATTAAGATGCTGATTTGGATTATCGGTGCGGTCTTCATTTTTAATCTCTTCTTTACCAAGATTGTGTTTAAAAAATGGAGCTTTATAAAGCGATTAAGCACTTTTATGATACTGATTAGTCTTTATGAGTCTGTGGGGTTTTATTGGCTTAACTTTTTCAATGGGACAGAAAGTCTCTTGCAATGGCTAATCTTTATTTCTATCGTCCTTGTTTTATATACAGTGAGTATTTTCATCTATAAACGGATAAGTAAAAAACAAGGAGAAGTTTATACAGAGGCATTAAAACACTACCAACAAAAGCGTTTGATGGAAAGATGAGAGAATAGTAATGGAGATTGTGATTAAGAATCTAAGCAAAACTTATGATAATATCACCGCTTTAAATGGGATTAATCTGGAAATCCCATCAAATACCACTGTGGGGCTAATTGGCCATAATGGTTCTGGTAAAACGACATTATTAGAAATTTTATGTGGAATTAAATCGTTTGATGAAGGAGTGATTAACCTGCCCCTTGATTACGAGTATAAAGAAAAAATAGGCGTCATCTTACAAGACAATGCGTTTTATTATGATGCAAGAGTTGAAGAACTCGTTGAACTCTACGCTTCGTTTTATAAGACAACAGTTGATTTAGATGCACTTATGGATGAAGTAGGAATTACTTCCTTTCGAAAAAAACTGTATAGAAATCTATCAGGTGGCATGAAACAGAGAGCCAATTTGGCTTTGGCTTTAGTTAACAATCCGGAGCTTTTAATTCTTGATGAACCAACAACGGGTTTAGATCCCTTGGCTCGTAAAGAATTTTGGGCTCTTTTAAAGAAGACGATGAACCATGCTACGATTATCATCTCCTCGCACGATATGGATGAAATTGAGGAAAATTGTGAGTACTTGGTATTTCTAAAAGATGGTTTCGTGGTTGAAGCTGATTATCTTAATTGCGTTTTAGAGCGTACTCAGATGAATTTATCTGACTATTATATAGAAGTGAACCAGGAGCAGTAAAAAAGTGGAGAGCATAAAAAAACAATTATCAATTGAGTTTAAACTCTTGTTCAGACAACCGCTTTATTTAGTGTTTAGTTTGATTATGCCAGCAATGAGTTTACTGATGTTTGGTTCGATGTATCAAAACATGAGCTATGATGGAATTGATTTCTTTTCGATGTATATCCCTAGTTTTGCGATGATTGTTTTGTTTGCTGGTGCTGTCTATAATACCGGGAATCAAATTGTAGCTGATAAAGAACAAAAAATTTATAAACGAATTATGGTAACTCCAATTAAACTTCAACGATTTATTGGTGTTATCTTGTTTAAAAATTTTGTTGTATCAGTATTTGGGTTTATTATTCTCTTAATAATTTCAAATGTATTTTTTCGTGTTCAAATTGGACTTGATAAACTTTTATTTATCCTTGTTTATCTTCTTTTCATTCTATTCTCTTTATCAATAGGGATTGGTTTGGCAATTCTTTCGAATCGGATTAATGTCTATTCTACTGTAATGATGATTCTGTTTATGCCAATGATTATTTTTTCGGATGCGACAATTCCGCTGGCTGTGTTTCCTGAGCTCATCCAAAAACTGGCATTTTTAAATCCTCTCTATCATGGTAATGTCGTGCTTAGATTTTTTTGGTCAGTCGAGACAAGAGCCTATTACAACACACAATTACTACCTTCTCTTTTGTTTTTGCTTGGTGTGCTAATCCTAATCTATATTATTGTGTTCTTGAATCGTAAAAAGCTATATGAAGATTAATAACATTTTCCCGGATAGTGGTACCTTTTTTTCTTAAGTGTAAAATGGCCATAGTTGATGGCGGCAACTGGGCAATGATGAAGGCATTTCAAACAGTGGTCGCAGGTCTTTTTCCGCCATACGGGTCGATTGTTCACTAATTCTATGGCTTTAACCGGGCAGTTCCGTACACATTTGCCGCATGCGATACAACTTTCATTTACTTTGAATGGTTTGGTATGACGGAATATGAAATAGAGAGAATGGACCAGTTTTCCGAACAGCTTTGTATGAAAAGCGCTGCGATACGGGCTAATACATCCATCGAGTATAAGCTTCAGTCGCCTGTCAGCCTCATTAAAACATTTCTGTTGTTCTTCAAAAGGAGGAAGCTCATGCAGGATGACATAATTCGTGACCATAGGCAAATCATAAACCTCGGCCTCCGGCAAGCCGTTCACCCGTAGTATCCGATTAAGGTGAGCATCACCGGAACCGAGATAAGCCCCGCATGTAATAATGGCCAGAATGCGTTTGACATTTACAAATTGATGTCGCCTGAAGAAGTCTTCAACAAATTCAGACACGCCCCAAAAGCAGTTAAATGTAACAATGAAAAGGGGTTCGCCTTCCACTAATACAAAAGGCTCCTCGGTTTTTGTTTTAGCCATGTCGATGAGTTCACCTGGATATTTTTTCTGAATTTCCAGTGCAACATGATAGGAATTACCGGTTGAGCTGTAATAAAGAATCATCTAAAACTCCTTTAATCTCAAAGGCAAACCGGGAGTTATTTTTTGAGAGAAAAAACATGTTCGCAGTGGGCACTGATTTGACACCGGAGGCACTTGAAATTTTCGTTAGACAAACGAAATTTAATTCTTCAGGCTCTCAATAAACTCTCTCATCTCCTCACTTATCTGCTCTTGTCTCAACTCATATACCGCATGGCCGCAATCAAGGTCGATAGTTTGTGCGCCTGGCAGATCGGAAGCATAATCTTTCAGTGCCTTTATCCAGCTTTCTCCGCCTGTCTGGGAACCGTCTGAGATAAACATGAGCATGGGCACATCAGGCTTAGGCTGGCTGTTGATTATCTCTATAGCTCTTAAGATATGTTTTCCTTCATTACGAACGTTTTTATTTATAAGTTTTGTATTGACAATGGCTCTGTATATTTCCTTTTCATTTTGTGTCAGGGAATCTGGCAGCGCACTGTTGGGGAAAAACAATCTTACTAATCCGATTTCACGTCCAACAGCAACGAAATTTGTAAGCAAATCTTTTGTCCAGCTAAAATCATCCTTACTGTACGAATTTGGCACAGACATATCAAGTCCCACAATCGCTACTACTTCATCAGGATAGGTTTGGGCCCAAAGTATCGCTTCAATGCCCGACATCGAGTGAGGACAAAGAATAAACGGTCCGTCTATACCTGCCTTCGAAAGCGCCTCTCTGTCCTGTCTGAGTATCGTCTGAAATGATCTTTCGCCGTCTGTCACATCGCTGAAACCATAGCCAAATTTCTCAATAACAACTATCTTATAATCATTGCTAAGCAGACTGTAAAGAGGCTTGTATTCAAGTATCGGTAAACCAATCCCGGAACCTGACATAAAAATTAGTGTGTGTTCTCCCTCGCCTTCGGTGTAGATACTCATTTTTTGACCGTCTACCTCAACCATTTGTCCGAGTGGTTCACGCAAGGGTGCCTCCTTTTTGAGCATAATCCTGTGATAAATGAAAACCACTAGCAGAAATACGACAAGGAGTATCCGAATGACGCGAGAGACTTTGTTATCCTTTTTCTTTTCTTTTTCCATATGATGATTATTTCCTTAAATTCTGAAATTATCTTCAATTATATTTTATAACTCAGGAAATGTCTTAAAAACTTTAGCGGCAAGTCAAACGGTCAAAAAATAATACAACTTTTCGTCTTTTTGAATAAAATCCACTTCGCCTTTGTGTCGGAGATGTTCTAAATGGGCATGGGCTTCGCCAGTTGCAAAAGACTTCTGCGACTGAGGGAATTCATCAAAATTTCTGCTGCGTATATCCCAGTGCATGTGTTTGGTAACATCTCTTACGCTTGAGTATTCTTTAAGGGTCAGGGCCTTTTTCACCTCCGCGAGTCGCTTTGCGTGGTGGCGTTTAAGCTCGTCAATTCTATCCCTGTGATCAGCGAGTAATTCTCTATGGGAAGAGAACAGATGGGCAATCTCCATCTCAAACACTTTGTCCAAATTGTTAAGATAAGTGCCTAAACTGTCGCCCCATTCAAAACCCCAGAATGTAATATTCGGTGTAATCTTTTTCAAAATGTGATCACCGCAGAAGAGCAGCTGATGCTTTCTTTCATATAGACCCGTCATACCAGGTGTATGACCAGAGAGATCGATGATTTCAAAATCATAGTGGCCAATGCTCAGGGTGTCACCGATGACGGCTTCGGTATAATCGAGCTTTCCTTCAAGCGCATATTTATAACCGGGATGTTCTTCAATCTTAAAATTATCTTCCCCAAGTCCCTGAAGCATCGCGTTTTTAAAGGTCGCATCCCAGGTATGATCGGGGTCATTTACCGCGTTTCCTTCAACCCGGCTTATATAAACCTCAAGACCCTTATCACGCAAAAATGTTGCCAGGCCGACATGGTCAGAATGGCGATGTGTCAGATAGAGAATGGTGTTTTCAAAATCAAGCCCATGTTTTTCAAAAATGTTCAACATGATTTCCCTTGTCTCTTCCGTGTTAAAACCACAATCAATAATCATTGAACGCTTATCGCCTTTGATGATGAAAAGGTTTAAACTCTTAAGCGGGTTGTTCGGAAGAGGAAGCGCTTCCATAAAAATATTTTGATAGACTTCTTGCATAACCATTCCTTTTTAAAGTATTTGTTTGGCATCAAAGACACTTGAGACATCCAGTGCGACAATACGCTTTTCTTATTTTATCCATCGTTCACTAAAACAGAGCCAAACATCGCAATTCAAGTATCATATCAAGAAAATATTCAGTTCTTAACGCTATTGATTGCGTTGATAATTGCTTTTTCCATCGCTTCGACGGCAAGAATTCCCACAAGCGTGATATCACTCTCGATTTCACCTGTTGCCATTACAAAAATAGTGTCACCATCAAAAGCCGTGTGAGCCGGTACAATTCGCCTGGCAAGGGCATTTTGAGCCAATTGCGCGGTTTTGTTTGCTTGCGCTTTACTAAGTTTCGCGTTTGTCGCAATAATACCGATGGTCGTATTACCGTTTTCCATTTGCACTGTTGATTTTTTATAATATTCTGCCGTGTTTAAAAAGCCTTGACCTTGAGGGTTCAGGGCTCCGGCGATTATTTGATTATCAAAATCAAACACATCGCCTATGGCATTGACAGCTACCATGGCAGACACGACCAAATCGCCCGCCTTTACGGATGCCGAACCCAAGCCTGCCTTCATCGCATACTCTTGACCCAGGATTTTTCCTACTGTAGCACCCGTACCCGTCCCAATATTTCCTTGTCTGTTTTCTTCTGCACAAGCATTTTTTGCGGCTTCGAAACCCATCTCCCAATTGACTTTAATGGCAGAATCTCCGATACCCAAATCGAAAATGACTGCCTGGGCAACGATCGGTACAATTTGTCCCAGCACTTCCAATCCGATTCTCTTTTCTGCCAGATAGTCCATAACGCCTGATGAAGCGGAAAGACCAAAAGCCGAACTGCCGGATAAAACGATGGCATGAACCCTGTCCACAGATTTTTCAGCTTGAAAAAGGTCCGTCTCTCGTGTTCCCGGAGCGGAGCCTCTTACATCAACACCGCCTACCGCGCCTTTTTCACATATCGCAACGGTTACACCTGTCATTCCGACAAAATCTTGTGCGTGCCCCACAATAATTCCTGGAACATCACTTAAATATCCCTTGTATAAATCCATTTATAACTCCTTTCCATTTATTTGTTGGCTTAAATAAAAACTCCGATTCTGGGACTTAGTGGCCCAATATCATCATAAAATGGTATTACACTTTCAATACATTATACAATTCTACTTCGATAAGAAAGCGTTTTTGGATATCATACTTTATGCAAGTTCTGAAACCCTGTTCGTAACAGCGTTCCCACCAATAGCCTTATCATGAAATTTCATGATAAGGGAAATGAAAACGAAAGCCCATTAGAACAATATACTGACATTACCATACATCATTATTCTTAGTACGCCAATGATGACTAAATGTGCCGGATAGTAAATATAGAAAAACCATTTCAACCAGCTTGCTTTTCCGCGTTCTCCGTTATATTGTTTCATAAAAGGATATACCAAAAAAGCGAACAACGATACAATGCCATAAGTCTTATTTACAAAGAAGAACGATATCGCTGCATAAAGTAAGACCCACAGCATCATAATGAGTGTCTGTTTATTTAGATTTCCACGGTTCCGATAAATACCGATGATGGCTAGCACAGCAATACAACTCCAGTCAGCCGGAAAAGCGGTCCAAATCAGAATAAAGATGAGTATGTTCTTTATCACATTACTCATTCCTTTAATTTCTGTATCCTGAAGCCATAAAACCAATACAGCCACAAACAAGGGATACATCACACTGGTTTGATTAAACACACCCGACCTAAACGGAACAAAATCAAGCCCAAATGCAAAGCAGTAAGCAAAGTGTGAGATGATTGCGAATATACCCAATCGGAGCAAATATTTCTTAACGTCACGTGTATGATGATAGCCTTCTGCTATAAAGAACCACATAATCGGAGCGGTTAGTCTCCCGATGATGTGCATCGCGATCGGCAAAGGCTTGGCGGGGAAAGATGGATACAACAAATCCGCGATATGGTCAATTGTCATAGCGATGATAGCTATGATTTTAAGGTGATTAGCATTTAAACGCTTTACCATCTATTCCTCCGCAAAAAAAGAAACTATCGGTCATTTTTTGTCACAACTCAAATTATACAATTCCCAAATGGATAAAGTCTCTTGGATTGAATGTTTTTAAGTAAAGTTTTCGTCTGAAATCAGAGCTTAAATGTTATCAGTTACAACAAACTTGATTTTATCGGCGTAATAAAATGCCTTTCATAAACGGCGTTTCATTATGGGTTTTGTAGATGATAGCCTTTTCTTCTTCTGTACACCCAATCAGGATTTTGATTTCGGAATCTTTCTTCACCAAATCAACAATACACATGATGGCATCTATTCTCTTTTCGCCACTTCCGACCCACACATCTATTCCTGCCCTATCCATTGCTGTTGTGTCTTTTAAATAGCCATAATCAACCCGATAAATAAACTCAGGATACCTGGGATGGACTGATCCCTTTGGTCTGTCAATGACAACTTCCGACCCAGCCAGCAATTTATCCAGTGCGTCCCAAAATGCGCTGTTGTTTTGCACCATGCCTATTTCTCACACATTCCTAATTCGTTATCCGTTATCTTCAATGAAAAAACAACTTCTTTCTCTGCGTTTCCCCTGCAGTAATGGATTTTTCCCTGTGGCAAGCTACGGATTAATGCCCTTCTCTCTATTATATTTATCCAACGCTGCTTGCAAACTTGCGTTTTCAGCACGCTCTTTCAGCCTGCTTAATAATCCACTTATAAGCGTACTTATCGTAAATGATAAAATGAAACCGCCCCAAGCCTTTAGGTTGTTCACAGGAAACCAGTCGAACAAAACAATCAGAACCGCAGTTGCGACCATAATCGTCAGAAAAAACAGCACATTTCTCAAAACAACCGTCATATTTTTTATCCATCGGTCTGCAAGATAAATATTCTGAGCGATAACTATAATACTTGCAAGGAGCAGTAACTGTAATAATGTTGCTGTGGAGAGTCCTGCGCTTCCTAATCTGAACAGGGACGAAAAATCACCCACATAATCTCCTACTATTAAACTGAGTAGAATATAAACAAATACAATAACGCCATACATAGTAAAGACGTCGGATATATAGTTAAAAATTGTTTTCTTACTTTCCATTGCTATTTCAACCCCAGCTTTCTTCTTAATTCATCCGAATACATACGCGACACAATAATCTGTTCACCGTTTTGTAAAGTCAGCCTGATTTTCCTGTCAAATTCTGCTCTAAGGCTTTTTACCTTTCTTAAATTGACTATAGTCTGTTTACTTACACGGAGAAAGTCGCGTTCTACAAGTTCCATCTCTATTTCGTACAATTTCAAATCTGATTCGTAGATTTCATCTTCCGTATAAACAAGTATCTTTCGATCAACCGTATCAATATACAGAATTTTTTCTATATCCAATAAATATGTCTCGTCGTTGTGTCTTACGCCAATCTGCATATTAATCATTCGCATAAGCGCAATCATTTTTTCAATCTCTTGCGTTATTTTCGGTGTGCGTATTATCACTTCCGTATCTGTATATTTATCATCGACATCAATTTCTATCCTCATTTATTCCAGCCCTTTTCTTCTGAATGCTATAAAAAACAGCACGATGAACACCGCCGCATTTATCATAATAATGATGATACTTTCTCCAGTACCTTTATCAAAACTCATTTTGTTGAGTAAGACACTTATTTGTTGAGTATACAAGATTTTTGCAACTTTCTCGATTGTTCGGTTAAATTGAGCCAGCATCGGTCCGAAACTTAAGATTGCCATCGCAGGCATAACAAGCGATGTGGACACCATCTGATTTTTTGCAAATATTCCTATACAGCCTCCCAGCACTATCGATATCAAAAAGCCAATTCCCATGATAAGTAAATAGAACAATATATTCTCTTTTTCAAGACCCGTCGCCATTACTCCCGCGCCAGCCATACATATGGTCCAGACATAGATACCGACACCCGCCAAATACTCCCAAGGCGCAACATTTGCCATCATTAATACTCTCAAAGTATTTTTTTCTTTTTCTTCCGAAATGATTGCAGCCATAGCTGTTAAAGGGGCCATGCCCATATACATCACGGAAAACAATTTGGTAAAAAATGCGTCCGGCATACCATCTAACTTAATAGCGTTTTCCATAATCAATGTCATGACAGGAAAAAGGATAAACTGAATGAGTACAACCCTGTTTTTTATTGTATCCTTTATTTGTTTTTTGATAATGACGCTGATATTTCGCATTTATACATCCTCCTGAAGTTTTCTTCCCGTAAGTTCCAAAAAAACTGTTTCCAAATTTGGTTCCGATGAGTGTATGGTTTCAATGTCGCCCGCTTCGAACAACCTAAATAATTCTCCTGCGGATTCTTTTCCATGTTTCAGTTCAAGGTCTTCTCCTGATGATAAATGCAACTTTATTTTTCTCTGATGATTATATTTCCTGCATATTTCCTGTGGCGCTCCCATTTCAACAATAACGCCTTCGTTCAAAAGTGCTACTGTATCGCATAGCGCTGCCGCTTCTTCCATATTGTGAGTTGTGAGAAATATAGTGACCCCAGTCTCTTTCTTCTCCAGAATTATCCTGTGTATCGACTTCATGGTCTGCGGGTCCAGCCCACTCGTAGGCTCATCTAAA
>Ga0116190_1002257_pt1 | contig 15547 bp, 14 predicted proteins | sample AD_JPNTR4_MetaG_FD_89808 | JGI IMG/M metagenome (GOLD analysis project Ga0116190, IMG submission 89808) | Active sludge microbial communities of municipal wastewater-treating anaerobic digesters from Japan - AD_JPNTR4_MetaG | ecosystem: Engineered > Bioreactor > Anaerobic > Digestate | place...
AAGGCGTTACTTACACCAATTTTGGTCCCGGTATGAGCATGGGGCATACGGTAGCCGCAAAAACCATTGAAGGCGTGAAAGACGCTTTGTCGATGACCATTCCTTTGGGCGAAGGCATACACCGCCGCGAGGTTTACATTGAGCTTGAGGATGGTTACCAATTTGATGAAGTAGCTGCCGCTATTAAAAATGACAACTATTTTATTAATGACGAAACGCATGTTGAGCAAGTGGAGTCGGTGGAGTCGCTTAAAAATATGAGACACGGTGTAAAACTTGTACGTAAAGGTGTTTCGGGAAAAACTGAGAACCAACAATTTGAGTTCGATATGAGGATTAACAATCCTGCACTGACAGCACAAATATTGGTGGCTTGTGCGCGTGCTTCGATGAAACAACGCCCCGGAGCTTACACATTGATAGAGATTCCGCCGGTTAATTTGTTGGAAGGTGAAAAAGAAAACTTAATTAAAAAACTTGTATAAATGAAAAAAATTATTTTATTGGGAGTGGCTGTGCTGTTGTGCATACCGGCAGTAGAAGCCAAAAAGAAGAAAAAAGTAAAAGTACAGGTTGCGGATACAGTAACCATGACGACCGCTCAAAAGCAGAGCTACGCATTGGGTGCGAATTTGGGTGCAACCGTGTACGATAACTTTGCAAAATCCGGTATTTTTATTGATACCGCTATGTTTACAAACGGATTGGTCGATGCTTTTCACAATGCTGTTAAACTGTCGGAAGAGGAGATGAAATTAGCTTTTGCGCAGATAAACATAATTGCGGAAGAGTATCAAAAAAAGAAAGTAGCAGACGCAAAAGCATTGGCTACCAAATTTTTGGAAGACAATAAAAAAGATTCGTCAGTAATAGAAACGCCATCGGGATTGCAGTACAAAGTACTGAAAATGGGCGAAGGTGCTAAACCGCAAGCCTCCGACAAGGTAAAAGTACACTACCATGGTACAACCATTGACGGTACGGTTTTCGATAGCTCGGTCAATCGCGGAGAGCCGGTTACATTCTCTCTGAATCAAGTGATAAGTGGCTGGACGGAAGGGCTTCAATTGATGCCTGTAGGCTCCAAGTTTAAGTTTTTTATTCCTTACGATTTAGCGTATGGCGAACGTGGTGCGGGTAAAATAATTCCACCTTATTCAACGCTCATTTTTGAGGTGGAACTGTTGGAAATAAATCCTACCGAAGAATAAACGCCTCGAAAGCGTTATGAAAAAAGGCATCGAATTTCGACGCCTTTTTGTTTATTATTTCCTTTTGGCTCTGTGTTGTAGTGTGCCGTTAAAAGTGCCTCTCAAAGTATCACCGGTAATGCGATATATTATTTCAAATGTGCCATTGGTGATGCTATCATTCATAACAATGCTGTCCTTATTTATTTGTATACCTTCCCCGTTACGGGTGCCTATCAAATCTGCCGAAAGAACAAAAATATCAAAATCCATGTTGAATGGTGCTTCGTAGCTGAAAGTAGTTATGCTGTTAATTTTTGCCTTAAATGGTTTTTGGATGGTGTCTTCGTAGCTAATAATAAGGCTGTCTTTGTTAAATTGCTCAATGAGTATGCTTTGTGAATACTCCGGAATAGGAATGGAGTCGGGTGTCAGCGGATTATTTCCACCGTCGTCTGTCAGGTATAATGTTCCTGTGGTAGTTACATCGTACGAACCGACAAATTCCTGCTTTTGTGGTTCCGGTTTTTCACAAGCTAATAGCAAACCACAAATGCCCACAAATAAAAAGATTTTTTTCATAGTTGTAAAAATTTAATTGTTAATAAAAATAAAATAAATAAATATGGATTTTTTTGTTTCTATTAGTCAATAGCGCATTAAAATATGGGCAAAGATAAAATTAAATTTCTAATTATTCTAATTTTTTCAAATATATTTTAACGTTAGGCAGAAAAAAAGTGAAAATTGTCGGCTTTTATTTATCGGAGATGCTGAATTATCCGTTTTTTTAATATTTTTTAATAAACCAAAGGCGGTAAAAATGGAAAACGAAATAACAACGTAGAAACAAAAATTCCGTATCGAATATTTTTTTCAATTGTTTTGGCACGGTATTTGCCTTTTGATAAGTGAATAAAAATTTAATTAAAAACATTTTTTGTTTTAAAAATATCATATACCTTTGTAACATTAAACAGATTATATTCATTTAAAAAATTATTAATTATGAAAAAAGTATTATTTGCAGTAGTTATTGCTTTAGTAGCAGTTGGTTGCGCTTCGAAAAAAACCGCTTATCAAGGTGATAAGGAAGTTACTATTCCTTGTACCGGAGCTGAATATCAAAGTACCAGTAAAGTGTTCCGCGCTCATGGTATGGGTTACTCAAACGATATGCAGATTGCCAAAAGCAAGGCGTTGATAAATGCTCGAGCCGAATTGGCAACCAGCATCAGTGCAACCCTAAAACGTGTGGCTGACAACTATGCTTCGTCGTACCAAATGGGAGAAAACGAAGAAGCCAAAAGTAAATTCCAAGATTTGGCACGATTGGTTGTTAATCAAGAATTGCAAGGTTCTGTTATCATCTGCGACAAAATGATGAAAACACCCGGAGGTCAATTCCGTTCGTATGTTGTTGTTGAGTTGGGCGGGGCTGAACTTGCCAACAAAATAGCCAATGCTGTTAAAGACAACGACAAACTTCGTATTGATTACGAGTACGAAAAATTTAAAAAAGTGTTTGAAGAAGAAATGAGCAAAATGGAATAAATCCCGTTTTACTTATCTACAATCAATCAAAGGTTGCTCGATTTCGGGCAACCTTTTTTGCGTTGTTCTTTAAAGGTTTTAAAGGCTAATTTCATTATTTGGGATAAAAATAGTATTTTTGCAAGTTATTTTAAATAAACTTTGTTTGTAATATTTTGATTGCTAATAAATTATATCCATGCTAAAATATCCAAAAATCAAAAACTTTTTTTCGAAGCTCATTAACGGGATGCCGGTGGCATATTTTGCAGCGTTGATGAGTGTTATCAATTTGTTATTTTTCTATTTTCCGTTCTTCAATTTTGTGCTTAACAATGTCAATTTAAGCAGTTTGAACGGAATCGTCATTTTTATCAGTTTGATAGTGGTGGTATTAGTGGCAAATTTTTTTGCTTTTTACTTAATTTGCTTTTTGTTGCGATTTGTTGGGAAAATGATTATTGCGTTATCGTTCATTATTAGCTCGTTAGCCATTTATTTCATTGTCACTTATAACGTTATTTTGGACGGGAGCATGATAGGCAATGTTTTCAACACTGACTACGATGAGGCAATGAGTTTTTTTTCCTTTAAAATGGTGTTGTATGTTGTGTTGTTCGGGCTACTTCCGTGTTTTTACATTTTTAGAGCTAAACTCAACTATGGCACTTGGAAACGGTTTGTTACTACTGCATCGCTAACCGTAGGTCTTATTTTGGTCGTGGTGTTTGCTAATGCGGGCAATTGGCTTTGGATTGACAAGTATGCGAAAGAGCTTGGTGGATTAGTTATGCCGTGGTCGTACACCGTGAATACGGTGCGCTACCAAATGCAAAAACACCAAAAAAACAAAGTGGAAATTTTGTTGCCCGATGCCATTATTGGCAATGATGAAAAAGATGTTGTTGTGTTGGTCATCGGAGAATCGGCACGTCGTCATAATTTCTCGCTTTATGGTTATGAAAAACCCACAAATCCTTTATTGGAAGGAGATAGTGTGTATGTTTTTGACGCAACGTCGTGTACCACTTATACCACTGGTAGTTTGAAGTGTATTTTAGAACATGAAGATACCGGCGAATTATATGAAATTTTGCCCAATTATTTGTACCGTAACGGCATAGAGGTGATTTGGCGAACTACTAATTGGGGCGAACCACCGTTGCACATTAAACATTACCAAGTTCGGCAGGATTTGATGCAGATTTGTCAAGGTGATGATTGTGAGTACGATGAAGTGTTATTGACCGATTTGGAGAAACAGATAACGGCGAATGGAAATAATAAAGTGTTGGTAGTGTTGCACACTAGTACCAGTCATGGTCCACAATATAGTAAAAAGTATCCGCCTCGTTTTGAAGTGTTTACACCGGTATGCAATAGTGTTGAACTAGCAAACTGCACTCGCGATGAGTTAATGAATGCTTATGACAATACAATTGTGTATACCGATTATATTTTGCATCAAATTATTGACATATTGAAGCAGATGAACGACTATAACAGTATGTTGTTGTTCGTTTCTGACCATGGTGAATCGTTGGGTGAAAAGAATCTTTACATGCATGGTCGTCCGATTAGCATAGCCCCGAAAGAACAGTACGAAATTCCTTTTATTGTTTGGTTGTCAGATAATTCGCGACGGTTAAAGCCAAATAAGGAATTGACGCAACACCACGTATTTCATAGCGTGTTGGATTTTTTGGGTGTGCAATCGCCTGTTTACAACAGTAATTTAAGCATTTTTGAGCCGAATTCCGATATGCAGGATAAACCTTAAAAAGAGAGAATATTATGAAATCGAAAGCTTGTTATTGTTTTTTGGCACTGTATGTGTTGTTTTTCATAAGTTTGTTGATAATTGTTTTGTGCACCGAACAGGCTGATTTGCATCTATCGCTGACGACTTTATGGAACGGCACGGCTCAGGACATTTTTTTCAAATACATTACCGAGTTGGGCGCATCGGTACCGTTTTTTGTGGCAGTATTGTTGCTGTTTTATAGAGTGGGCGATGCTGTGGTGGTGCTGGTGGCGCAATTGGCTACGTCTTTAGTAGTCTATCCGATAAAGTCGCTGGTGGCGGCACCGCGTCCGAGTTTGTTGTTCAGCACTAATTTTCCCGATGTGGTATTGCATAAAGTTGATGGTGTTACGACGCTGTATCAAATGAACAGTTTTCCGTCGGGGGCATACGGCGGCGGTTTTTTCGCTGATGCTTTGTTTGACGCTCATTTTCAATAAAAAAACGTGGTTGTCGCCTATTTTCTTTGTGTTAGCGGTGCTTACAGCTTATTCGCGTGTCTATTTGTCGCAGCATTTTGCCGAAGACGTGCTGGCAGGGTCAGCTATTGGCGTGGCGATGACGTTGCTGATTTTTATGTTTTACAAGCGTAAAACATACGTTTGGGAGGAAAAAACGTTAATAGAGTTGTGTCGACGGTCAGTAAAATGAGTAATAACGGTCATTTTGGTTGCGGGAATTAATTTTATTCTCAAAAAAATGTTGCTTTTCAGTAAAAAACGCAATAAAAACCAAACCAAAACAGTAACTTTGTAAAATTGTTCTGAAAAATAGAGTGTGATGAAAAAATATCTTCCCAATTTTATTACCTGTCTCAATCTCTGTTCCGGAATTATAGGAGTGATAGCGGCTTATGAAGAAAATTACGACTATGCGCTGTTGTGTGTTGTTCTTTCTGCTGTTTTCGATTTTCTGGACGGTTTTACGGCGCGCGCATTGAACGCCTATTCCGATATTGGCAAAGAGCTTGATTCGTTGGCGGATTTGATAAGTTTCGGATTGGTGCCGGGCACCATCGCATTCACACTATTGCGCCCTGTGGCATCGTTGTTTCCATACATCGAATATGTAGGATTTTTGATAACTGTTTTTTCGGCTTTGCGGTTGGCAAAATTTAATATTGACGAGCGTCAAAAAGAGTCGTTCATCGGTTTGGCAACGCCGCCCAATGCGTTTCTGTGGGCAGGTTTAGCTTTCAGTCTTCAGCAGTTGTGCGTTTGGGAGTATGCCTTTTTGCGCGACTATTATTATGTGGTGCTGTTGTTGGTGGCGGTTTCTTCCTATCTTTTGGTGTCGCCAATTCCCATGTTTTCGCTCAAAGCCAAATCGCTCAAGTGGCACGGCAACGAAATTCGCTATATTTTTCTCTTGGGCTGTATTGTGTTGCTGTGCATTTTTAAACAACATGCCGTGTCGCTCATCATTGTTTGGTATTTGGTGCTGTCGTTAGGGCAAATGGCTTTTTTGCGACTAAAAAACAGGCAATAAAAAAAGAGCGTTTTTTGTGTTGTATAACATATAAATTTGATTAGGAGATATGAAAAATTATCTCTATATTTAATGTTCGTTTTTTAGAGGAAACTTATTTTATTAACTTATTTATATCTAACACGTTATGAAGGTATATCAAACAAATGAAATTAGGAATATCTCTTTATTGGGAAATTCCGGCTCGGGGAAAACCACTCTCGTAGAGGCAATGCTTTTCGAGAGTGGAGCTATAAAACGTCGGGGAACTGTTGAAGGAAAGAACACTGTTGCCGATTATTTTCCTGTAGAACAAGAGTATGGTTATTCTGTTTTTCCTACGGTGGTTTTTGCAGAATGGTCGGGTAAAAAGTTGAACGTTATTGATTGCCCTGGTTCGGACGACTTTGTTGGCGGTGCAATCACTTCCATGGAAGTTACCGACCAAGTGGTGATATTGCTTAATGCGCAATACGGCGTAGAAGTGGGCACGAACAACCATTTTCGTTATGCAGAAAACGCAAACAAACCGGTTATTTTCTTAGTTAACCAATTGGATACTGAAAAATCCGATTTTGACAAAACTTTGGAACAGCTAAAATCCGATTTTGGCAACAAAGTTGTGGTGGTTCAATATCCCGTGAATGCAGGTCCTAATTTCAATGCCGTTATTGATGTGTTGAAACAAAAAATGTACCAATGGAAGCCCGAAGGCGGTGAGCCTCAAATACTTCCTATTCCCGAAAATGAAAAAGGAAAAGCCGAAGAGCTTTATAACGTACTGTTGGAAGCTGCTGCCGAAAACGATGAAGTATTGATGGACAAATTCTTTTCCGAAGTAACGCTTTCGGAAGATGAGATGTGCGAAGGTCTGCAAAAAGGTTTGGCGCAACGCGGTGTTTTTCCCGTACTTTGTGCTTCTGCAACTCGTTCAATGGGTGTGCGCCGCTTTATGGAATTTTTAGGAAGCGTAGTATCATCGCCTAACCAAATGCCAAATCCCAAGAACAAGGAAGGCAAAGAGGTGGCTCCTGATGCCAATGCCGCTACAAGTATGTTTGTGTTCAAAACAAGCATTGAGCCACACATTGGCGAAGTGTCGTACTTCAAAGTGATGTCAGGAACTGTAAATGAAGGCGATGACTTGACCAATATTTCTCGTCACGACGGCAAAGAGCGCATCAGCCAACTTTTCTGTGTGGCAGGTCAAAACAGAACCAAAGTTGAAAAAATGGTAGCCGGTGATATAGGCGCAACTGTGAAACTGAAAGATACGCGCACGGGAAATACCCTGAATGCGAAAGGCTGCACCCACGAGTATCCCGCCATTAAATATCCCGAACCAAAATACCGTCGCGCCATTAAGCCGGTATCTAACGGTGAAGAAGAAAAACTGAACGAAATTTTGACCCGTATGCACGAAGAAGACCCAACGTGGATTGTGGAACAGTCGAAAGAACTGAAACAGACAATTGTTCACGGACAGGGCGAATTCCACTTGCGTACGCTGAAATGGCGCATCGAAAACAACGACAAGTTACCGATAGAATTTTTAGAGCCGAAAATTCCTTATCGCGAAACCATTACCAAGAGCGCACGTGCCGATTACCGTCATAAAAAACAGTCGGGTGGTGCAGGACAGTTTGGTGAAGTGCATCTGATTGTAGAGCCTTACGTTGAAGGCGTTCCTACACAAGAAGTGTACCGATTTAATGGTCAGGAATTTAAAATCAGTGTTCGCGACACGCAAGAAATACCTTTGGAATGGGGCGGAAAATTAGTGTTTGTAAACAGTATTGTCGGCGGTGCCATCGATACCCGTTTCCTTCCGGCTATTCTTAAAGGTTTGATGGACAGAATGGAACAAGGTCCGTTGACCGGTTCGTATGCTCGCGACGTGCGCGTTATTGTGTACGACGGTAAAATGCACCCCGTTGATTCCAATGAAATTTCATTCCGCTTGGCGGGACGTAATGCTTTTGCTGAAGCGTTTAAGGCTGCCGGACCGAAATTGCTGGAACCGATTTACGATGTTGAAGTGCTTGTTCCGTCCGACCGTATGGGCGATGTGATGAGCGATTTGCAAGGACGCCGTGCTGTAATTATGGGTATGAATAGCGAAAAAGGCTTTGAAAAACTGTTGGCAAAAATGCCGCTGAAAGAGCTTTCGAGCTATTCCACTACTTTAAGTTCGCTCTCGGGCGGACGCGCTTCGTTCACAATGAAGTTTGCTTCGTACGAACTCTGCCCGATGGATGTTCAAGAAAAACTGTTGAAAGAATACGAAGCCTCACAGCAAGACAAAGAATAAATTGCTTGTGCAATTACTACCGAAAAAGCCGCCTTGTTCAGAAAACAGGGCGGCTTTTTCAATTGTTGGTAACTTTTGTTGCGTAATTCAATAAAAAGTTTTATTTTTGTGAGCATTAAATAACAACTTAAAACAACTTGTTGAATGCGTCTCAACTCCCTTATAAGCCTGCATTTTCCTTGTGGAAAATTCTCTTGTAAGGGTGCGTGTGCCTAAAAATTATAAGGAAGAGTAACGTCCGTACGTTGCTCTTTTTTGTATTAAAACTAAAACGAAAAAGTTATGATAGAACGCTACAGCCGCCCCGTGATGCGCAACGTGTGGACGGAACAAAACAAATTCGATGCTTACCTGAAAGTGGAACTCTACGCCAGCGAAGGGTGGTGCAAACTTGGCGTGGTGCCGCCCACCGACATGGAAAAACTGTGGAAAAAAGCCTCTTTTTCCATTCCGCGCATCTACGAAATAGAGCAGCAAACGCGCCACGATGTGGTGGCTTTTACGCGCGCCGTAAGCGAAACGCTGGGCGACGAACGCAAATGGGTACACTACGGCTTGACATCGACCGATGTGGTGGACACCGCCAACGGCTATTTGATAAAACAGGCGAACCAAATTTTGCGCCGCGACCTTGAGGAGTTTATAGCAGTGCTCGAAAAACAGGCGGTGCGGTTTAAAAAAACGCCTTGCATCGGACGCACGCACGGCATACATGCCGACATTACCAGTTTCGGGCTGAAATGGGTGTTGTGGTGTGCCGAAATGCGCCGCAATTTGCAACGTTTCGATGCTGCCTGCAAAGATGTGGAGTGCGGCAAAATAAGCGGTGCGGTAGGCAATTTTGCCAATATTCCGCCTTTTGTAGAGGAATATGTGTGCGAACGTCTCGGAATTGACCACGCAAAAGTTTCAACGCAAGTGATACAGCGCGACAGGCACGCCTACTACATGGCAACGCTCGCCGTAATTGCTTCGTCGCTCGAACAGATTGCTTTGGAAATACGCAATTTGCAGCGTACCGAAGTGCACGAAGTGGAGGAAAATTTTGGTAAAGGACAAAAAGGTTCCAGTGCCATGCCGCACAAGCGCAATCCCATCGGTTCGGAAAATATTTGCGGGTGCGCCCGTGTGATGCGCGGCTACATGGTAACGTTCTACGAAAATGTGGCATTGTGGCACGAACGCGACATATCGCACTCGGCAACGGAACGCATTGTATTGCCCGATGCTACTATGTTGCTGGACTATATGCTCGACCGTCTTAAAAATATTCTCGAAAATTTGGTGGTATTCCCTGAAGTAATGCTGGAAAACATTTACCGCACGAAAAAGGTAATTTTTGCCCAACGGGTAATGAATGCACTGATAGAGAAAGGATTGGCACGCGAAGAGGCTTATGACACGGTGCAGCCCGTAGCAATGAAAGCATGGGGCGAAGGGCTCGATTATCAGGAACTTTTGGCACAAAACGACAAAGTGATGGCGTCGCTCACACGGTCGGAGTTGGACGCCTGTTTCACACTCGATTACTATTTTTCGCAAGTGGACTACATCTATCGCCGCAACGGCATTGAAGGATAAACAGTTGATTATGGATAACTAAAAAAATACGAAATATGACTTTAGAAAAAATCAGAACAGGACTAACTTTTGACGATGTGTTGCTGGTTCCAAGTGAATCAACCATATTGCCTTCGCAAATTTGTTTAAAAACCCGTTTGACTCCCAACATTGACCTGAACATTCCCATTGTTAGTGCGGCGATGGACACGGTTACCGAGTCGGATATGGCAATTGCTATAGCGCGTGAGGGCGGCATCGGATTTATTCACAAAAATATGAGCATCGAAGAGCAGGCTGCCGAAGTGGAAGTGGTAAAACGGTACGAAAACGGTATGATTGCCAATCCCATAACGCTCACTCCCGATAATACGCTGATGGATATGGAAGCGATTTTGCACAAATACCGTATCAGCGGGCTGCCGGTAGTTGACAAGGACAATAAATTGGTGGGCATCATTACCAACCGCGATATAAAATATTTGACGCTTGACAAAAGAAAAGTGTCGGAAGTGATGACCAAAGATAATTTGATAACGGCAAAAATAGGCACTTCACTGCAAGACGCTAAAAAGATTTTGTGGGAAAACCGCATTGAAAAGTTACCGATTGTGGACGATGAAAACCGTTTGGTAGGACTTATCACCAGCAAGGACATTGATAACGTAATAAATTTCCCGAATGCTTGTAAAGATGCGCGTGGTCGTTTGCGTTGCGGTGCTGCGGTGGGCGTTGGCGCCGAAACGTTGGAGCGTGTTGCTGCTCTGGTCAAGGTCGGAGTCGATGTGGTAACGGTGGACAGTGCGCACGGTCACAGCAAAAATGTAATTGACACGGTACGCAGCATCCGCAAAGCCTTTCCACAATTAGATGTAATTGCAGGTAACATTGTAACCAAAGAGGCTGCTGCTGCATTAATTGAAGCCGGAGCCAATACGGTAAAAGTGGGCATCGGTCCCGGAAGCATCTGCACCACTCGCATAGTGGCGGGCGTGGGCGTGCCGCAAATTACAGCAATTAACGATGTGGCGGAGTATTGCCGCGATAAAAATGTGTGCGTTATAGCCGACGGCGGCATAAAATTCAGTGGCGACATTGTGAAAGCGTTGGCAGCCGGCGCCGATGCGGTGATGTTGGGTTCGCTGTTGGCGGGTTGTACGGAAAGCCCCGGCGAAGAAGTTGTTTTCCAAGGACGAAAATTCAAAGTCTATGTGGGCATGGGTTCGTTGATGGCGATGAAACGCGGTTCGGCTGACCGTTATTTCCAAACCAAAGATACGCAAGCGAAAAAGTTGGTGCCCGAAGGCATCGAAGGTCGTGTGGCTTACAAAGGCTCTGTCGGCGATACACTCTATCAACTTTGCGGCGGCATACGTTCGGGTATGGGCTATTGCGGAACGCCCGACATTGCACATCTCAAAAGCGACGGTACGTTTATACGCATCACAAATGCCGGTTTGCGCGAGAGCCATCCGCACGATGTAGATATTACGGTAGAAGCCCCAAACTATACGAAATAATTGTACCACAATGAATTACGATAAAATTTTAGTTCTCGATTTCGGAAGTCAATATAACCAACTGATAGCAAGGCGCATACGCGAATTTGGTGTTTACAGCGAATTGCGTAGTCATCAACTCACGGCTGAGCAAATACGCGCCATTCCCGATGTGAAAGGTATTGTGTTTAGCGGCGGTCCCAAAAGTGTGTGCGAAGCCGATGCTTTCGGTTGCGACCCGAAAATTTTCGACCTTGGTTTGCCCATTTTGGGCATCTGCTACGGTATGCAACTAACCTGTTTGCACTATGGCGGAAAAATAGAAAAAAGCTCCACCAAAGAATACGGTAAAATGCCGATAACGGTAGTTGACGGCAGTTGTCCGCTGTTCGACGGTTTGCCTGCAACGCAAGATGTGTGGATGAGTCACGGCGATTATGTTTCTGCAATTCCGAAAGGATTTGAATTAGCGGCTAAAAGTGCCAATAATCTGTCGGCAGCTATTTACGATAAAAAGCGCGGCATCTATCTGGTGCAATTCCACCCCGAAGTGCGTCACAGTACGTACGGCAATGATATTTTGGCGAATTTTGTGTTCAAAGTGTGTCGGGCTGAAAAAAATTGGACAATGGGTTCGTACATCGATTTACAAATTGCCAAAATACGCGAGCAAGTAGGCGACCGAAAAGTACTCTGCGGATTGAGCGGAGGTGTCGATTCGACTGTGGTGGCAGTGCTGATACACAAGGCAATAGGTCAGCAACTGACCTGTATGTTCATCGACCATGGTTTGCTCCGCAAGGACGAAGGCAACCAAGTGATGACTATGTGCCAAAATCTGTTTGGTATCAATGTGGTGCGCATCGATGCTCAAAAGCGTTTTTTGGACAAATTGGCGGGCGTAATCGACCCTGAACAAAAACGTAAACTAATTGGCAATGAGTTTGTTTACTGCTTCGATGAAGAGTCCAAAAAATTGGGCGAATTTGACTTTTTAGCGCAAGGCACAATCTACGCCGATGTGATAGAAAGCGGTACACAAACCGCACAAACCATTAAAAGCCACCACAACGTAGGTGGATTGCCCAAAGATATGAAATTTAAGCTGGTAGAGCCGCTGAAAGTGCTTTTCAAAGACGAAGTGCGCGCTCTCGGTGAGGCGTTGGGCATTCCGAGCCACATTGTTTGGAGGCAGCCTTTCCCAGGACCGGGATTAGGCATTCGCATCATTGGCGACATTACCGAAGAAAAATTGCACATTGTGCGTGAAAGTGACGCAATACTTCGTGAAGAGATTGCCAAAGCAGGCTTAGATAGAGAAATTTGGCAATATTTTACTGTGCTGACGAATATAAAAAGCGTTGGTGTAATGGGAGACGGACGCACTTACGATTATGCGGTGGGCATTCGTGCCGTAACGAGTATTGACGGTATGACAGCCGATTGGGCGCGCGTTCCCTACGAAGTGCTGGATATTATCAGCCGCCGCATTGTGAACGAAGTGAAAGGTGTAAATCGTATTGTGTACGACATCACTTCCAAACCGCCTGCAACCATTGAATGGGAATAAGAAACAAAATTATAGATTAACATTTAAGATAGTGTGTAGTACGCAACTATCAAATTTTTTAAAAAACATGTATTTATGAGCAGATTAGTCGTTGTCGGCGTCCAGTGGGGCGACGAGGGTAAAGGAAAAATGACCGACTTTTTAGGACAGCGCGCCGATGTGGTTGTGCGTTTTCAAGGTGGCAATAACGCCGGACATACCATTACGTTTGGTGGCAACAAATACGCCTTACAATCTATTCCTTCGGGAGTGTTTAATCCGCGTATCAAAAACGTGATGGCAAACGGTATGGTAATTAATCCGAAAGCCGCTTTGATTGAATTGGACGGGCTTAAAGAGCGTGGAATTACCGATTTTCAACTGTTCATTTCCGACCGTGCTACGGTAATTATGCCTTATCATATTATGCTCGACGGTGCCTACGAAGCTGCCAAAGGCGGTAAAATGATAGGCACAACCAAAAAAGGTATCGGACCCGCTTATAGCGACAAATATAGTCGTATCGGTATTCGTATGGGCGACCTTATTGACGCTGATTATTTTGCCGAACGGTTGCACGATGCGTTGGCGGTGAAAAACAGAGAATTGGCGATGTTGGGACTTGAGCCGATGAATTTTGAAGAACTTTACAACGAATATCGGGCGTATGGTGAACGCTTGAAACCTTACATTTGCGATACTTCCATTTTGTTGAATGCCGAAGTGGAAAAAGATTCCAAAATCTTGTTTGAAGGTGCTCAAGGCGTGATGCTTTGTATCGAAAACGGCACTTATCCGTTTGTAACGTCGAGTAGTCCCACAGCCGCAAGTGTGCCGCTCGGCACAGGTCTTGCACCGCGCTACATCGATAAAGCTTTGGGCATTTGCAAAGCCTATACTACGCGTGTGGGCGGAGGTCCTTTCCCTACCGAACTTGATGGCGATATTGCTCACTACATACGCGAACGCGGTCACGAATATGGCACGGTTACCGGACGCCCGCGCCGTGTAGGTTATCTCGATGCGGTGGGTTTGCGGCACGCTTGTCGTATTTCAGGTATCAACTATCTCTCTATCATGCTTTTCGATGTGCTTTCGGGATTAGAAACGGTGAAAATTTGCAATGCTTACGAGTTGGACGGAGAAACGATTGACTATGTGCCCAGCACGTTGAACAAATTGCAACGTTGCAAACCCGTTTATATAGAGATGCCCGGTTGGAAAGAGGAAGTTACCGCCGTGCGTAATTTTGATGATTTGCCCGCTAATGCTAAAAATTATTTGAAAAAAATAGAAGAATTGACAAAAACGGAGATTGTAATTGTTTCCGTAGGTCCCGACCGCACGCAAACCATACAACTGAAAACTATTTTTTAATTGTTGAGTTTTACAATAAAACCCTTTTAAAAGCGGAAGAGCTATTTATTCTTTCGCTTTTTTTTGAAATTTTTTGCAACTACCCCACAAATGTTTGGAGAAAGCTTAAAAAAACTCTATATTTGCAACGTTAAACAAAAAACGAAGGCAGCGGCTTTCGGTTTAGCAGACATATTTTAGAGAAGCGTTTAGTTTTTACCTTCGTACGAAAATTCGGCAAAATTTTTCAAACCATGAAGGAAAACAATCCGAACGTCTATGCTCCTGTGTATATCCATTATGCGATATATCGGCGAGCGTGAGGTGGTTGTTTATTTCTGGTTGGGCGTTTGCCGATGCCTCAGGTGAGATAAACTGACAGTCTCCACGCTTTTTTTATACCCAAATCATAAATTATTAACCGCTGAACGGAGAGACGGCGAGGCAAAAAAAATATGCTATGAAAGTAATTAAATTTGTATTTGTGGTGTGTGTTGCCGTTTTTCTTGCAAGTTGTGCAGGTCTGAACACTACTAATTATGTGAATAATGATGTAGTGCAAACCAGTGTAGTGTTGGCACACAACAATTATCGTATTTTGAAAGAAGTGTCGGGTATGGCTACCTCTACTTATATATTAGGTATTGGAGGACTTTCACAGAAAGCATTAACTAACAATTCTCGCACAGAAATGTTTAGAAATGCAAATTTGAAAGATGGTCAAGCTATTATTAATATAGCGACAACGGTATCAAATAAAATGATAGTAGGTCCGATTTATATGCAACGAAGTGCTATTACTACAGGTTATATTATAGAATTTACCGATAATAGAAATGTTGTTTCATCTGAAAAAAATCAAAACACGGATAATAGTGTGTCAAAAGAAAATGAGCCACAATCTGCTGTTGTTTCGTCGGATATATTTGTGAATGTGGAAGAAGATATTGAAGATGCTAGATTCTTACAATTTTTATTAAAAAAATACGATTTGAATTCCGATGGAAAAATTTCACAAATAGAAGCTAATGCTGTAACAAAAATTGATTGTAGGCGTCATAATTTAACTAGTCTGAAAGGAATAGAAAAATTTCCTAATTTAAAATATTTAAAAGCTTCCGGAAACCTTTTTACTTCTGTTGATTTGTCAGAAAATAAAAAATTAGAAGCAGTGTATTTCAAATCGCCTGTACTTCAAAAAGTTTATTTGTCAAAAGATTGCAAAGATAAAAAAGTTTGGCTTGACTTTGATATTAATCTTGTAGAATGGAAATAAAT
>Ga0116190_1002264_pt1 | contig 15527 bp, 4 predicted proteins | sample AD_JPNTR4_MetaG_FD_89808 | JGI IMG/M metagenome (GOLD analysis project Ga0116190, IMG submission 89808) | Active sludge microbial communities of municipal wastewater-treating anaerobic digesters from Japan - AD_JPNTR4_MetaG | ecosystem: Engineered > Bioreactor > Anaerobic > Digestate | place...
ATATCTACGTCTGTTCAAGGTCCCCGCTCCGACCGACAGCGACAAGAAGCGCCCAGTGCTGGCCAAGTACGTGAACCAGTACACGGCCCGCAACACCATGGACTATTTCATCCATAAGGACCTGGGCGGCTTCCTGCGCCGGGAGCTGGACTTCTACATCAAGAACGAGGTCATGCGCCTCGATGACATTGAAAACGCCGAAGCCCCGGCGGTCGAAAGCTATCTGGCCAAGATCAAGGTGCTGCGCAGGATCGCGGGCAAGCTGATCGACTTTCTGGCCCAGCTTGAGGATTTCCAGAAAAAGCTCTGGCTCAAGAAGAAGTTCATTATTGAAACCAACTACTGCCTCACTCTCGACCGGGTACCCGAGGAACTCTACGCGGAAGTGGCCGCCTGTGATGCGCAGTGTGAAGAGTGGATCAAGCTGTTCGCCATCGACGAAATCCAGGCCGATCTGCACAGCCCGGGGTTCTCGCGGCCTTTGACGGTCGAGTTCCTCAAGGCCAACAACAAGCTGGTGCTGGACACCCGCTTTTTCGATGACAGCTTCAAGGCACGGCTGGTGGCATCGATTGAGAACTTCGATGAGCAGTGCGATGGCTTGCTGATTCATTCGGAGAATTTCCAGGCGTTGAACCTGTTGCAGGAGCGGTATAAAGGCAGGGTTAGGTGTTCGCACATAGACCCTCCCTACAACACTGCAACAAGCGGTTTTCTGTATAAAAATACTTATGAGCATTCCTCGTGGCTATCAATGATGAATGATCGAATAGCGTTGGCGTCATCCTTACTGGATAACCAAGGGGAGTTTATTTGCCACATTGATGAGAATGAATATGAACGCCTGAACATCCTTTTTAACAACCATGGCCTAAATGCATCAGGAACAGTTATTTGGGACAAAAAGAACCCAATGTTAGGTCGAAAAGGAATCGCCACGCAGCACGAATATGTAATATGGCTAAGCAAATATGATAGACCTGTTGTAGGTCGCAGTGAGTCTATAGTGTCTATGCAGGAGTGTGTTAAGTCTCTTGTTGAGAAGCATGGGGCTGTATCTGAGCATGTCCGTGAGGAATACCGAAAGTGGCTGGGCAAGCAGGAAAATCTAAGTGGGGGAGAAAAGGCCTACAAACTTATAGACGATAATGGTGATATCTATCGTCTCGTTGCGATGGGTGCCCCTGAGAAGCGCACCGATCCAAAATTTCATATTCCATTAAAACATCCAGTAACTGGGAAAAACTGTCCGGTTCCACCGAACGGTTGGTCGAGAACACCAGAAACGTTGGCTGATCTAATAAAGGACAAGATGATTGTCTTTGGCAATGACGAAACAACTCAACCTCAGAAAAAGGTCTATTTAAGAGACGATGCACAGAAGCAAATTACTTCAGTTTACAGTGACGGAAAAAGTGGAAAAGCCTATCTCGAACCAATGGGACTAGAGTTTCCATATTGCCATCCTGTTTCGATGTATGAGCATTTACTGTCTGTCGCACAGGGAGATGCAACATTCATAGACTTCTTTGCTGGCTCTGGAACTAACGGCCATGCAGTGTTGAATCTAATTAGAATGACGAAGCAACGTCACAAGTCAATTCTTGTAGAAATGGGCAGCCATTTTGACACCGTTCTCAAGCCCCGCATCGCCAAGGTAGTGTATTCCGAAAGCTGGAAAGACGGCAAACCCACAGCGCGTCATACCGGCATATCCCACTGCTTCAAATACATCCGCCTGGAATCCTATGAGGACACGCTCAACAACCTGCGCCTCGACCATAATCCCCAACGCAAAAAGGCGGTAGCTGCCAATCCGGCGCTCAAGGAAGATTACATGCTCCGCTACCTGCTGGATGTGGAGACCCGGGGTAGTCAGTCGTTGCTCAATATCGACGCCTTTGCCGATCCGACCGCCTACACCCTGGAGGTCAAAAAGCCGGGGACGGACGAGTACGCCACCCGTGCGGTCGACCTGATCGAGACCTTCAACTATCTGATCGGCCTGCGCGTGCTGCATTCGTCCGTACCGCAGATCTTTCAGGCGACTTTCAAGCGTATTACAGATCCGGAGCTGCCCGAGGATCAGCACACCAAGCTGGTGGTGGATGGCCGCATCCGGCAGGACGAAGGCGGCCCGTGGTGGTTCCGCAAGGTCGAGGGCTGGGTGCCCAAGGACGCGGCCAATCCCAACAATGGCCAGCGGGAAAAGGTTTTGGTTGTCTGGCGCAAGCTCACCGACGACATCGAGCAGGACAACCTGATGCTGGATGAATGGTTCCAGAAGAACCGCATCAGCACCCGCGATTTCGAGTTCGACACCATCTACGTCAACGGCAGCAACAATCTGCCCAATCTGAAGCTGGATGACGAGAACTGGAAGGTCCGCCTCATCGAAGAAGAGTTCATGAAGCGCATGTGGAATGGGGACAGCATTTAGAACGCAGGAGTTAGGAGTTAGAATCGTGCGGAAACCGGCGAAGAGTTTTCAGGATTTGATTGTGTGGCAGAAAGCTCATGCTTTTGTGCTGGGTGTTTACGAAGCTACGCAGTCATTTCCGAAAACGGAAACCTATGGCCTGACATCCCAATTTCGCCGCGCTGCTGTCTCCATTCCGGCAAATATCGCTGAAGGGTTTAGGAAACATTCCGAGGCCGACAAGGGAAGGTTCCTGAATATTGCGGAGGGTTCGTTGGAAGAATGCCGCTACTACCTGATTCTGGCCCGTGACCTTGGGTATATCGAAATAAACAATCTATGGGAGATGAGCGAGGAGGTCGGCAGGCTGCTGAACGGCTATCGCACCGCCATTCTAACTCCTAACTCCAAGATTCAGGATTCTTAACATGGCAAAGAAACGTTCACGCGGCCCCAAACCGCATAAGTTCCGCAACAAGCTGCTCCTCAATCAGTGGCTGGTGAGCCTGTTCGGCATCGATCCGCTCGCCGAACACAAAGTAAATGGCAAAGTGGTTCGCCCCTTTCACAAGCTGGCTGAACCCATCCGCGATCCGCGACTGGAAGGGTTGGACAAGGATAATCTGCATTTCTTCTACCACCATCTCGGCGATAGCCCGCTCTTCAGCTATGCCGATCCAACGGCTGATTTCCCGGGCTTTCGCATCAGTCGGGACATGCTCTTGACCTATGAGCAGAACATTGTTCGCCATACCCAGGCGATCAACGAAAAGCGCCACCGCCCCATTGGGTGGAAATACTACCAATGGCTTACCCTGATCTTTGTTGAAATCTACCTGGACCGCTTTTTTGGCAATCGTGAAGGGATGCTCGCCGATCTCAATGCATTCGTTGAGCGTTTCAACCGCCACTGGGACGATTACGCCGATGTGCCGCCTTACAACGAGGATGACCTGAACAAGCTCTGCATGCAGAACGCTACCGGCAGCGGCAAGACGCTGCTGATGCACGTCAATCTGCTGCAATACCGGCACTACGCCGCAAAGCATGGGAAGGATAAAGAACTCTCCCGTGTCATCCTGCTGACGCCCAACGAGCGTCTCTCGGAGCAGCACATCACCGAGTTTCGCGAGAGCGATATTTCTGCAGGCAGCTACCTGCAATCCCGTGGCGGCCTGTTCGGCCTGGCCCAGGGCCTTGAGCGCGTGGATGTGCTGGAGATTACCAAGCTGGCTGATCAGGAGGGACCGAACACCATCGCCACGCGAAGCCTGGGAGATCAAAACCTGCTTCTGGTTGACGAAGGACATCGCGGCATGAGCGGTAAAGAGGAAGGCGTCTGGTTTACCCGGCGGTCCGATCTCTGCGCCAAGGGGTTCACCTTCGAGTATTCGGCCACCTTTGAGCAGGCTGTTCAGGCATCAGGCAATGCCGATTTTGAGAACAGCTACGCCAAGACGGTCGTTTTTGATTACTCCTACCGGTGGTTCTATGAGGACGGCTTCGGCAAGGATTATCAGATCCTGAATATGCCGAGTACATTCGCGCAGGTTCAGTTTGCTTATCTAACCGCCTGTTTGCTCAAGTTCTATCAGCAGCTGCGCATCTACGAGGAAAAGACAAAAGATTTTGAATTGTTCAATTTGGAAAAACCACTGTGGGTATTCGTGGGCAGCACGGTTTCGAAAGCAAAAGGCGGCACTAATGACGAGAAGATCGTTGCCGCCGATGTTGCTCAGATCATCTGTTTTATAGCCGACTTTCTCGAAAAAACTACCATCAGCCAATCAACAATCAACTCACTGCTGACCGGTGGTGGCCAAGCTCAGGGCCTTCTCGATCAGGATGGCAACGACATCTTTGCAGGGGCATTCACTTATCTGGCCCGAGCCATGAATGGCGGTGAAACCGTTGAAGCCATCTACCGGGATATTCTCGCCAGGCTGTTCAACCATGCCGCAGGCGGGCATTTGTCACTGGATCGCATCAAAGGCGATTCCGGCGAAGTGGCCTTACGTGTGGGCACGAGCGAGACGCCCTTCGGCCTGATTAACGTCGGTGATACCAAAAGCCTGTGCGACCACGTGGTCGAGGTGGCGGCGCAGAACGGTACAATGCTGACCGTGGCAGACAGTGACTTTACCGAAGCGATGTTTGCCTCCGTGAAGGATTCCACGTCACCGGTCAATCTGCTTATCGGCTCGAAGAAATTCGTTGAAGGCTGGGACTGCTGGCGCGTCAGTACCATGGGCCTGATGCATGTCGGACGCTCGGAAGGCTCGCAGATCATTCAGCTCTTTGGGCGCGGTGTCCGCTTGAAGGGTTATGAGTGGAGCCTCAAGCGCAGCGGCCATTCCCATGCGCCGCTCCGGCCGACCTTCATCGAGGAATTGGAAACCCTCAACGTGTTCGGCATCGAAGCCGACTTCATGGAGAAGTTCCGCGAGTTCCTCAAAGAGGAAGGCCTACCCGGCAACGAGCGCCGCAAGATCATTACCATCCCGCTGAATGTCACCTATGACTTCGGCAAGAAGCTTAAAATCCTCCGCCCTAAGCGTAAGGCCTCTGACGGCAAGGAATACGACTTCAAGAAAGATGCAGCGGTGCCCACTGTCGGGGATATCCCGGACTACATGACGCACAACACGGTAGTCGCCGACTGGTACCCGCGCATTCAGGCCATGCAGTCACGCGGTACATCCCTGGCGACCCAGAAGGACAAGGTGTCGTTGCGTGAACAGCATTTGGCTCTGCTGGACTATGACACACTCTTTTTCGAGCTGGAGCGGTTCAAGCGCGAACGGAGCTGGTACAACTTCAACATCACCAAGGATGGCATTCAACGTCTGCTGGGGGACCCGAACTGGTACACCCTCTACCTGCCCGAAACCCGCCTGAACCCGGCAACCTTTGATGGTGTGCTCTTGCTGCAGCAGGTGGCGTCAGAGCTTCTGAAGCGGTACTGCGATCACTACTACAACTATCGCAAACGGGAATACATCGAACCGCGTCTGGAGCTACGCGACCTGACGCCGGATGATGACAACATCCCGCAGGAGGAATTCTATCAGCTCATCGTGGATGGCGATGAAGAACAGGTCATCCAGGGGATTCAGCAGATCAAGAAGGATCTGGAGCAGAAGAAGGATGATCTGCTGAAGATTGGTGATCTGAACGCCTGCAATTTCGGCAAGCACCTGTTCCAGCCGCTCTTTCACGTCCGGCGCGGTGGGAAAATCACCATCCTGCCTGTCGCCCTCAACGAGAGCGAATATCAGTTTGTCACCGATCTGAAGAGCTGGTGCGACGGCCACAAAGCCGCTCTGGAAAAGGAAGGAATAGAACTGTTCCTGCTCAGGAACATGAGCCGGGGCAAAGGCGTGGGATTCTTCGAGGCGGGCAACTTTCACCCCGATTTCATTCTGTGGATGCTGATTGGCGGGAAACAGTACGTCACCTTCATCGAGCCGCACGGTCTTTTGCACGAAGGCCCCGCCAGCGAGAAGGTTCTGTTCCACAAGCGGATCAAGGATGTCGAGCAACGTTTGAAGGACCCAACCGTGATCCTCAACAGCTTCATCCTTTCCTGGACGCGATACCCACAACTGAAATGGGGTAACACACAGGACGAGCTCGAGGAAATGCACGTGCTGTTCATGACCAATGATCGTGACAGGTATATCGACAAGCTGTTTGCCCGGCTGAGGGGGATGGTGAAATGAATGACAAAAGAGTTGCCCTGCACGGTGAAATATCCAGGCTCCTTAGCGACGTAGCCGGGCAGCTCGCCGTATTTTTAGAAAGAGTTTTACCGCCGCTGTTTGACGACTGGTGGAACAAAGCGGTCGTAAACACCCTGTCGTTTCAGCAAAAGAGACGGTTGGAGCAACGCAACATCACGTCACTGGGTGGCCTTGACCTCGCTGGACTTCTTCGGGTGTTGGATCAGAACTGGTATCAGATTTCCAACAGCCTGGACCTGACCTCCGAAGCCCGTCACTTCGTCAAGGAAATGCAAACGGTCCGTAATCACTGGGCACACGCGGACACAGAGGGCTTCCCCGTTGACGACATATACCGGGATCTGGACACCCTCCAGCGTTTTGCGGTTGTTATCGGCGCGGATGACACGTTGATTCAAGATTTACGGAAAACAAAGGCGGCTCTTCTCGCGTCGGAGACCCAGCCGCAACCTGACCCAGGCGCAGAGACGCCCTCCGCGCCTCCGGAAAGGAAAAACGATGCGGCCGAATTCGAACCCGGGCAAATCGTCTTCGCCAAATCAAACCCATCAAGCCGTGGCGCTGTGGTTGCCGTGCTGGCCGGAAAGCCTGAGAACCGATTCAAGGTCTTCATAGACGGGACAACCCAAACGTTTTACGCGTCGCAATTACAAGCCGAAGACCAGCGTGAGGAAAAGGAAAACATCTTACCCTGCGACCAATTCCATGCCTATCTCACCGCGCTTCAGATAAAGTATCCGGGGCTATCCACCCTCTACTCACTCAACGCCGCCCGTGTCGACTTCATCCCCTATCAATTCAGACCGGTGTTGCGGTTTATCCGGTCGGATCGTCCGCGCTTGCTCATTGCCGACGGCGTTGGTGTAGGTAAGACCATTGAAGCTGGCCTCATCCTGCGCGAGCTTCAGGCGCGGCGTGAGATACGTTCCGTGCTCATTGTCTGCCCGCGCCCGCTGGTTACCGAGAAAAAGTGGCAGAACGAAATGAAACGCTTTGAGGAGCGTTTTACCCATCTTGATGGCGCTACCTTGCGGTATTGCATTAACGAAATGGATCTGGATGGTGTCTGGCCGGAGCAACACCAGAAAAGCATCGTCCCGTACTCCCAGTTCGATGAAACACTCCTGTATGGCTCGGCTCCCGAAGGAAAGCGGAAGCGGAAAAAAGGCCTCCTGGACCTTGATCCGCCACCCCGCTTCGATCTGGTTATTGTCGACGAGGCTCACCACATTCGAAACCAGGACACATTCAGCCACAAGGCCGTGAAGTTTTTCTGCGATCATGCTGAAGCGGTAGTTTTCTTGACGGCCACCCCGATCCAGCTCGGCAGCAACGACCTCTTTGTTCTTCTGAATACGCTCCGCCCCGATCTCATCATCGATCAGGAGAGCTTCTCGCACATGGCTGAGCCGAACCCGTTTATCAATCAGGCGGTGTCGGCGATGCGGTCTCAAACGCCGGAATGGCAAAACCTGGCGATGGAAGCTCTCGATCAGGCGGCGTCCACGCCCTGGGGCCAGGCCATACTCAGGCACAATCCGGATTTTGGTCGGGTCCGCTCTGAACTCTTGGGAGGCGGGGTTACACACGAGGAACGCATAAGGATGATCTCCGACACGGAGGGGATGCACACCTTCGCCGGTATCATCAACAGAACCCGCCGCCGCGACATTGGGAATTTCACGGTCAGGAAGCCCGAGACGGTCGTCGTGCCATTCACTCCGGCTCAGCAGCATTTGCATGACGAACTTTTGAGAATCCAGGCTGAAATATTCAGCCAGATTCACAATGGGGTTAACGTCAAGTTCATGATGACCACCATCAGGCGACAGGCGGCCAGTTGCCTCTTTGGCCTTGCCCCCTTTCTTGAGGAGATCCTCAATCGGCATCTCGATGAACTGTCCTGGGAAGAAGCGGATGACACCGGCGTCCCCGAGGACGAGGCCATCATTCCCATCCAAAGCCAAATCCAGAATCTGCTGAAGGCGGCTCGTACCCTTGAGGCAAGCGACCCCAAACTCGAAGCTTTACGCAACATCATCCGCGACAAGCAAAGCCTCCCGAACAACAAGGTCATGCTGTTCAGCAGCTTCCGGCATACCCTGAGCTATCTCTTCAACCATCTCAGCAAGGACGGTTTTCGCGTCGGGTTGGTCCATGGGGGAACCCCGGATGAGGATCGTGTGTCCCTTCGCGCCCGTTTTGAGAAGCCGAAGGAGGATGAGTACTGCCTGGACCTGTTGTTGTTTTCCGAAATCGGCTGCGAAGGTCTCGATTACCAGTTCTGCGACTGCATCGTGAACTACGATCTTCCTTGGAATCCCATGCGGGTAGAACAGCGCATCGGCCGTATCGACAGAAACGGGCAGAAGAGCGAGAGCGTCGCCATCGTCAACTTGATCACGCCGGGAACCGTGGATGCGGATATCTACGAGCGGTGCCTGGTGCGCATCGGGGTCTTCAATAACGCCCTCGGAGGGAGCGAGGAAATACTCGGGGAAATCACTCGTGAGATCAAAAACATCGCGGAGAACTACGAGCTGAGTGAGGAGGAGCGCAAGAGGAAGCTCCAGCAACTATCCGACAACAAAATCCGGCTCATCCAGGAGCAGGAAGAGCTGGAGCAGAAGCAGGCGGAGCTGTTTGGCATTCGCCTTCCCCAAGAGCATATGAACCGCGAAATTGCTGACGCGGCGAGTTTCTGGCTATCACCGGCTTCACTCCGCAGGGTAGTGACCCTTTACCTGCAGCGCGTGTGCGGTAAAGACCAGGAGTTTATTCTGGGCGAAAAGCCGCTCAAGACCCTCCGGCTGGCCCAGGAATCCCGTGGCCACCTTTTAAGGGATTTTCAGCAGCTCCCCAGGCAGAACACTTCTGCTTACCGCGAATGGGAAAATTGGCTCAAGGGCGGGAGCCAGCATTTGGCCATCACCTTCGAGTCTGATTGCGCCATGCAGCATCCCGAGGCCGCCTTCATCATGCCCCTCCATCCATTGGTCAAACAGGCGGCTCTGTCATTTGATACCAAACAACGGGTCATAACCAATCTGGAGGTAGTATCCAACGAGATCCCCGCAGGCAGGTACGAATTCGCTATTTACCAATGGCGCTTTCACGGCATCAGGGAGGACTTGGTGCTTAAGCCTATCGCCTCGAACGCCATGGTGACCGAAAATCTTGGTCGCCTTTTGGAGAGCGCGGCGGATTGTCCTGGCGCTATGCCAGACGGCCTTGGCGCTTCAGTTTGGGACAACTTGGACGCCCAGCACTACAGCTTGTGGAACGATGCGAGAAGCAGGCACCGGCAAAAGACCCAGGAACAGGCTGAATACCGGCGGGAGAGCCTATCCACCAGTCACCGAGCGCGAATCGCTCTTCTGGAAGAACAGCTTAGCCAAGCGACCAACGAGAAGATACAAAAAATGCGTCAGTCTCAAATTGCCGCCGCAGAGGCGGACTACGCAAGGCGAATCCAAGAGCTGGACATCGCTTTGGAGAGAGCGGATATTATCGCCAGTCCGGTTGCGTATGGAGTACTTTTAGTGGAGGCTGGCAAATGAGCTTAGAAAAATTAAGAGAAGAAGGGCTCGCTTTCGCAAAATGTATGAAGTCAGATCGGTTCTCTGGTTTGGCAAAATTACTTACAGATCTTTATCCAGACAATGCTCATTTCATTTATGAATTGCTTCAGAACTCCGAGGATGCCAAAGCTTCTGATGTCCTGTTCTCACTGACAAAAGATTGTCTTGAGTTTGAGCATAATGGCAAGCGTTTATTTTCTTTGGATGATGTGGCATCCATCACAAGCATTGGTGACAGCAATAAACGGGATGATCCAACAAACATCGGCAAATTTGGAATAGGCTTTAAAGCAGTCTTTGCTTACACAACTACCCCTGAGATACATTCTGGAGAGTATCATTTCCGTATTCATGATCTTGTGGTTCCTGAAACAGATGGTGTGAATCAACTGTCCATAAAGGAAACCCAGACTTGTTTCACCTTTCCTTTTAATCATCCAGTGAAAACACCATCTATTGCCGTCGAGGAAATTCAAAGAGGATTATGTTCATTAAGCGATAACACATTGCTGTTTCTGAATCACATCCGGCGCATCGAATACCTGCTGCCTGACGGGAATCTCGGATATCTCAAACGTGTTGACCACGAGCCTGGACATATCGAAATTATTAGCGAATTTCCCGGGCTGGAAGAGACCCGTTCGCACTGGCTGCGCTACCAGAAGGAAGTCGAAGTCACAGACGAAGATGGAACAATGAAACAGTGCCGTGTAGCCATAGCATACCGACTGGAACCAAATGATAAAAAGGACAAAGAGAACGTTGAATGGAAGATAGTCCCCTTGGACGAAGGACAGGTCTCGATCTATTTTCCAGCGGAAAAAGAGACATCCAAACTCAAATTTCACATACACGCGCCTTTTGCCTCGACGGTGGCGCGGGACAGTGTCAGAGATTGTGACGCAAACCGTCAATTGCGTGATGGCATTGCAGAGCTGGTGGTGGAGTCGTTAGAGGATATTCGCGATAGAGGCATGTTGGCGATGAGTTTTCTGGCTGTTCTGCCCAATGAACAAGATAGCTTAAAGGAGTTTTATCAGCCGATTCGCATTGCTGCGGTTAACGCATTTCGTGAAAAATCGTTAACTCCGACACGAAGCGGGATCTATGCCCCGGCATCTAAGCTTTACAGGGGTCCTTCAAAGATATGCGCAGTTCTGGCGGACGACGATCTGAGTCTTTTCACAGAGCAGACACCGCCCTTATGGGCTGCCAATCCGCCGCAGCAAAACCAGAGAGAGGATTTGTTTCTCAAAAGCTTGAGAATTAAGCCATGGGGCTGGTCGGAACTATCAGAAGCGTTGGATTGTTATTTTGACCAAGATCAACGCAATCGCATCGAAACATGGGTTTCACAGAAAACAGACGCATGGATGACAAGTTTTTATGCGCTTTTAGGTGAAGGCTTTGAGAAAGACGAACTGTCTATCTTTTGTCATGATATAATGAAAATTAAGTGGATTCGAGTCGTGTGTCAAAATAACGACACGCACGTATTGCCAACCGAAGCCTTTTTGCCACCCGATGAGATGACATCATTTTCAGATGACATCAAATTTGTGAAACCTTCTGTTTATGAAAAAAAAGGCGTTGATGCAAAGAATAATTATGCACTCGTCTTTTTAAATAAAGTCGGCGTGCGAAAGTTCGATTCAAAGGCGATGATCGAACTCAAATTGACTCGCTACGGTACTTTGTCTTTGAGTCAAAGCCGAAAAAATGATCATTGTCGAGATATGGAAGAGTTTATTGAGTTTCATAAAAATAACCCTAAAGAGGTCGGCATCTTCAAAAATAAACGGTTTTTGCGTAGCGAAACAAAAACTGATTTTTTCTGCACGCCAGAAGAGATCTGTCTTGATTGGCCTTTTTTGAATACGGGGCTGGCTGATTTCACATACATCCATAAAAAATACCCTTTGTGGCATGGCTATAATGAAAAAATAAAGAAATCGTTACTGAAAGATTTTGTTGATTTTCTTCGCGCAGCAGGTGCTATGCATGAACTTAAAACTGAGAAATGCTTGGTTTACAAGAACAGCCAAATTAAAAGCTATATTGGTGATCGTGAATTACATACTGCTACAAATGAAGACTGGAAAATCAAACATTTGTCCGACTACACATCCGCAAAGTCCGCTAAAGCAAGTTTCCTGATCTGGGATGCTCTCATTAGGGCACCATCCGAAGCGCATAAGGCGACTTATCAACCGAATAGGCAGGCTGCATGGCAATTTGCAGAGTCCCAGCTTGTGCAGCATTTAAAAGCTGTTACATGGATACCCGGAAAGGATGGTGTATTCCGTAAACCTCAGGACATGACTCAAGAGTTGCTTCCTGATGAGTTTCCATACGATAATCGGAACGGTTTGTTAACGGCGATTGATTTCGGAAAAAAGAGTGAAGAGCGCAAAGAAGCTGAGCGACGTGAGCAAGAGCGGCAAACTTCTGAGTATAAGCGTAAGGAGGAAAGCGCAAAGGATTTGGGTTTTGATTCGGCTGAATCTGCGACGCATGCGCAAGAGTTACTGCGAGCAGAAAAGGAAGGTCGGTTGCGTCTAATGCCAAAACCCGCATTCCCTGAACATCCTGTTGCGAATCCTGAAAGACGGCAGGAAAAAGTGAGTGAGCAGTTATCTGATGCTCAGGGAAAAAACTATCAGCATCGATCACGGAGCGTCAGAACCACGGCCAATACAATTGACGCAACCGTCATGTTGCGAAGTCATTACATGAATGCAGATGGCCAGATGATCTGCCAGATATGCAAATTTGAGATGCCGTTCCGCAAGCGCGACGGGCAACACTACTTCGAGAAAAAGGAAGTGCTCTCCAAAAAGTATCTGCCTAAAGAGCATGAAGCTCAGTATCTGGCCCTTTGCCCTCTTTGCGCCGCTAAATACGATGAATTTGTAAAAACCGACGACGAGGTAATGGCCGAGCTAAGGGAAGAGATTGTCAGTGCGGAGGATTATGAGATTCCAATATCACTCGGTGACGAGAAAACCAGCATCCGTTTCGTAGAGACACACCTTCACGATTTGAAGGTCATTATGGATGAGGCGGAATGACTCTGGGGGGATCATGAAGTATCCGAAAAAGCACATATCAATTCGCGTGCCTTGGCACGATTCCGGATGGGATGGTCGAGTCTGTGCCAATCCACGGCTTAACGGGGCTTGCCTCAAGCTCAAACGGATTGGGCAGGAGAGAAACGATATCGCCGAGGAAGCGGTCGCCGGTCAATCGCTTACGGACTTGCCTCAAGAAAAATGGCCTTGTTGCGTGGCTGAGCGGGTGGCGTTCATGTCGCCATTCGAATACACGAGGGTCGCCAACCACCCGTACAAGCACACATCCGAGGGGAGTCACGGACACTTCGCACCCACCGATTTACGCCATCCCGCCTATTCCGCCCCTGCGGTCCCATTCGCTTGGATGTTGCGGGAATCGATGGATGAACTCGGCGAAACATATGGTTTGGATGTGCGGCCGGAGCGGGAGCCGGAATTAGGATTCCCCACACAGTGGATACAAGCCATAGAGAACCAGAAGGCCCTCTCAGATTGCTTTTGTGATCACATCAAACCAGATGAATCACTCTGTTTTTTTTACGCCAAGCAGGTTCCATTTGTCGAAGACGCCGGGGCCAGGAGAATCCTGGTCGGCGTAGGTCGGGTTTTGCATGTGTCCCCAGGAGTTGAATACCAATATTCGACCAGGGATCTGAAAGGAAAGCTGCGGTCCATGCTTTGGGAGCGCATGGTGCAGCATTCCATAAGGCCCGATTTCAAAGATGGCTTCTTGTTGCCTTATCATGCGGCACTGGAACTGGCTGCTGACAATCCCGACTTTGACCCTGCGTCTATCGCCGCATTTTCACCAGATGACCGGCTTCTTGAATTTTCACACGCTTCGCAGCTTGTAACCCACGATGCAGCAATCGCTTCTTTGCTGTCCTGCGCGGAATCTCTCAGGAAAGCTATTGGAGTTTTGCCTGGGCCATGGGTAAAGTGCCTGACCTGGATTGACCAACGAGTTGGAGAGCTATGGACGGCCAGAGGGCCGTGTCCAGGGCTCGCGTCGGCGCTTTGCGCTTTTGGCATTGACCTCGGGACGTTTATCGCTCGACAGATTTCTGACAATGTCGGAGAGAATGTCGATCCTTGGCCCATGGTCGACCAAGTTCTCCGAGACCCTCAAAAGCACCTGTCTAAAGATCTGGCCAAAGGGATCGGGACGACCATTCAAACGAAATGGAGCCGTCTTCCCGAAGAGCGCCGCAATCTCCTGAAACTGATAAGCCGATTTGAAATCAGCAGAGAACAGGCGACGACTATATATGTCCAGGAGGAACGGAAAAAGGCGAATATCGACTGCTCGGATCTGTCCATATTGACCAATCCCTACTTGCTTTATGAGACGACCAGGCTGACATCGACGCCGATAAGTGTCTGGACCGTTGACCGTGGTGTTTTCCCTGATGAGACCATCCGTGAGAAACACCCTCTGCCTGAGCCAACCGCTTTGGACGCGGGAACAGACGCCCGCCGTGTGCGTGCCCTCAGTGTTAAAACCCTGGAGGATGCGGCTATCGCTGGCAATTCTCTGATGCCCCAGGACCAGGTTGTGCTTGCGATTCGGAACCTGGATATCAAGCCAGGGTGCGAAGTCGACGGTGATTTGATCAATGTCGCAAAGGACCAGTTTGAGGAAACCATAGTTGAAACGCCTCTGGCAGATGGTAGCCCTGCGTTGCAGCTTGCCCGTTTAGCCGAAATGGGTGATCTGATTCGCTCCGCCATCCAAAAACGTGTCAAAGGCAAGCGATTGGTTGTCGAGGCCGATTGGAAGACCCTTCTCGACTGTCATCTTGATGTTCACGGTGTGGGTAGTTCCGATGAACTCGAGGAAAAGGCTCGTGAAGAGAAGACGGCGGCACTTAAGGAACTTGCCGAATCTCGCCTCAGCGTTCTTATCGGACCTGCAGGGACAGGGAAAACCACTCTTCTGTCGGTGCTGTGTTCTCATCCGCAGATATCGCAAGGTGACATTCTGCTCCTGGCTCCAACCGGGAAAGCGCGTGTCCGAATGGAGCAATCCACCAGCGACCTCAAATTGAAGGGATTCACTGTCGCTCAGTTCCTCAGCCCCGACCGATATGACGGCTCCACAGGTCGCTACAAGTTATCGGAAAAATCTGCCGAGGCCGGGGCTCGAACAGTCATAGTCGATGAAGCCTCAATGCTGACTGAGGAGATGTTGGCTGCACTTATTCAGGCACTCAAGGGTGTTCATCGTTTGATTCTGATTGGCGATCCCAGACAGCTTCCCCCGATTGGCGCAGGCCGTCCGTTTGTTGATGTCATCAAGCATCTCGCTCCCGACGGGATTATGGAAAAATTTCCACGAGTCGCCCCTGGATACGCCGAGCTTACCATTCGCAGACGACAGGCCGGTGAAGAACGCGAAGATTTGCAGCTCGCTGAATGGTTCAGCGGATCGCCGATTGCTCCGGGTGAGGATGATGTCTTCGACAAAGTCGTCAAATCCGGAAAGAGCAAGCATGTCCGCTTTGTTCAGTGGGATTCCTCGGACGAACTCAGGGAAAATCTGGTCTCCGTTCTCGTTGATGAACTTGGTCTTGAAGGCCCGGATGACATTCTGAAGTTTGACGAGTCCTTGGGCGGGAAAGACTGGAATGGGATGCGATTTTATAACTTCGGTTCAGCGGAACAGTCCGAGGGCTGGCAAATACTGTCACCAGTTCGCTCAGGGGCGCAC
>Ga0116190_1002274_pt1 | contig 15471 bp, 12 predicted proteins | sample AD_JPNTR4_MetaG_FD_89808 | JGI IMG/M metagenome (GOLD analysis project Ga0116190, IMG submission 89808) | Active sludge microbial communities of municipal wastewater-treating anaerobic digesters from Japan - AD_JPNTR4_MetaG | ecosystem: Engineered > Bioreactor > Anaerobic > Digestate | place...
TAAAATTTCCATTACTCTTCTTGACATATCTCCATAAAGAGTAAAATTTGAAGATAAAACTTCAATTTTATATTTTTTCACATAATCTTCATATTTGAAAATTGGGGCACCCATTGGTATTCCTATCTCTTTTACCTCATTTGACCTTGATATTATGCATCCATCATTGTTCGAAAGAACAACAGTTGGCTTACCCTTTAGTTTTGGGTTAAAAACTCTTTCACAGGATACATAAAAATTGTCGCAATCAACAAGAGCAAAAATTCTCCTCTTCATATATTCTCCCAAAATGAGACTTTGGTGTCAGGCACCTTTGTCTCATTTTAGAAAATTTTGTAGATAACATAGGTTACTACTCCCCAGATTTCGCACTCCATTCCCTCTTTTATCTCTATTGGATTAAAATCTGAATTTTCTGGGTAAAGGTATAACTTTCCACCTTTTTTTCTTATTCTCTTTAGAACAAACTCACCATCAACATTTGCTATTACAATTTTTCCCTCAACTGGTTCAAGTGATTTATCAATGACTAAAATATCTCCATCTTTTATTCCTGCATTTATCATTGAGTTTCCTGAAACTCTAACAAAAAATGTTGCTTGTGGATGTTTAATCACCAAATCATTTAAATCAAGAGTTTTATCAATAAAATCATCTGCAGGAGAAGGAAATCCTGCAGAAACTTTGCTTGAATATAAAGGTAACTTTAATTTCTTCTTTTTTCTTCCCATAGTTTAATTATAATATAATCTAATTTCCAAAATTAGTGTACAAGATAGACTGTCTAATTTGTACACTAATTGGTTGAGAATTTTATAATTTTATGGTAATTTTCAATTATGACAACAAAAAGAATAATAATTGAAGATGGAATTTACCATATAATTCAAAAAGGGGTTGAAGACAGAGATATATTTTTAGATATTGAGGATTACAAATTTTATCTTAAAGAGTTAAAAGAGGGCCTTAATATATACCAAATTTCTCTATTATCTTATGCTTTATTAAAAAATCATTTACATCTTTTAGTTAAAATAAAAGATAAAAACTTATCTTCTTTTATGCATAAAATTAATAACAATTATGCTCATTATTTCAATGATAAGTACTTTAGAAGAGGACATCTTTTCGCAAGTAGATACAAAAGTATTTTAGTAAAAGATGATGCTCATTTTCTTACTTTAATCAGATACATAAATTTAAATCCATTCTCTAATTTTGAAAGAGAGAAATATAACTATAGATGGTGTAGTTATAATGAAATAATTAAACACAAATCAAATTTGATGGATTTAGGTGAACTAAAAGAATTATTGTCTATTAAATTTGATGAGTTAATTAAGTATATAAATGAATCAAAAATAAATGAAAATAATATTTATTTAGATTTAAAATCAAATAATACAAATTTTAATACAGAAGAGATTAGAATAAAAATACTGAAAATGAAAGAAAAATTAGATGAAAATTCTATAAGAAATTTTTATTATGCTTTAATATACTTTTTACATAATAATGGAATGTCTTTTAGAGAAATTTCATCAATTCTTAATTTCTCTCATGTATATATTTTTAAAGTTTATAAGAAATGTGAAAAAATGATTTTAAAAGATATTGAATTCATAAATTGGGTGAATAATGTTGATAAAATCTTAAAAGAATAGTAGTTAACAGATAGACTGTCTCATTGTTAACTATTGAATAAAAATTTTAGTAATATATAATTAATACAGGTGAGGTTAAAGGGAAAAGAGTGAGATACTCTTGCTGCCCCGCAACTGTGATTGGGTAAACTTTCATCCTCTAAGCCACTGGGAAACTGGGAAGGCTTAAAGATAAAAAGAACCCATAAGCCAGGAGACCTACCTTACCAAAAAACCTTCCGCCTTCGCGGGAAGGAAAGGAGGATTCAATGAAAAAATTGATCACACTGTTTTTAATCATCTCTTTTATTTTTATCTTTTTTTTAAATCCAAAACCTTTATCTTCATTCAGTGTCAAATTTATTTACAACTTAGGTGAAAAAAACTTTATTTTTAATGGTCAGGAGTATCTTTTAACCAAAAATTCAGATGTTTTAAACGGAAGAGTTATTTTCCCCTTAAGAGATCTATCAAGAGTTTTTGAAATTGAGTTAAAGTGGAATGGTCAAGAAAAAAGTGTTGAGTTTTATGCTGGTAAAAACAAAATCAAGTTATTTATTGGTAAGGATTATTATGAAAATGATGGAAAAAGAGAAAATCTTCTTGTCAAACCTTATATTTTTGAAAATTTAACCTATATAGGATTAAGAGATTTCAGTAAAATATTAAATTTAAAAATTGAATGGGATGGTTTAAAAAAATCTGTTTTAATTTCAGGAAGTTTTTATCTAATTGTTAAAGCAAAAGATGATTTAGGAAATGAGGTGACATTTTTTGAACCTCCAAAAAGGATTGTTTCACTTGCTCCATCAAACACAGAGATACTATTTGCCTTAGGTTTAAACAGTGAAATAATCGGAGTTACAGAGTTCTGTGATTATCCAGAAGAAGCTAAAAAGAAAGAAAAAATTGGAGGATTTTCAAATCCTAATCTTGAAAAAATATATTCATTAAAACCAGACTTTGTTTTTGGAATAAGAGGAAATCCAAAAGATACATTGATAAATTTAACAAAATTAAATTTTAATGTTTTAGCATATGATCCTGTAAATGTTGATGAACTTCTTAATCTAATTGAATTAATTGGAAAGATAGTTGATAAAAGAGAGGAGGCTTATGATTTAATAAATAAAATGGAGGAAAAAAGAAACTCTTTGATTAATAAAGCTAAGTTACTGCCAAAAAAGAGAGTATATCTTGAGTTATGGAACAATCCATATATGTCTGTTGGAGAAAATAGTTATTTAAATAAAATAATTGAGGAGATGGGTGGAATAAACATCGCTAAAAAAGCAAAAGGTGATTGGCCTATTCTTTCTCAAGAGTTTATTATAAATGAGAATCCTGAGATTATTATCATTGCTTATATAGGTCAGAATATTGATGAAGTATTAAAAAGACCTGGATGGGAAAATATAGATGCGGTAAAAAATAAAAGTGTATATTACATTAATCCAGATTTATTATTCAGGCTTGGACCAAGAATTGTTTATGGTATGGAGGAATTGTTTAATTCTATTCATTCAGTGAGCAAGGTTGATACATTCAGTGAGCAAGGTTGATACATTCAGTGAGCAAGGTTGATACAGTCAGTGTACAGGGGGTCAGGCACCCTGTACACTATTAAGGGAAGATGAAGAAAATTAAGGGAAAATGAAGAAAAGAGTTTTTGTTTTAATATTAATAATTTTATCTATTTTAATTTTTTTAATTTCTCTTTCTTATGGTTCAAAAAGATATTCAATTTTAGAGATATTAAAATTTCTAATTAATCCTAAAAATGGCGATGAACTTCTTTTAAAAATAAGACTTCCAAGAGTTCTCTCATCATTTTTAGTCGGTGCATCACTTTCAATTGCAGGGCTACTTTCCCAAACACTCTTTTTAAATCCTCTTGCTGATCCATTCCTTTTTGGAATTTCATCTGGAGCAAATTTTTTTGTAACGCTATCACTATTTTTAGGTTTGGATATGATGTTTAAGTTTTCCTTATCTTTTTTCTCATTCTTAGGTGCCCTTTTCACAACTTTTATAATATTACTCATAAGTAGAATTAAAGGAAAAATTACTCCATTAAATCTTTTACTTGCAGGAGTAGCACTTAACTATCTTTTATCTTCAATATCATCATTTTTGTCAATTTGGGGAAGAGATGTTTTGAATAAAAGTGTTTTCTGGTCATTAACTGGTTTTTCAACGATAAATTTTGAAAAGATAAACCTCCTTTTGATAATTTTTATTCCCTGTCTGATTTTTTCGATATTAATAAATATACAACTTGATGCTTTTTCTCTTGGGGAGGATGAGGCTCACTCTTTAGGAGTAAATACAAAACTATTAAAAACATTTACTCTTTTTCTTATAGCTCTACTTACTGGAATAAGTGTTTATGTATCTGGAATAATTGGTTTTATAGGTCTTATGGTGCCAAATATATTAAGAACTATTTTTGGATTAAAACATATTGAACTTATTCCACTATCGCTACTTCTTGGTGGATTACTACTTATGGTTTCAGATTTAATTGGGAGAATGATTCTTTTTCCCACTGAGATACCTGTTTCAATAATAACATCATTTCTTGGTGCTCCATTTTTTTTATATCTTCTATTTAAAAAAAGGATTTATTAAAGATTATGGATTACTTAGTGGTAAACAAAATTTTTTTCTCATATAATAAAAAAGAGTTTATAAAAAATATAAATCTTGTTATTAATAAAGGTGAATCAATTTCAATTTTTGGTCCAAATGGAAGTGGAAAAACAACACTTTTGAAAATAATACTATCAATTTTAAAACCACAAAAAGGTGAGATTTTTCTTGAAGGAAAAAATGTTTTTAAGTTTAAAGAAAGGGAAAGAGCAAAAAAATTTTCATATGTACCTCAAAAAGTCTCCTCATTTTTTCCTATGTCAACCTTTGATTTTCTTATCCTTGGTAGGGTTCCATATATTAATGGTTTTATAAGAAAAGAGGATAGGGAAATTGTTTTAAACTGGATGGAAAAAATGGGAGTTATGCATCTTAAAGATCAAAATTTTCAATTTCTTTCTGAGGGCGAGAAGCAGCTTATTACTTTAATAAGAACTTTTATTCAGGAAAGTGAGATAATAGTTCTTGATGAACCTTTGACACATCTTGATTTAAAATATAAATCAAAAATTTTGGAACTACTTAAAGAGATTAAAAAAATGGGTAAAACAATAATCTCTATTTTCCATGATTTAGAATCAATAAAATATATTTCAGATAGAGTTGTTTTGTTAAAAAATGGTGAAATTTTAAAAGATGGAGAAGTTAATGATATCTTAACAAAAGATAATTTAACACAACTTTTCGAGGAGAATATTTCACAAATTTTAGGTTAACAGTGAGACTGTCTCTTTGTTAACCTTTTTGTTTACAAAATAGACAGTCTGTTTATAAACTAAAGGTTGAGTGATATAATATAAAAAACCCTAAAGAGGAGGTGGATTTATGGTTAATATTTGCGTTATAGGTGCAGGAAATGGAGGGCAAGCCCTTGCTGCATATTTTGCAATGAAAGGTTTTGATACATCTCTTTTCAACAGAAGCAGTTGGAGAATTGCGCCAATTATAGAAAATAAAAGAATAAAACTTGAGGGTGAAGTAAAAGGAGTATATGAGATATCTTTTGCAACAACAAATTTAGAGGAAGCGATGAAGGATAGAAAATTGTTGATGGTTGTTGTACCAGCTTTTGCTCATAAGCAAATCGCAGAAAAAATGGCTCCTTTTGTTGAAGATGGTCAAATAATTTTACTTAATCCAGGAAGAACAGGGGGAGCGCTTGAATTTAAAAATGTTTTTAAAAGTAAGGGAGTAAAAAAAGATGTAATAATAGCAGAAGCACAAACCTTTATCTTTGCATCAAGAATGTCAAATCCTGGAGTTGTAAAGATATTTAGAATAAAAAACGCTGTACCAATTGCAGCATTGCCTTCTAAGAGAAATGATGAACTTAAAGAGGTTATGAGAGAAGTTATGCCTGAATTTGAAGTTGCAGATAACATAATTTATACAAGTTTTAATAATATCGGTGCTGTTTTTCATCCAGCAACCTTATTATTGAATGCAGCAAGAATTGAATCAACTGCAGGTAAATTCGAATTTTATCTCGAGGGAATATCAAATTCTGTTGCAAAAGTTCTTGAAAAAGTTGATGAAGAAAGATGTAAGGTTATGAAAATTTTTGGTGCTGAGCCATTAACATCTGTAAACTGGTTAAAATATGCTTATGATGTAACAGGAAAAAATCTATATGAAGCAATTCATAATAACAGTGGCTATCAAGGTATTCTTGCTCCTCCAAGTATCGATAATAGATATATAACAGAAGATGTTCCAATGAGTCTCGTTCCAATATCATCTTTTGGTAAAGAGTTTGGAGTTCAAACACCAGTAATTGATTCGGTTATTAATTTAGCTAATGTTATGATGGAAAAGGACTATTTTAAAGAAGGTAGAACTGTTGAATCTTTAGGTCTTAAAGGTAAAAAAATTGAGGAGATTTTAAAACTTCTGGAGGAGGGTGATGAGTAAAAAAATTGTTGGGGCATCAATAGGAAATGATATACATGTTGCAGGGCTTCTAAATTTTTTAAATCTTGCAAAAAAAGAGGGGTATGAAATTGTTTATCTCGGAGGTGCTGTCCCAATAGAAAAACTTATTGGTGCAATTATTGAAGTAAATCCAGATTTGGTAGCTATAAGTTATCGACTTGGCGAAGAACCATTAAAAAATTTACTCGATGAATTTATAGAAAAATTGAATAAAATTGATAAAAAAGGTTTAAAATTTGTCTTTGGAGGAACAATAGAGACTGGTAGGGTCGCAAAAAATTACAAAATATTTGAAAAGGTTTTTGATGGTAGTGAAGAGGTAGAAGATGTTTTGAATTTTATAAAAGGAGGGGGCAGTACAGTTGAAGAGAAGGAGTTCCCACAAAATCTTCCTGATAGAATAAAATTCAAAGAGCCATATGCCTTAATAAGGCACCACATTGGTCTCCAAACAATGGAAGAGACAATAGAAGAGGTTAAAAAATTATCAGAAAGTAAACTTCTTGATATTATTTCAATTGCTCCAGATCAAAACTGTCAGACTTACTTTTTTGAAAAGGAAAAAATGGATGAGAAACTGTCAGGTGCTGGTGGTGCTCCAATAAGAAGTGAAGAAGATTTTAAAAAACTTTATGAAGCATCAAGAAGAGGTAATTTTCCTTTGATGAGATGTTATTCAGGAACAAGAGATATAGTTAAATTTTCAAAAGTACTTAAAGAAACATTAAATAATGCATGGGCTGCAATTCCAATTTTTTGGTATTCAGATTTAGATAGAAGAAGCGATAGAGAACTTCTTTCTGCTATAAAAGAAAATATGGAGGGTATAAAGTGGAATGGAGAAAATGGTGTTCCAGTAGAGGTAAATGATTCTCATCAATGGGAGTTGAGAAATGCTCATGATACTCTTGCTGTTTTCGATTCATACCTTGTAGCATACATTGCAAAAGAATTAGGAGTAAAGCATTATATACAACAATATATGTTAAATACACCTCCAAATTTATCTCCAAAAATGGATATTGCAAAAAGTTTAGCAAGAATGGAACTTGTGGAGAGTTTAGAAGATGAAAATTTTAAAACATATAGAATGATAAGAACTGGCTTACTTTCATATCCATCTGATCCTTATCAAGCTATGGGGCAACTTGTTTCATCTATGTTTTATGGTTCATACCTTAAACCCCATATAATTCATGTTGTCGCTTATACAGAAGCTATTAAAAGAGCAACGAGTAAGGAAATTTTAGAAAGTATAAAGATGGTGAAAAAAGCATATCTTCTTGCTGAAACTGGCCTTCCTGATTTTATTCAGGATAAAGATATTAGAAATAGAGTTGATGAAATAAAAGATGAATCTTTATATCTAATTGAAAAAATAAAAGAGATTGGAAAAGATAAAGATGATCCATTGATTGATCCAGAAACTCTTTACAATGCAGTAAAACTTGGTGTTCTTGATGCTCCTGGTCTAACTGGATTTTCTGTTGCAAAAGGGGAAATTAGGTGTGAAGTTATAAATGGTGCAAATTATGCAGTAGATGAGAATGGAAAAATTTTAAAAGAAAAAGAGAGATTAAAAATGTTAAATTAGGGAGTGACCCTTTTTTAACATCTGAGGAAAATTTTATGGAGATAAAAAAAATTGGGGTTGTTCACGATAAAAATTTAGACAAAAATAAAAGTTTAATGGTTGATGCAGTATTTAATGCAATCAACAAAAAATATGAAGTAGTTAAAATTCCTTTTGATGAAAATTTTTTTGTAAATATTAAAAAAGTTGACTTTGTATTTAATTTATCAACAAGTGGTGGAAAAGAAGGAAGACAAATTCATATACCAGCTATTCTTGACTTATTTAATATTCCATATACAGGTTCTTCAGCTTTCACTCATACTATCTGTTTAGATAAATTTATAACAAAACTTATCCTATCTTTTTATAATGTTCCAACATCAAGATTTACGCATATCAAGGAGAATGAAAATATAGAAAATGATTTGAATTTAAATTATCCTTTGATAATAAAGCCAGTAAGAGAAGGTAGCGCATTGGGTTTAACTAAAAATTCAGTTGTATGGGATTTAGAAAGTTTGAAAAGAGAAGTTGAAAAAATACACAAAGATTTTAAAGAACCTGCATTAGTTGAAGAATATATTGATGGAATTGAATTAAGTTGTGGTGTAATTGGTAATGATGAAGAAATTACAATTCTTCCTCTACTTGAAATAGATTTCTCATTACTTCCAGAAGGAGTTGAAAGGTTCTATTCATATAGAGTAAAAAATGAGATAGGAGAAAATAAAATAAAATATTACTGCCCTGCAAGAATTAATAAAGAGGTTGAAGAAAAAATTAAAAGAGGAGTTAAATGTTCCTACAAAGCACTTGGACTAAGAGATTATGCAAGAATTGATTTAAGAGTAAAAGATGGTGAATATTATATTCTTGAAATAAATTCTTTACCACTTCTTGTGCCAGGATATTCTGATATTTTAAAAATGGCAGAAAAAGTTGGATTCTCCTATGATAATTTTATATTAAAAATTTTAGAAATAGCAATAGAAAGACACTTCTTTCAAGGTTAACAATGAGACAGTCTCATTGTTAACCAAATAAAAAAGGGAGGTTCAAACCTCCCTTTTTGGTTTCTTAGATAATCTAAGGGGCTTGAGTTCCAAAATTTTTAGCTAAAAGAAGTAAATCTTCTGCATCAACCTTACCATCACCATTAAAATCACACTTTTCATTGTAATCAGAATCTCCAATTTTAGTTCCAAAAGATTTTGCAAAAATTATTAAATCATCTGAATCTACTTTTCCATCATCATTTATGTCGCCCATAAGTAGTGTAATTTTTATGACTTTTTCAATTAATAGAAAATCAAGAGGTCTATTCTGCGAATCAAAACCAACAAAACTTGAGATAGCGATCCTTGTTCCACCATCTTTTATGGCTTTAAATTTAATTCTAAAAACAGTTCCTTCACCAGTTACTCCTTTTTCATTAACTCTTGTAACTTTAACTTTTATTTTCCCATATTCTTTATCAACTGTATATTCAACCTTAACATCGCTTTCTCCTTCTTTTAGAAAATCACCTGGTAAAACATCAACAACCTCTAAATATTCTGGATCAAAAGTGAGTTCTGAATTTACAATTTTTAAATCTGGCGCAGCCTTTACTCCAACATCAAAAAGGAATTCAGTATTTTTTGCGACTGAATCTCTTGTTTCAATTTTTGTACAAAGAAAAATATTTTCATCAACTATAAAGAACCCAGCTTCTGCTCCCTCTTCAACTAATTGTAATTGATCTCCAGATTGAATTGTAATACAATAAATTTTGTATTGATATCTTCCATCACATAAGAAGAATTTTCCTTCAAAATCTCTACCATCCCAGATAAAATTATAAACTCCGTTCATCAAAACTTTCTTATAAATTGTTCCTAATTTTGTTGTCCCTTTTTCATCAAGAATATCAATTATAACTCCTCCAATTCTACTTCTATATGCTTGTTCATTGAAAAGACCCTTTTCACCAAAATTTAATTTAAAATGAAATTTTATTGTATCTTCTATTCCGTCACCATTTGGAGATATTTTTCTTGGGTCAATTGAAATATCATCTAAAATTTTTGTTGGAACTTTAGGAATTCCCTTCTTTACAACTATTGGAATATGTAAAGTTCTATCATTTGTTCTAAAATAAATTACTGCATCATAGTATCCTTCTGGAGTTTTATCATCAACTTTATAATTGAATGGAATAGTTAATTCTTCATTAGCTTTAACAGTGAAAACTTCTTCTTTATCAAGAAAGTCAAATATTATGCCAGATACTTGGGATATTAAATTTGATGTAACTTTTATCTCTAAATCATTATCTAATAAATTCTTGATTTTAAGATCAACTTTTCCTTCCTTTTCCATTATAAAAATTGAATATGGTTTAATTAAAAGAGGAGTTGTGGCTGCAGCATATAAATCAACTCTACCTGAACCTTGATCTGTCCAGGTAAATGGAAGGTTATTATTTGGATTAATTAAAATAAAAGCATTATTCATAAGAGCAGTTTTCACATCTTCAGGAGTCCAATCAGGGTTGAGTTGTTTTATTAATGCTGTTGAACCACAAACAAATGGTGTTGCACCAGAAGTACCGCCAAATCCAAATGTATATTTTCCTTCAGGAGCAGTTGTAAATGTGTTTGTACCTGGAGCAGCGATTTCAGGTTTAAAATAGTTATCAGGTGTTGGACCTTGAGAAGAAAAATCAGCAACTAAATGTTCTCTTCTTAATTTTCTTGTAAATGATACTTTTACACCACTCTCTATCAAAGATTTTAATAAATATCCATCCTCTTCCATAATAAAAACAGCTGGTTTTAAATCAACTCCTGGATGGTTTTGAACATTAAGAGCCATTGTTATAAGTGGACCTGGTGCAGTATCAAAAACAACAACTCCATCTGCTCCTTTTGCTATAGCGTTGAAATATTTTGTTTCAAATGTAAGTGCATTCTCAGGTGCAAGAGGGCCTCTCTGGATCAATGCAAGTTTTCCTTTCAAATCTTTCCCTTCAAAATCTTTATCCCTTCCGTAACCACAATAAACAAGTTGATATTCTTTTCCTTCAGGAAATTCAGGTACACCATCGCCATAAGTAAATGGAACAAATTTATCTTCAAATCCAGTTGGATAAACAATATTAACTGTTCCGCCACCTTCATCACTCGCAGCAACTGAAATTGCATTTTTAGCAGTTGAAGGTTGGCTTATGGGCCAAGTAAGTTCTTTACTTCTTAAACCTTCATTTCCAGCAGCTGCACAAATAATTAAACCAGAATTAGTTGCATTATTCATTGCATCTAATTCAGGATCCCCTTCACTTTTTCCACCTGGCGAACCAAGAGAAAGATTAACTGATGTACAACCATCTTTTAATGCTTGATCAATTGCAGCAATAATATCTGTATCACTTGCTCCTTCACCTGTATCTGGGAATACTTTGTATGCCATAAGATTTGCATCTGGTGCAACTCCTTTTACTTTACCATTTCCTGCTGCAATACCTGCAACTGCTGTACCATGACCTTGCGTAGGTGGATCAATAGGATCGGGGTCATCATCTGCAAAATCATAACCACCTTTTACTTTAAAATCTTTCCCAATTCCTCCTCCTAAATCTGGATGTTTATAATCAATTCCTGTATCGATTATTCCAATTAACATTCCCTTACCTGTTACTGGTAAACCATTAGGATCGCTCATCTCCCAAACTTCTGGAGCATTGATTAAAGGAACGAAGATATCTGTACCAAGATAGTGAGTTTGAGAAAGATATACATCTTTTACATAAGGAATTTTCTTAATTTTTTCAATGTCATCTTTCAAAACTTCACCCGAAACTCCATTATAGGATAAATAGTAATGCCATCTTTCTTTAAAATAGATTCTCTTACCTGATAGTGAAAATAGGAAATTGTTATGCTCTTTTTCAAGTAAATTTAAATAGGAATTCTTATTTGAATTTGTCATTTGAACATTTTTATTTTCAGATAAAAATTCAGAATATGATGGGGATTTAAGTTGAACTATAACTAATACTTTTTCAGAATCTGCTTTGACTTTGAATAATGGTAAAAGAGTTATAAAAAGAGAGATAATTAAAAAGAGAGATAAAAATTTTTTTGCCATCTGATCTCCTTTTTAAAATAAAAAATTATGTTATAAAATTTTTACATAAAATTTAAATAATTCAACCTATTTAAAATAAATTATTTTTATCCTTTTTATATGGCAAAATAAGTTCTTTATAATTATTTTCAGGATTATTTACCAAATTTGAAACTTCAAAAATATCAAGTAAATCATCAGGAAAAGGAGTAAGAAAATTTATTAAATTACCATAATCTTTATATTCATAATCAAGCCATATCTTTTCTCTTTCCTTATCTAAGATAACAGGCATCCTATCATGAATTTTTTTTATTTTGTTATTAGGTTCAGTTGTTATTATCGAAAAACTCATAATCTCATTTTCTTCATCTTTATAAATGTCAAATATTCCAGCAAATGAAAAAATTTCCATATCTTTTAAAGTTATGAGATATGGAGTTTTTGTTTTTTCTTCTTTCTTCCATTCATAAAATCCATTTGAAGGTATGAGACATCTTCTATTTTTTAAATACCTATAAAAATGTGGTTTTGATAAAAAAGATTCTTTTCTTATATTTATAAAAGGTTTGAATTCTTTTAAGTTTTTAACCCAAAAAGGAGTTAAACCCCATCTCATCAACTTAACTTTGTTAAATTTTTCCTCTTTTATAATAATAGGTAAATCTTGTCCAGGTGAGATATTATAATTTGGAGAAAAGTTGAAGGTTTTTTCTACAATTGCATCGAATCTATCAGGTATCTTATCAACTTCAAAAAAAATAAATCTCCCGCACATAAAAAAAATTATATCAAAAATAGATAAGTATTGTGAAGTTTTTAAAAAAGTTATCCAAACCATCATTCCTGCGGAAGCAGGAATCAATATTATCAACAGAAATACTGGATTCCCGTTTACACGGGAATGACAAAATTATCTGTTACCTATGGATACTGAATTCCCATTTTTCAGTTTTCGCAAGGATTAGAATGACAAAATAGAGATCTTTTCAGTGTTCTCATAGTAAGGTGTTTACAAAAGTAGGCTGTCTTTTTTTGTAAACTATGGCTGGGGAGCAGGGATTCGAACCCCGATCAATGGATCCAGAGTCCATTGTCCTACCATTGGACGACTCCCCAAAAATTTTTTAAATTATATAATAAAAATAAGTTAAAATCAATTACTCATAATAGTTTACAAAAGTAGGCTGTCTGTTTTTGTAAACTAAATTATTAATACAAAAAGAGGGTTCATAAATATTATAAATTAATATATTTTGAATGTTTTATTTATAACAATAAAATTATCCTTTAAATAAAATGAATAGGTGAGTTTTATTAAATTATATTTTTTTAAAAAATTCAAACTTTGTCTTTTAATGATACATTCTATTATAAAAAAATTTTTTTATTGTCGAAATTTAACAGATTTAATTAATTCAATCCTAATCTTTTTTAAATTTAAAAATATTTTTTAAAAAAAATTAAAAAAAATTAAAAAAAGAGTTAAAAGGTATTGACAAATTTTAAATTTATTTTATAAATGAATTTGCTATTTATTAAAAGATAAGATTGAATAATATGTTTTTATTTTTATATATTCTATACACCTTAGGAGGGAGGTGAAATGGAAACAAAAGGCGTCCACTTTATTTTAGAGTTATCTGGATGTGATCCAGATATAATTAATAATTTGGAACAAGTAAGAAAAATATTGACTGAAGCAGCAATAAGAGCTAATGCTGAGATTCTTCAGGTAGTTTTTCATAAGTTTTCTCCACAAGGAATAAGTGGAGTAGTTGTTATTTCAGAATCACATTTATCTGTTCACACCTGGCCTGAACACTCTTATGCTGCGTTGGATATATATACCTGTGGCTTGGATACTAAGCCACAAAAAGCTTGTGAATATATTATAAATAGTTTTAGAGCAAAGGATGTATTTATTACCACTCTCTCAAGGGGTGAGTTTGAAAATGGTTTATATAAACATAAATTGAGCCAAAAAGAACTTCATAAAGGAGAAGATAAAATTGAGAAACTGGATGTGGTTTCATGATAATTTTGAACTAACCGAAAAACATCTTCATGGATTTACAGAATATTTAGTTAGTAAGACAACAGATTACCAGAAAATTGAAATATTTAAATCTCCATTTTATGGAAAAATGTTAATTATTGATGGAGATGTTCAATCCTCAGAAAAAGACGAATATATTTACCATGAATCATTAGTTCACCCCTCTCTAATAATTCACCCGAATCCAGAAAAGGTTTTAATAATTGGTGGGGGTGAAGGTGCAACATTAAGGGAAGTCCTTAAACATAAAAATGTTAAAGAAGTTTTTATGGTTGATATTGACGAAAAGATGATAAATTTTGCAAAAGAGTATCTTTCTGAGTGGCACAAAGGAAGTTTTTTTTCTGATAGGGTTAAACTTATTATAAAAGATGCAAGAGAATTTATTAAAGACACCCAAGATGAAACTTTCGATGTTATAATAGAGGATGTTACTGAGCCATTTGAAGGAAGTAGTTCTTGTCTTTTATACACAAAGGAGTTCCTTTATGATTTATATAAAAAATTGAAAATTGATGGAATTTTTTCTATCCAAGCATCGATGTTAAGATGTGTTACTTATGAGATGCATAGAAAAATTTTCTGGACATTAAGAGAGATTTTTGGAAAAGTTTTTTCATATTACTCTTATGTCCCAAGTTTTGATACAACATGGAGTTACATCTTATGTTCAAATAAATTCAATCCAAAGGAATTTGATAAAGAGGAAATTGATAAAAGAATAAATGAAAGAATTGAGGGTGAATTAAGATTCTATGATGGTGAAACACATATAAAACTTTTTCTTTTACCAAAAGATATAAGAGAGATATTAAAAATTAAAGTTGAACCAATTAAGATAAATAAACCATTTGTTTTACCCAAGAAAGATAGTCTCTAAAAATAGAGAAAAAAGAAAAAATAGTAAAAAGAGTTTTAATAAAAAAAGAGCAATTTTAATTTTTTTAATTATTATTGTATTTTTATTTTCTTCAATTTTCATATATGCATTTTCATATTACAAATATATAATCACATTTTTACCAAAAATAGAGGAGATACAGTTCGACCCCCCAGAATCTTCAGAAATTTATGATAGAAAGGGAAATTTAATAAAAACAGTTTACTTTATTGAAAATAGAATAAACATCTCTTTAAGTGAACTACCAGAATATTTCATAAATGCACTAATTGCAAGTGAAGATGAGAGGTTTTATTCACACAAAGGTGTTGACTTTAAGTCTTTAATTAGAGCAACAATTATAAATTTTAGAGAAAAGAGGATAGTCGAAGGTGGATCTACAATAACAATGCAACTTGCAAGAGAACTCTTCTTAACAAAAGAGGTAACACTTGAAAGAAAGTTCAAAGAGATGATTCTTGCCTTAAGACTTGAAAAGATATATTCAAAAGAGGAGATATTAACCTATTATGTAAATCAGATATTTTTTGGTTCAGGAGCATATGGAGTTGAAGCAGCAGCAAGAAGATATTTTGGTAAACATGCAAAAGATTTAACATTA
>Ga0116190_1002277_pt1 | contig 15462 bp, 31 predicted proteins | sample AD_JPNTR4_MetaG_FD_89808 | JGI IMG/M metagenome (GOLD analysis project Ga0116190, IMG submission 89808) | Active sludge microbial communities of municipal wastewater-treating anaerobic digesters from Japan - AD_JPNTR4_MetaG | ecosystem: Engineered > Bioreactor > Anaerobic > Digestate | place...
ATCGGAGTATATTGATATTATTATCAGTCATAGAGTGTTATTCCGAGCTTTATCGGAGTATATTGATATTATTATCAGTCATAGAGTGTTATTCCGAGCTTTATCGGAATACTTCATACTTCAATATTAACTTTACTGGAGAAATGTCTTCATAAAAAAATAAAGTCCGCATATTGAAATTATAGTGTTGTTCCGAGCTTTGTCGGAATATGATAAAGGTATTAGTCTTAGAGTGTTATTCCGAGCTTTATCGGAATACTTCATACTTCAATATTAACTTTACTGGAGAAATGTCTTCATAAAAAGATAAATTCCCTGTATTAGAATTATAGTGTTATTCCGAGCTTTATCGGAGTATATTTATATAATTGATCATAGAGTGTTGTTCCGAGCTTTATCGGAACATTTTTTATTTAATCAATTTAATTCTTTTCTTATGGCTACCTATCCAAAAAAATCAACATCGGTAAAATCATTTGATAATCTTACATTATTAAGTAAATGGTTAATAAGCGATAAAGAATTTAATATTGATGCCATTATAAATGATCCAAATTCAAGTTCATATAAATACCGAGTTATTAATTATTTATTAAAATATCCAAGAATTTTACTGTATATTAATAATTATTTAAATAATATTTATCAATTTGATAACGATAAATATTCAACTCAAGATTGGCTAAATACATTCAAATTAATTATTAAACAAAATAACTTTAATAGTTTAAATAGATTATATTTTAATAAATTTAAACCTGCCAAACGTATTTCATTTAAAAATGAAATACGAGAATATGAATTATCAGTAAATAATAGAATCATATCCGAAGATGAATTAAATGAATTATACAGATTACATACATTAAAAATATTATCTGACGATCATTTAAATGAAATCAAAGCAATTAACGCTGGAAAAGAATTAAAAGCTTCTAAATTACCTTTTGATAATATAGGAGCATTAATAAATCCATCTCCAGTTAAAATAGAATTTAACGCTCCTATCGTAAAATTTAATGAAACTATTATAAATTATATAAAAAGCAGATCTTTATGTAAAAACTGTCCATTATATAATTCTCCAAAATATCCAATTGTTTCTAATATAAAAAATGAAAAAGATCAATTAGATGTAATCATTGTAGGTGAATTCCCCAATAATGAGAATTTCATCGAAGATAATAGGCACATTAAATTATTAATAGATAAATACAATTTAAATTATTTAGCTACAAATTTAGTATTATGTAAGCCAAATAATGGCGAAATACCAAACACTCTTAAAACAATAGCAAATTGTAAAGAAGTTACTAATCATATATATAAACAATTTAAATCTAACTTCAAAATATTAATTGGAACGAATGCTAAGAAAACATTTGGTATTGGATCTACTACTACGAAAGTAAATGGAGAACTGATTAATGATTGTTTTATAGTAGCAGGACCCTCAAATATTTCTCAATTTAAAGCAGCATTAATTAAGTTAAATACATATTTAGAAAAATATTCTAAAGATAAACTAAGTAGAATTAATATTGAGCAATCTGCCGTTGAATCAAATAATTTAGATATATCTGCTGATTTAAAAAATTATACATTATTTGATATTAAGATAGTTAATGAACAATTATTATATATTTTAATAGAAAATGGAACTGGTAATAAAAAATATATTTCTGAAAATATATCATTCCCAGTATATCTTAAAAAAGGAAATTTTCGACAATGTGATTATTTTGTAGATGATTGTGATTTTGTTGTTTATTTAAGTAATCAACAAAAAATGAATCTATCTCAACAAATGAAACGTAAATTATCTAGTGAAGTATTAATCTAATGTTTTCAATAATTAAAACGTCCGATATAGAAAAGTTATATAATGACTATTCGTATCTAATGGATTTTGAAGAAAAAATATTTCTTTTTAATAAAAATGATTATTATGTTCTTCCAAGATATTTTAAAAAGAATCATCCTAAAACGAATGATTATGTAACTTTATGGGAAGACCCTGAATTTAGTCCAAAGAGTATTAGTGTGGAATTTCTTGGGGAATTAAGAAATGAACAAGTACCTATTACAAATTATTTATTAGATGTTTATAACAATAATAAATATGTAAACGGTATATTGAAAGCAAAACCAGGGTTTGGTAAAACAGTTTGTGCTTCATTTTTAACGGCGACTTTAAAAAAGAAAACGTTAATTGTTCTTGATAATAGTAAATTAGTACAACAGTGGAAAGATGCTTATTTAACTTTTACTAATTTATCCGAAGACGACATTGGTTTTATTATTGGAAATGAGTTTAATCCAAAATTAGTAACTATTACTATGGTACAAACTTTGACCAGTAAAGTAAAAACTAAAATAGGCGAATTCTATGTTAAAATGAGAAATGCTGGTTTTGATTTAGTATTTTATGATGAAACTCATAAAACTACAACAGGTCCTAAATTTGCATTATCTTCATTATTCTTAAATACTAAAAATATTATTGGATTAACGGCAACTCCATATGGCGATGATATTCATTCTTTCTTTATGAAAAATATAATTGGCGAAATATTATATGAATTTACTGAATATGATACTTTACCAAAAATACATTTCATTAATTATAAATCTGGATTAGGGAAGCAACATTTTTGGCAAATTGCTAGAATATCAGATTATATTAAACGAATTGGTATATATAATAGCATTGTCACTAAAAGTCCTGTATATTTAGATATATTATTAAAGTTAACTACAAAATTAGTAGCAGCTAATAGAAAAACTATAATTATAGTATCTACAGTACAACAATTACAAAAAATCATTGAACATTTTAAAGAAAATAATATTGACCCTAGACCTCTTTATGCTAAAGAACAATTTATAGATAAAGAAAAAGATAATGTAATTGTTGCAACTTATAAATTAGCATCACATGGATTTGATTATAGTGAGTTGTCATGTTTAATATTAGCAACTCCATTAAAAGGGAAAACATCTCTAATACAAACTATTGGTAGAATATTAAGGCGTCATGAAGGTAAGAAAGAACCATTAGTATTTGACTTAATTGATCATGATTTTGGGACAATATTCTCTGAAACAGTATTTGCAAAAAAAGCAATTATTACTAAAGAGTTTAAAGTTGAACATTACAACACTATTGATTTTAACATGTAATTTTATCCCGCTAAAATGCGGGATTTTTTATTATGGAGAAATAAATGTCAAATGTAGAGGGAAAATCCAATTTTATTTGTGTTGGAGTAAATGATTGTAACGATATTGTAATAAATATTGCTATAAATAATCTAATATCTACAATTGAAATCGATCCTAAACGTGCTAAAATACTTAATAAACAATTAAATGCTCTTCTTTCTTTAGAAATATTTCAGGAAAAAAATTAATGAAAAAATCCGAATTTGAAGAAAAGTTAATGCATTTAATTAATTGTGCATCTCAAGAAAGTAAGTCAGATACGCCAGATTTTATTTTAGCTAAGTATCTTGTAGGTTGTTTAGATGTTTATAATAAAGCTGTAAAAAGACGGGATAGATGGTACGGTTATACTCAACCAAAACCAATAATTCAATAAGATTATAACCCAATCCTTATTGGATTGGGTTTTTTATTAAATTTTAAATATGTAGATATATTAATACCTATAATGTTGGAGAGGGATATATGGCCGCTAAATTTCGATATATGCGGTATTATTATTTTCCTAATATAAAGTATGATCTACAGCAACGAGTATTTCTTAAAGAAATCGGTAGTAATAAAAGATTATATAAATATGAATTACGAATAGAGTATTCAGATGAAATGGGAAATAGTTGCACACAACCATGTGCAAAATATGCCAAAATTAAAAGCGTTAATGGGATTCCTTATAATGCCCCAGAAAGGATATTCATGACTAGATTAGAGATACAAGAAGCGGCTTATATGTTTATATATACACTATATAATTTAGCTAATCATTTAGCTGATATAGAAAATAAGCCTGTAGCTTTCTAAATAAACATTGTGCTGTTAATAACAATGCTTAAATGAAATAGTAATCCCACTCTTAGTAGTGGGATTATTTTTATTTATATTTTTAATTTGTATCATAAAATATATACATATAAAAATATGACCAATTCAAAGAAAAATCAAATGTTGAAATCGATCATTAATCTCATGAACTCAATTATTAATCGTAAGCAAACTCTTCTAGAAAAAGAATATTTCTTAATTAAATCTTTAATTGCCCAAATAGATTTAAAATTTAAATTAGAGAATGAAGCTATCATTCAAACTATTAAAGACTTAGAAAATGAAGTTCCTTTATATGTAAAAGACATTACTGAATTAAATGATGAAATAAAAAATTTAAGAATAGAGTTACAGGTTAAATCCCCTAATGTACAAATAGAAAATTTAATAGATGAAGTTGCTCCCTCTCCTATTGAAGAAAACGATACATTAGATATTAAAAAAATGTACAGAATGATATCATCAAAATGCCACCCCGATAAAACTGATGATAAAGAATTGCATAATTTATTTATTACAGCAACTGGAGCATATCATTCGCATAACTATTCTGTAATTTTAGAAATATATAATAATTTATCGCAAAATAATTTATATTTTCAATTTTCTGAAATTTCAATTGAACAAAAACTAGAAATAGTAAAGAAAGAATATCAAAAAAGAAAAGAAGAATATGATAGATTATTAACTACAAATGGATATCATATTACTAATTTAGTAAAAATTAATAAAAAAACACATGCCAGAAAAGCATTTTTAGATTTACTTTTTAAACAAATCATTGATTTAGAAACATTAAGAAGTCAACTAAAAAATAATTTAAGCAAAAAATCATAAATTTAGGCCAAATAAAATGCAATTTAATAACACAACCCTTATTTTGTACCAAGATGATAAAGCTTCAATATATAATATTGGAGACATTTTAACTAAATTCGAATGCAAACCTGTCCCAACAGATAATACAAATGTATTCGAATATAATATTCTTGATGATATTTATATCAACACTCTAAACTCTTTTAATAAAATTGAGCTTACAAGAATCAATAAAATTTTTCATAAGGCAGATACATCTGAATTACATTATGTTAATATTAACGATGATGTTAATTTTCTATCGAATGTTGTTTGTTTTAATAACAAGCAAAAGACAATATTTTCACGACCCGCCGTTAATTTAGAAAAATCATACCCAATTCAAGATAATGAAAGAATGCATTATGAGTTTGTAAATGATTACAAACATATAAATTTAGATAAAACATTAGGTTATTTAGTCGGATACTGGCTACTAAGAGGAGGTTTCTTTAAAATAGATAAGAAGAATGAAGAATACCCTTCTTGGTCTGGTAGAGAATCTGATATAACTAAACTAAAAAATATAGTACATAATCATACAAGTCTAGTTAAATCATTTAAAGAAAATTTACAATTATTATTACTCTTAGAACCAGAGTATAATGATTTTTTTAGAAATAATTTTATACAAAATAATAATAAAACAAATTCAAATAAGAAATTACCTGAATGGTTATTAATTGCTAAACAAGAATTTCTACAAGGATTGTTTTATGGACTCATAGCAGGAAACAGTTATATATCAAATGATAGTAAAGGAAATTTTTATTTAGCAATTAAAGTTGGTAATTCAAGTATTATTTCTTTATTACATGATATTATTAAAATTAGATTTGGTATTTATTCAAGAATAATTGGGGATAATAATCATTTATCTTTTAAATTTAATAATAAATTGTATGAATTTGTTTCAAATGGAATTAATCAAAAATTTATTAGTATTGACAATTTTGAAGACGTAATTCCTATTATTAACAAAGAAATTATTTTCAACAATTTTAAAGTTATTCCCTGGTATAAATTTAAAAATAACATTAATAATGTTACAGTTTCAAATGCTTATTCTTTGGGATTAGCGAACGGCGAAAATATAATTATGTTGTCAAATGGATTATTTACAGTCTGTTAATATGTATATATATTATTATGCAAATTATTTTTATACTATTTGTCAATGAATTATACAAATTTATTTTTAGACTATTTGTCAATGAGATATACAATTGAAAATCATACATTAATTTATGTTATAAATAAGTATATATTTTTAAAAGATGAATATATAACTTCAGTTCTAGAAAAAAATCTAACCAATAAACCGTCCCAATATTTAATAGAAGAATACGATTATTATATTAATATTCCTCAGCAATTTTTACAATTATTTAGTATAAATCAACAATTACAATTGTTTGCAATTGTTGAAACTCTAGATAGTAGTTTTTCTGATGGACATGCTATAAAGTATACAAGTTCCAAAAATATAAAAGTTCAAAATAGATTATATCTTAACTTTGATGGATTTCATGCATTAAACAATGATGAATTTTCTTTACTTAGAATGTTTTTTAATAATAGGTAATAGATGGAAGAGCCCGAAAATATGTATGTAACTTCGGCATTTAAATTTTGGGGAGGAAATCCTCAAGTATTGAAATCTCGTAGTTTTTTTGCCGAAAATGCAAAAACCAAAGACAAAATTGCTATGGCTAAACTTACGGATACCCAATTTAAACAATTAGATTGGGAACCACTACAATATAAAGACAAAAGATTGTAAAGGAATATTAAATTCATTATGATTAATGATAATATAAAAGAAGAAAAACATATTATAATATTCAATAACGGCCAACATCATATTGTAACTGATGCTAAATTTGAAACCGTAAATCGATTTTATCAATTTTTTCCAAGATTTGGTTATAATTTTCAATATACATTTACTTTTAATAAATTAAATACAACCGAATTTGAAACATTAGAACCATTACTTCATATAGATAATAATATTTTAAAAATTATTCATATAATAATTTATGATGATTCTTCATATTTGGCAACTTCAAGAAATATTATTCATAGTTCTTTAGTAAAAACCAACAATTCTACTTCAAATATTACTATTTCATTTGATAGTAAAAATAAAAAAGAATTAGATTCTGATGAACTTTTCCTTCTAAAATTATTAATCAAAAAATGAAACTAAAAGAATTAAAATCTATTATTGATGCGGCTGTAGAATATGCTGGTAATTGCGATCCTAATGTTGAAATATGGATAGGTGATAAACGAGCGTATGAAATTGGTAGAATTGGGCAATATGGAGTGGAACCGGATGTAACTATTCACGTTGGTAAAAAAATATATGAGGAAAATTGATGAAATTAAAACTTTCATTTGCAATTGAATCAGAATTTCAAGATTGTCAAAGTATAGATTTACTTATTAACAATATCCAGGAATATTGTTTCAAACAATGGCCTAGTTTAAAACCGATACATGAATTTCTAGATGATTTTGATTTAGCAATTTTAGAAAATAAATTTTGTTATATTGGATTTTCAAATTATTTAGATGATAAAACTGAAGTATGGTTAATTCTTAAATCAACTCAAATTAAATCAAAAGTAACTCAAAGTTGGTTTTCTAAAGCAATTAACAAATTTTTATGTTTGGAGCAAAATATTGTTTAAGATAAGCCCTACTTTTTGGAAAGATGTAGAAGATCCGACTAAAACAGAATATGTAATATATGGCGATTCTATTGCTGAAAATGAAGAAGTGTTAGTAGGAATAAAATCTCAAAATTATCAAATTGGTTTAATTCCATTTAATAAGTTATGGGATGAGTTATCTAAAATTATTCCTACTACAATTCAAAATAATAAAGAATATTTATATATTAATGATGAATTAAAAGTTGTAACATATTTAGATAATTCTGATGATTTTGATTTAATATGTCCATCATATTTAATGAGACATAATATATCAAAAAATATATGTCAGCTTGGTTTTACAAACCACCAATCAATAAAATTAACTTATGATCATTCTTTATTAGCATACGATAGTGGTAAAAAAGAAATGGTCCCTAAATCCCCGGAAGATTCTAAATATATAACAGTTATTAATAATCAAATTGAATTTAATATTAATAATCTAGATTTATACGAATATTTAAAAGGATTATGGATGGCAAATGGAAGTGTTAATGACAAATATTATTTAATTATAAGTATGGGAGAAAAATTTCATTTTTTAAAATGGTTAGAATCTAATATTAATTTTAAAGGAAAAATTTATAATAAAGATTCTGATTATGATTTTGTAATTAATGATCCGATATTAAAAAACTCATTAAATGGCGTATTAAATAAAATAGCTACTCAAAAAACCATACCATTAAATTGGATTAATAACATTTATAGTTCAAGTTTTGAGAAATTCTTTTCATTTATACTTGGATATTGGACTGGAGATGGATCATATACATCTAATGTAATCTCATTTTCATCATCTTCATTTGGATTATTAGATCAAATTAGAAGAATTTTTATTAATTTTGGAATTTATTCACATATCAAAATAGATATAAATGGTAGAAAATATAATGGTAAAATAGCTGGGGATATGTATATTTTATCATTAATTTCATTCAATATTAATTTATTAAAATCGTTCGATTTCTTTAAACAATTTAAAAATTTAAATAAAGAATTTAAACTCACTGGCAACGGTTATGGTAATAATTTACAAACAAAAACAGGAGTTATTAGAAATCCAAAACGATTTGTTAAAAATAATATTAAACCAATAAATATTAAATCTAAAACTGATATATTTTATTCTGGATACGTATATGATTTTTCTGTTCCAAAAACTGAAAATTTTATAGTAAATGGATTTGTTGTTCATAATACCGATTCAATTCACATCCATTCTCCAAATGAAATATACACATCATCTAAAGAAGCTACAGATAAAGCAGAACTTTTAGCAAATGAAATAAATGGAGTAATTACAAATCTATTAAATAATCATTTATTAGTTAAGATGAATGTTAATAGGGATTATAATAAAACATTTTTCAAAACAGAATCTGTTATTTCTAAAATGATATTACTTGAAGCGAAAAAGAATTATGCATATTTAGAAATTTCTAAAAAAGGAAAGATTCATGAAGCGCCTAAAGTAAAATATGTAGGAATTCCAGTTGTAAGATCTGATTATAGTAAATTTACTCAAGATTTCATAAAATTTTTGGTAGAAAAAATAGCATTTAATTCTGAAATATATGGACAAAATATATCTGATATTATTATTTCTGTTATAAATAATAAAAAACAAGAACTAGACAATAAATTAAAAAACTTTGATTATAAATATATTGCCACTCCTGGTAGATGGAAAGTATCAAATTCATATAGTAGTACTCCATTTACAGTAATAGGAATGCAGTTATATAATACGGTTACTAATACAGAAACATTCCGTCCTGGATTAAATGGATTAAGTTTTCCTATTAAAGTAATTGATATAGAAAAATTTAAAGAATCTATTAAACCTTTAAAAGCTTCTAAATATTTTTTAAAGAATACTCCTCTTTCTAAGATAAATTACATTACTTTACCAACTAATTATGAAATTGATATGGTAACAAAAATATTTGATAACTGTTCAATTAAAATAGATGAAGATATTGTATGGGATAAATCATTTGGAACAGTTGCAAAAAACATAGCAAGAGTTATCCGAGAACATTTCTCAAATAATAATTAATAAATTTTACAATAAATCCCATCCTTAAATAAGGATGGGATTTTTTAGGAAATGAGTATATAGATATATAAAATATCTATTTGCTTATTTTTACTTAATAGATATAACATATTCAAACAATTTTATCAGAGTAGAAAAGAAAACATGGCAAAAATTATGTTATTAAAATGATTACCCATTCATTTTATACAGCAATTGATGGAAATATATATAATATTATAACAGTCCATTATAACGATAAAGAACTATCTTACCTAATGCATCGTGAAAACAACCATAATGAAATATGGATTGATATCGGTTTTAAAATAAATCTATATAATAGAATAAGAACTCGTGTACGTTTTCAAGAAAATAATAATCAGTATATAAGCACTCATCCAATAAAAGAAGACATAATAAAATTACTACTAGAACTTAATATTATTAATATTATTGATAATAAAATAATTATAAGTCCCTTAATGTTATTAAAATTGGTAAATTAAATATTTATGTTTCAATTAACTCATACTATAAGAAAACGACTTAGTAATCAAATAAGAATTGAAATTATAGCAAATAATAACAGTGTTATTAAACAAGTTATTGGAAAATTTGATTTTAATTTAGATTGGGGAACTCAAGGATTTTATAGGGGAGATTATATGATTAATGATGATTCAAGAAAGAGATCATTTAATTATTTAATCGAAAATGATCTAATATTTCTATATAATAAAACTGAAGCCGGATCATATACAGTTTCGAAAGATAAAAGACAAAATTATCATATATATTATACTCAATTAACTTTAAAATCATTACTAGAGGTCATTTGACATTGAATTCTAACAATTCATATTCATATCAATTTTATAAAAATACGAATAATGGAATCCCATTATTCATTATAAAAACTAATATTAATAACATTGAAGATCATATAACACTAGAATTAATTAATGGAGAGTTTATTGGATTTAAAACGTGTTTTCAAGCTCATACTGATTTAGTTATTAAATATTTAGTTGAAAATATGGTAATAGAAATTGTTAATATTGCGACCTATAATAAAATAGATTATGATGGGTCAAAACTTAATTACAAAGTTTATCATTTGAGATTAACAAGTTTTAGAAAATTGGAATTCTTATAGATGAGTTTAATTCGTTTTGAATAATTATAATCATGATTGATTATCATACTATTGAATTTAATGAAATAATTCTTTCTAAATATTGTCAACAACACAATAAGATTAATAATAATACTATTATTTTAAGACTATTTGAAAATAATAATATAAAATTTACACTTTTTGCATATAAAAAAGGCGAAAATTATATTTTTTCTCTACTAATGACACAAGTTCATCATCAAGTATTAAAATATTTATTTACTAATCATCTAATAGAGTTCGTTCAAAATCCAAAAGATATCAAACAGAATAAACCTGTATTTTTCACTAATGGTTGTATCTATAACGTATATCAACTTAAATTGACTCCTAAATCATTATTATCATTAATTTAACTCAGAAAATGAGAATTGATTTATATAAAAGTAATAATTTACAAGTAATTCACATTGCTATTTTTACTGATACAGGAGCAGTCATAGATTATTGTTGGGCTTCATATAATATATCAAAAAATCAATATATTATTCAACTTTTTAAATACCCACAAAATCAACTAATTGATATATTGATTAAAGAAAATATCTGTACGATAGTAGATAATGATAATAATGATATAATTACATTAACTTTAACAAATTATGCATTAATAAATTTATTATAATAGCACTATTACAGGTTATTTAATTAAATAGGAGTCTCATCTTTGTTAACAGATTTAATCAAAGATTTTAATGTTCACTTAACTAAAGAAAAAGATTTTATAAACATTGACATTTTAAATGACCTTGGATTTATTATTGATTATTATCAAGCATTTTATGATGATTTAAATGATAAATATATTTTACAATTAAATAATTACCCATCACTAACAGAAAAAAAATGGTTAATCCTTCTTTTACAAGACAAAAATATATGCACTTTAAGCTCTTATAATAATGATTTTATTATAATGGAAGTAACAAGAAACGCGTTACTAAAATTGTTATAGGAATTATTATAAATTGGACAGTTACAAAAATCCTGACATATATCATATTTTAATTCGAGAATTAACTCATAGAATTGAAAGAAATGGTTTAAATTCAATCACTATTAAAGTATTTCCTCTAACTTCCTCATCATTTGAATTTTCAAGACAACTTATTATAAAAAAACACGAACAGACAAATAAGTTTGAAGGATTTATTGGAATAATGGGTCCGCGTGATAAATTATGTTTAACATATCTGATTATTAATGATATTATCTCAATTATAGATCCTCCAATTGATCAAAAAAATAATAGTATAATAGAATCAACTTATTATTTTGAATTAACTGTTTCTACTATGCTACAAATCTTATAAATTATGAATATTCAATTTAATAATCATATGAATACATATAATATCCAATTAAAAAAAATTGATAATGATATTATAACTATAAAAATATCAAATTTATATGAATTTATGACTTATCGTTGTTATATAATATTTGATGAGTCTATAGAACAATATTTTATAAATTTTATACCTTCTAATTTATCACGTAAATCTTTAGATTATATTGCTAACATATTATTATATCATAATATAATAGAGAAAAAATATTGTGAAGAACCACCTTTTAAATTAGTTTTAACAAAAAATGCATTGATCTCATTATTATGAACGATGATATAAATAAATACACTGTTCAATTAACCAAAAGTAAAAATGTAGTATCTATATTTATATTAAATGAATATGAATTTATAGAAGAGTTTTATTATGCTTCATTTGATCAACATATTAATAAATATTATATATTCGGATCTCTTACAGAATTCGCTAGTGAAGTATTATTATGTAATAATATAATAGAACAAATCGATTTAGAATTCTGTCCTAAATTCACATTAACAAAAAATGCATTAATCCCATTATTATGAATAAAGATATAAACACATACACTGTTAAATTCAAAAAAATGCAAAAGTTAATATTTATAGATATATTTGATAAGTATGGATCTAGAATAGATTTTTGTTACGCTCCATTCAATCATTATACTAATAAATATCACTTAGTTAAATCTCTTTTCGACTCCTCTGAACCTCTTACAAAAATTGTTATAAAAGTATTATTATATAATAAGTTAATAGAACAAGCTGATTTAGAATTTTGCCCTAAATTTACATTAACAGATTATGCATTAATTTCATTATTATGAATGAAGATATAAATATATACACTGTTAAATTAAAAAAAATAGAAAGGGTAATAGATATAACTATAATAAATAATAACCATAAATCTATGGCAGATTTTTGTTATGCTTTATTCGAGCCACACATTAACAAATATTATCTTTTTGGAATCCCTACAAAATTGTCTATTGAAATATTATTGCATCATAATATAATAGAACAAATGAATAAAGAATTGCCTCCTGCATTTGTATTAACAAATTGTGCATTAATTTCATTATTATGAATGAAGATATAAACACATACACTGTTAAATTAAAAAAAATCGATGAGGCAATCGATATAACTATAATAAAAGACAAATATGAACATAATAAATACGAATATATCGTAGATTATTGTTACGCTTTATTTAATCCACATGTTAATAAATATTATATATCTGAACCTCTTACAAAATTTGCTGTAGAAGTATTATTATATAATAAGTTAATAGAACAAATCGATTTAGAATTCTGTCCTAAATTTACATTAACAAATACGGCATTATTTTCATTATTATGAACGAAGATATAGACTCATATACTATTCAATTAAAGAAAACGCAAAATTTAATATTTATATTTATTTCAAGTAAATATAAAATTAATATAGATTATTGTCTCGCCAAATTCGATCCTCATCTTAATAGATATTATATATCTGAGATTTTTACAAAATCTGCTAGTGAGATATTAGTATATCATAATATAATAGAGCAAATTAATCAAGATTCAGTTCCTGAATTCGTGTTAACAAAACAAGCATTGATTTCATTATTATGAACGATGATATAAATAAATACACTGTTCAATTAACAAAACATGAAAATATAATATCTATATTTATATTAAATGAACATAAATCTATAGTGGATTATTGTCGCGCCAAACTCGATCTTCATCTTAATAAATACTATATATTCGAACCTTTTGCAAAATTTGTTAAATTTAAAACTATTGAAATATTATTGCATCATGATATAATAGAGCGAGCTAGTCAAGAATTACATTCTAAATTTATATTAACAAATGCCACATTGATTTCGTTATTATGAAAGATGACATAAATACACATACTATTCAATTAAAAAAGCCAAAAAAGATAATAGATATAACCGTAATAAATAATAAATATGAATATATAGTAGATTATTGTCACCTTTCATTCAATCCACGTAAGTATACTGTTCGATTAGAAAAAAGAGAAGACACAATATGTGTATTTATATATAATAGTGATGGCGATATAGTAGATTATTGTTACGCTTCATTTAATCAATATTCTAATAAATATTGTCTATTTAGATCTCCTACTGAACATTCTATTGAAATATTATTATACTATAATATTATACAGGACACATATCCTACATTTATATTGACTGAATCCGCATTAATTTCATTATTATGAAAGATGACTTAAATAAATACACAATTCTGTTAAAAAAAATATTGGAAATAATAGCTATAAATATAATTGATGAAAATCATGTTGTAGTAGATCACCTTTATGCTTCATTTAATAAATATACTAATAAATACTATTTATATAAATCCCTTATTGATATTAATACTCTTGAAATATTAGTATATCATAACATAATAGAGCAAATTAATCAAGAATCAGTTCCTGAATTTGTATTAACACAAAGTTCATTAATTTCATTATTATGAATGAAAATATAAATTTATATAATATTCAACTACTGAAAAAAGAAAATTTAATACATATATACACATTAAATGAATATAGTTATATGGTCGAATATAATCTCGCAGCATTTAATAAAAATAATAATAAATATTGTCTATTTAAATCTCCTACTGGATTTGTTGCTAAAGTATTATTACATAATGATTTAATAGAGCAAATTAATCAAGAATCGCCTCCTGGATTTGTATTAACACAAACTGCATTGATTTCATTGTTATGAAAAAAATGGCAATAATTCACACTTACACAGAGCACAGTAATATGTTATATATAGCTGGAGGAGTTGATTATTATATAAAGCTAGACGAAGTTGAAAAAGACCATATTGGATTGTTATATGTTGACTTAGTTTCATATGATTATGATGTAAAAAAATGGTATACCCATATAGTTTTTAGACAAAAAAATATTAATTTTATTAAAAAATTATCACTTATTGATAATTCAATAATAAAAAACTTACTATTTCATAATATTATTTATATTAATGAAAAAGATGCTGTATTAACTAATAACTTATTATTAAAAGTTTTATAATAAAAATGAGTTAAAAACAAATGATATTTTATACAAATATTGAACAGTTCCATTAAACGGGGCTGTTCAATATTTTATTTGAACGGCAAATTATTAATTTAATATGTATATATTATTATATAAATTATTTTTGGATATTTTTATGATTAATAATCATTTAATAAAAAAATTCCTACATCAT
>Ga0116190_1002291_pt1 | contig 15420 bp, 13 predicted proteins | sample AD_JPNTR4_MetaG_FD_89808 | JGI IMG/M metagenome (GOLD analysis project Ga0116190, IMG submission 89808) | Active sludge microbial communities of municipal wastewater-treating anaerobic digesters from Japan - AD_JPNTR4_MetaG | ecosystem: Engineered > Bioreactor > Anaerobic > Digestate | place...
AAAAGTATTGCTTCATTAAGGGGGTCTCTGCTATTTTTTTATCCTCGTTCATCTTTACAAAAATAGATATTATCTTTGTATTATTCCCCTCTAAAAAAACAATGTATGAAAATAATTTCGTCGTTTTTAATCACTTTGGCTATCTCTTCCATTGCTTTTGGAAATGATAGCAAAGAAAATTTGGCAGTCACTCGGCTGCAACAGATAATGAAAGAAAACAAAGCCGTAGGTCTTGCTGTGGCGGTCGTCAAAGATGGTAAAATGGTATATGTTGGGTCTTTTGGTAAGAAAAATATTGAAAACGATGTTGATCTTAAGAAAGATGATCTTTTCAGAATAGCATCAATTTCCAAATCTTTTACCACAACTGCTTTGATGACTCTGGTGGACAAAGGGCTGGTGGACATCAATCAGGATGTAAGTGAGCTTATCGGTTTTAAAGTCCGCAATCCAAAATTCCCCGATATTCCTATTACTCTTAAGATGCTTCTTTCACATACGTCAAGTCTTCGGGATGCAGCAGGTTATTTTACGCTTGATGTAGTCAATCCCGAAAAGAATGAAAAGTACGGAGAGGCATATCATGACTATGCTCCAGGAACAGCATATGACTACTGTAATCTCGGATTTAACATTATCGGCACTATTGTTGAAAGAGTGTCCGGAAAGAGATTTGATGATTATGTAAGAAACAGCGTAATAAGACCTTTGGGTCTATATGCAGATTACAATGTTGATTCTCTTGACACTTCAAAGTTTGTGACTTTATATGGCAATGATGATAATGGCATATGGGGAGCAAGGCCAGAGGCGTATATGAGCAGAGGAGATGAAATTAAAAACAATTATGTTTTTGGCTACAGTACTCCAATTTTTTCTCCAACAGGAGGAATTAAAATATCTGCACAGGATCTTGCACGTTATATGATAATGCATATGAATTACGGTAAATATGGCAAAGTGAGGGTTATTTCCGAGAAGAGTTCAAGAATGATGCAGACGCCTGTGGTAAAGGTGGACGATTTTACTGAGTATTGTATGGCTCTTGAAAAAGTCACAAACTTGATTCCGGGGGAGGTTATGACCGGACACACAGGTTCGGCATATGGAGTCTATAGTGCAATGTTTTTTAATCCTGACAAGCGATTCGGAATAGTAATGATGACAAATGGTTGCCCTCCTGTCTACAAGGATGGTTTTACAGTTATCCAAGGTGAGGTAATAAGAGCTTTGTACAACATATTTATCGCAAAGTAGATTGAAAAAGCTGTTGATTATTACCTACTACTGGCCTCCTGCAGGAGGATCGGGTGTCCAGCGATGGTTAAAGTTTGTAAAATACTTTAGAAGATATGGTTACGAACCTGTAGTCTATACGCCGGAAAATCCTGAATTTATGGCTCATGACCAAGGGCTTCTTGCTGAGATTCCTCAGGGAATAGAGGTGATAAAAAGGAAAATTTTTGAGCCTTATAACCTCTATAAGATATTTACAGGCAGACGAGGAGAAGCCATTAAGCCCGGATTTATTGCCGAGAGTGGTGGAAACAGTAAAAAATCCTTTAAAGAAACTTTTTCTCTTTTTGTCAGAAGTAACTTGTTTGTTCCAGATCCAAAATGTATGTGGATACGACCTTCTGTCAAGTACCTCACCAGATATTTGAAAACGAATCCTGTTGATATTATTGTCAGTACGGGACCTCCTCATTCCATGCATTTGATTGCAAGAGGTCTGGCTCGGAGGACTGGAATAAAATGGATTGCCGATTTCCGTGATCCCTGGACTACTATGTACACATTCAAGTACATGAAGAATACATCTTTAACCAAATTGTTACATAAAAGAATGGAGCGAAGCGTTATCAGGGAAGCAGATGCAGTTGTGGTAGTGACAAACTTTATGAAGGAGGAATTTCTTGCACTCAAGCCTAAGAGAATCAAAGTAATTACTAATGGATTTGATGCCTCTGATTTTGCACAAATAAATGAATCTTTAGAAGATAAGTTTACTATTACTTATACTGGTCTGTTTGTTAAAGACCGAAACCCATCCATTTTGTGGCGCATACTTGGTGACATGGTAAAAGAAGTTCAAGGATTTGGAGAGGACCTTTTGCTTAGAATTATTGGTCATACTGACGGCTCTGTATGGAGTGACATTTTGGGTAATTCTCTTGATTCAAATCTTGTCAGTATGGATTATATGCCTCATGAAGAAGTGATTAAATGGCAAAGACGTGCTCGGATACTTTTGCTGGCAGGAGGACAGGAACCTGAAGCAAAGGGTATTCTTACTGGTAAATTCTTTGAATATCTGGCTGCAAGACGCCCCATTCTGGGTTTTGGCCCACTTGGAGGCGATATGGATATTGCTTTGAAGGAGAGCGAGGCCGGTGTTCTTTTTGACTACAATGACTATACAGGTGCAAGGATCTGGATAGAGAATCAATATACTCTGTACAAGAAAGGAGAAATATATATACCTTCGGGCAAAATTGATAATTATTCGAGAGAAAGGCTGTGTGAACTAATGGCCTCTCTACTCGATGAGGTAATAGCACAATGAATAATATTATCATGAAGAATTACAGACAATATCTACCTTATCTATTAGCCATAGTATCTTTTGTGGTGCTGGCTTATCTTTTTACGCCGCAAGTTTTTAGTGGCAAGGTTGTAAATCAGTCCGATATAGCTTCCTGGAGAGGAATGGCCAATGAGATAATTCAATATAATGAAGCTAATCCGGATAAAGACCCGGCTCTTTGGACAAACTCCATGTTTTCAGGAATGCCGGCTACATCTATTTCGGTTAAGTATGAAGGAGATTTTACTGAATATATTTATAATTTACTTTTTATAGGGGTTAGACCTCCAAGTTATCTGATTATCTCCATGATAGGTGCTTTTCTAATGTTTCTTGCATTTGGAGTTAATATCTGGCTTTCATTTATAGGAGCAATTGCTGTTACTTTCTGTGCTTATAATCCTCAAATTATTCAGGTTGGGCACAATTCTAAAATGGTTGCAATTGCGTTCATGCCATGGGTCTTGGCAGCTGTTGCCTATGCCTATCGCGGCAAGAAGCCATTTTGGGGCGCTCTTTTGTTTGCATTTGCCCTAAGCTTCCAGATAAAGGCTAATCATCCTCAGATAACTTATTATCTTGCCATTATTATTCTCGGTTATGCTATAGCTTTATTTGTAAAATCCATAAGAGAGCATACTTTTACAAGGTTTTTGAAAATCTCATGTTACCTCTTAATTGCAGGAGCGCTGGGAATTGCGACTAACATTAACCACCTGTGGCCAACTTATGAGTATTCAAAATTTACTATGCGAGGTGGTTCGGAGCTTTCTGCCGGAAAATCTGAAGACAAAAGCAAAGGACTCGATATCGCCTATGCCACACAATGGTCATACAGTCCAAAAGAGTTACCAAATTTAATGATTCCAAATTATAATGGTGGATCATCAGTAGGTGAACTTTCAAAAGACTCCGAAACATATAAAATTTTAAAAGATGCAGGATATGAAGGGGCTGATCAAATAATTAAACAGATGCCTCTTTACTGGGGTCCTCAACCATTTACAGCTGGACCTATGTATATGGGTGCAATCTCTATTTTCCTGTTTGTTCTGGGACTTATTTTGCTAAAAGGTTCTACTAAGTGGTGGATTGCCGGGGTCTCTCTCATTGCGGTGCTTCTCTCTATGGGTTCCCATTTTATGTTTTTCACAGAGCTTTTCTTTAAGTACGCTCCTCTTTATAATAAGTTCCGCACCGTTTCAATGATTCTTGTAATTCTTCAGATTACGGTACCACTTCTTGCTTTTATTACTGTAGACAAGGTTCTTGCAGGAGAATATGAGAAGCAAACAGTTAAACGGGGGATTCTGATATCATTGTTGATAACTGCCGGATTTTCACTTTTAGTAGCATTAATGCCATCAATAGCCGGGTCTTTTTCTTCACCATCCGATTCGCAACTTCCAGAACAACTTAGATTAGCGTTAGTTCATGATAGAGCTTCACTTTTGAAGGCAGACGCTTTCAGGTCGTTTGCTTTAATAATTCTTACAGCCGGAGCACTTTGGCTATCCATCGCCAAAAAAATCCGCGTTAAATATTTTTATGTTTTTCTTGCCATGCTCGTCATTGTTGATCTCTGGAGTGTTGACAGACGCTATCTTAATGATTCTCATTTTGTTTCCAAAGTCGATTTTACAAATCAATATGCGAAAAGACCTGTAGATGAGATTATATTACAGGACAAGGATCCCAATTACAGGGTACTTGACTTAAGTGTGAATACATTTAACGATTCCCATGTAAGTTATCATCATAAGACTATAGGCGGATACAGCCCAGTAAAACTTCAGAGATACCAGGATATGATTGATTATCATATTATGCCCGAAATGAGGAGAATTTGGGAAGATATCAAGGGGGCTTCCACAATTTCTGAAGCGCAGGCACGTCTTGGCGATTATAAGATACTCAACATGCTTAATACCCGCTATATAATTTTTAACGGTTCAAATCCTCCTTTGAGCAATAGCAAGGCAATGGGGAATGCATGGTTTGTAGACTCTTTGGTTTGGGCTGCAAATGCAGATGAAGAAATTGCTTTGCTCGATTCGGTTGATTTGAGACATTCAGCAGTTATAGATGAGAGATTCAAAGATTTATTGTCAGGGTTTATACCCGGAAAGTTCCCGGAAGATTCCCTGTCTTCTACAATTCAACTAACATCGTATTCTCCAAATCAGCTGATTTATAAGTATAAGACAGAAAGGGAGAGAATTGCTGTTTTCAGTGAAATATATTATCCTGCAGGGTGGAGTGCGAAAATTGACGGACAACCCGTGGAAATTTTCCGAGTAAATTATATTCTCAGAGCATTGAGAGTTCCTGCTGGAGAGCATGAAATAGAATTTAACTATATGCCTGAGTCAATTGAGAAGGGAGCAACTTACTCGAGCATTGCATCCGGCATTTTAATTATTCTTTTGGTTTTAGGGATTTTATTGGAAATTAAAAGATTGTATTTGAAGAAATAGCATGTGTACAATATGTTAAAACGATCCTTTGAAACTATATGTTTCTTAATTTTATTAATTTTAGCTGTTCTGCCTTCTGCACTTATTCTTGAAAGGAACAATGTTGTCGATTTTAAGTTAGAAGAGGATTCGCTTCAAATGTCCATGTATACCTTATCTCCTTCATCGAGTTCAGATGAAATGCGGCAATTTTCTTCAGAACCGACTATTCCAGTTGTTTCTGCTCCATGGAATTCAATAGTGAGTCCGAGTCTTTATCAAAAAATCCTGGCTTATTCACTTTGTCGAGAAAAAATTATCGGGAAACTTAACAGAAAAATAGAGCAGCGCTTTATTGCTTTAGTCAATGTCTTATACGCTCCTTCATCTGATTTTTTTATTTATACTCTTAGAAAGATAGTAATTTAATCGTTTTACCTCTTAATTTAATCATCTGTTTTAAAAACAGATATGAAGGCATCTTCAAATTGACAAGTTTGAGGTATGTTGTTTTTATAATTAATAATATTTAAATAAAAGGTAAAATATGAGCACAAATATATCACACCCTGAAACAGTCAAGATATTAGATAAAAAGGCAGTTATTATTACATCTGTCATTGCTCTTTCAGGTATTGTTTCACTGATACTTTCATGGTTTCTGCTTGCAAGCATTCTGTTCATTCTTGCAGTTATTTTTTTTCTGTCCAAATCAAAAATTACAGTTTACAAACCGTCCGGAAGTCGTATAAAGAGAGAGTCTTTGTTCTTTGATAAGGAACAACTTACAATTTTAAAATCTATTTTGGAAGGAGGTGTAGATGAGGGTCATCTGGTTAAATTTGACCAAACTGGCAGCGCCAAAGTTGATGTAATTTATTCTGCCGACAAGCAGTTTGCAGCATTTCAGCTTTTTGAATTTGTTCCCCACAAATACGAGGAGTACTCAAAACTGATAACTCAGACAGGAGACTTGGCTAAAAGGTCGGTTGAATACATAGAGCGGTGCAAGAAGGCTAATTGATCACAACTTGACATATAGAACAGAAAGTGGCTGCCTAAAAAGTAAGCAGCCTCTTTTTGTTCTTACAATTTTGTTATAGTAACTTGATCAATCCCAACCCGTTGAGTAAAATAAAAGCAATGGCTACAGGAGCAAGGAATTTAATACCTGAAATTATCCATTTAAAAAGGTTTTCTTTGAATTGAATTGTACCACCATTGAAAAGTTCATCCATAACATCTGATTTTTTCATTTTCCAGCCGACAAATAGAACTATTAACATTCCTCCAAGTGGAAGCATAATGTTAGATGTAGTATAATCGAACAAGTCAAAGAGATTTTTACCAAACAATGTGAAATCTTTCAGTGTCCCCTGAGAAAGTGAACAGAGAATGCCAAAAAAGCCGATTACAATAAAGGTGAGCAAAGTGGCATTTTTTCTTCTCATGTTAAGTTCTTCAACCAGATAGGCAACAATAACTTCGAGCAAGGATATTGAGGAAGTTATAGCAGCAAATAGAAGTATTGTAAAGAAAACAAAAGAGATCAATTGCCCGAACGGCATTTGAGCAAAAATTTGTGGAAGTGTTATGAAAACCAATCCGGGTCCTTCGCTCGGAGAGATACCAAATGCAAATACCGCCGGAATTATTGCAAGTCCGGCAAGAAATGCAAAAGTGATATCTGCGATAACAGTGGTCAACGAGATATTAAGTAGGTTTTCTTTTTTGTTGACGTATGAACCATATGTGATGATACATCCCATCCCAACACTTAGAGAGAAAAAGGCTTGGCCGAGAGCGGCAAGGATACTGCCTGCTTTGAATTTTGAAAAGTCGGGATTGAGAAAGAAATTCAAACCTTGACTTGCTCCAGGCAAAGTAATTGATCTAATTGCGAGAATTATTATTAATATAAAAAGTATCGGCATAAGGATTTTGGAATAACGTTCAATCCCCTTTTTTATTCCTGCAGATACAATAAATGCATTTATTCCAAGGTACAGAAGCATCATGGCAGCTGGTCTTACCGGAGAAGCTGTAAAGTTTTTGAATGAAGATGTAAGAGCAACGTTGTCATTTATCAAAAAGCCTTTTGACAATGAATGGAACAGATACTCTAAAGTCCATCCTCCGACAACTGAATAGAAGCAGGATATCATAAAAGCTGTGGCAACACTTATAATTCCTATTAAAATCCATCCGGAGTGTGGGGCAAGTTTTTTTATTGCTCCTATTGCATTCGATTGAGTTCTTCTTCCAATTACAAATTCAGAAATCATAATTGGAAGGCACAGAAATATGGCCATAATGATGTAAACTACTATAAAAGCAGCACCACCATTATTACCTACGAGATAAGGGAATCTCCAAAGATTTCCCAGTCCGACAGCTGAACCTGCAACCGCAACCAATACGCCAAAACGGTTGCTAAAACCGTCTCTTTTTGAGTTTGTCATAAGCTTTAAGTTTGAAGCAAAGATAAAAAAACGTTTGGTTTTACTTATATTTGAATCTTAATTGCTAATGGGCTATGATTAACAGAGTTTGTAAACTTTTTGAAACAGAGTTTCCGATTGTTCAAGGGGGAATGATCTGGTGCAGTGGCTGGCGACTTGCAGCAGCTGTAAGTAACGCTGGAGCTCTTGGTCTTATAGGTGCCGGATCGATGCATCCTGACAATCTCAGACATCATATCAAGAGTTGCAAGGCAGCCACAAAAAAGCCTTTTGGAGTAAATGTGCCTCTTATCTATCCTCAAATTGAGGAGATTATGGATATCATTGTTGAAGAACAAGTACCAATTGTTTTTACTTCTGCCGGCAGCCCTAAAAAATGGACACATTTTTTAAAAGATAAAGGGATTAAAGTAGTACACGTTGTCTCCAGTACTGTTTTTGCAGTTAAAAGCCAGGAGGCTGGGGTAGATGCTGTAGTTGCTGAAGGTTTTGAAGCGGGGGGTCATAATGGTAGAGAAGAGACCACCACATTTTGTCTTATACCAAATGTCAGACGGGCTATAGATATTCCGCTTATTGCTGCAGGAGGGGTTGCTACTCGTCAAAGTTATGAGGCTGCCTTTGTTCTGGGCGCAGAAGGGGTGCAGATAGGTACTCGGTTTGCACTTTGTACAGAGAGTTCGGCTCACCCTCTTTTTAAAGAGAGGTGCAGGGCTATTGGAGAGGGAGGGACAAAATTGCTTCTAAAAAAAATCGTTCCTACAAGGCTTGCAGAGAACGATTTTTCTAAAGCTGTTGAAGAAGCTGAAAACAAGGGCGCTTCTAAAGAGGAACTTTTGAGATTGCTTGGTAAAGGTCGTGCCAAAAAAGGTATTTTCGAGGGTGACCTTCAAGAAGGCGAGCTCGAGATAGGTCAAATTGCGTCAATGGTTACTACTGAAGAAAGCGCGGCGGACATTATCAGTGAGCTCACTCAATGAGTTAACGGGCAATCCGGTTATTTAACCAGTGCTTCGTACTTTTGAGAAACAACTTCCCAATTGATTATCTGCCAGAAAGCCTCTATATAGTCTGCTCTTTTGTTTTGATATTTGAGATAGTAGGCATGTTCCCATACATCCATTGCAATAAGAGGAGTTCCATGCTTTTCAGCGACATCCATTAAAGGACTCTCTTGATTTGCAGTTGAAAAGACAAACAAGTTGCCCTTTTCGTCAACACACAGCCATGCCCAACCACTTCCAAAACGATTTTTACCGGCATCGGTAAATTGTTTTTTTAATTCGTCAAGCGAACCGAAACTCTTGTTAATGGCATCGGTAAGCTTTGCAGATGGCTTTCCGCCGTTTGGTTTGATGCTTTCCCAATATAGTACGTGGTTATAAAATCCTCCACCATTGTTTTTTACGGCAGCAGGGTACTTGCTGATATTCTTGAAGAGTTCGAGAATTGTGAGGTTTTCGGCATCTGTCCCTTTAACTGCTGCCATGAAATTGTCAAAATAGGTTTTCTGGTGTTTACCATAATGAATTTCAACAGTCTGTTTGTCAATAAAAGGTTCAAGAGCGTCTGTTGAATATGGAAGTTCTGGAAATTCTAATGTGCTTATTGTTTTCATATTGATATTGTTTTTATTGTTAGACAATTTGTTGTTATTTTGTGCTACAGCTAAACATGGAACTGTAGCAATAAAAAATAGAATTGTAAATAAATGTTTCATTAAAATTGATTTTATATACATAACAAAAGAGTACCCAATTTTGTTTTATATATTGAAAAAAATGAGATTAAAAATGATTATTTCATGGAACATGACCATATACAAATTCATGATAATCCTGGCCGTGCCTTTAAATGGGGCATTATTCTCAACGTAATATTTATAGCTGTTGAGATAATTTACGGATTATTGTCAAATTCAATGGCGCTGATAGCTGATGCAGGCCATAACTTTAGTGATGTTTTGGCTTTGGTCTTTTCCTGGATTGCTGTCATTATTTCCCAAAGAAAGCCCACTTTGAAGTTCACGTATGGATTTCGTCGCTCTACCATTCTTATTGCTCTATTGAATACTCTTTTGTTGTGGGTTGCAGTTGTGTTCATTCTTATTGAGACTGTAGGGAGACTGAAGAAACCTGCTGAAGTTGACTCTCTCAATGTAATTATTGTTGCGGCGATAGGAATAATTATCAATGGATTGACTGCCGGATTATTTATGAAGAGCAAAAAGCGTGACCTTAATATTAGAAGTGCATTTGTTCACTTTGTAGTAGATGCTCTTGTGTCATTTGGAGTAGTAGTATCGGGGATTATTATTTCACTTACAGGTGTATTCTGGATTGATTCCATTGTCTCTTTTATTATTATAATTGTGATTTTGTACAGCTCGTATCATTTGCTCGTTGACTCGGTCAATCTGGCGCTTGATGCGGTTCCTGACAACATAAACATTAAAGAGGTCCGCCGTTTTCTTGAAAGTCTTCCGGAAGTTGCCGGTATTCACGATTTACATATTTGGGCATTGAGTACTACAGAGGCAGCCCTTACTGTACATCTTCTGACCAGGGTTGGAACCGATACAGACTTTATTATCAAAATACAGCATGAATTGCATGACAGATTTGACATAGAACATGCAACCATCCAAGTCGAATATGGTCAATCTGCCGAGAATTGTGAAACAAACTGCAGTTAAATTATTTTACACTATTGCGTTCAAGGACAACAAATTCAAAAGGGTGTTCATATTTTTCTCCATAATCAAATGATTCTCTGTGAATTTCATGCCATTCGGATGGATTTAATTTTGGAAAGAAAGTATCAGCATCATTAATAATCGTGTGGACAAGTGTAAGATATATTTTTGAAGCAATTGGAATTGTTTCGCGATAAATTTCTCCTCCTCCTATAATAAAAATTTCGTCTAAAGAGTCAGGATGTTTTTCTGTACTTGCAGAGGCTGCCTCTATGGCTTCATTAATTGAGGGGTAAAATTCTACTCCTGGAATGCTGTTTGCAAGATTGTTTGACATATTTCTGCTTACAACAATATTTCTTCGATTGGGAAGAGGCCTGCCAAGGGATTCCCATGTTTTTCTTCCCATAATAACAGTATGTCCATTTGTAATTTTCTTAAAGTTGCGCAAATCTTCGGAAATGTGCCATAACAAATTGTTGTCCCTGCCAATTGCTCTGTTCTCTGCAAGTGCTACAATAATAGATATTTGAGGTTTAGTTGTAGTCATGTCATTCAAATTGCTATAGGGGCTTTTATGGAAGGGTAGGGATCATAACCTTCAAGTTTGAAGTCTTCATACCTGAAGTTAAAAATATCCTTCACGTCGGGATTTATTAACATTTTGGGCAGAGGTCGGGGGATGCGTGAAAGTTGTTCTTTTACCTGTTCAAAGTGGTTGGTATAAATGTGAGTGTCTCCGAATGAATGTATAAATTCTCCGGGTTTCAATCTGCATACTTGTGCAACCATCATTGTGAGCAAGGCGTATGATGCTATGTTAAAAGGAACTCCGAGAAAAACATCTGCACTTCTCTGATAAAGCTGGCAGCTTAATTTACCGTTTGCTACGTAAAACTGAAAAAGAGCATGACATGGGGGTAATGCCATTTTATCAATTTCTGCGGGGTTCCAGGCAGAAACAATATGCCTGCGCGAATCCGGATTAGTTTTGATACCTTCTATTAACAAAGATATCTGATCTATGCTTTTGCCATCGGGGGCCGGCCAGGAACGCCATTGGTGTCCGTAAACAGGTCCAAGCTCTCCATCCTGGCCGGCCCATTCATCCCAAATTGTCACGCCATGTTCATGAAGATAATTAATATTTGTGTCTCCTCTCAAAAACCACAATAATTCATATATAATGGACTTTAGGTGAAGTTTTTTGGTTGTAAGAAGAGGAAATCCTTCTTCAAGGTCAAACCGCATCTGATAGCCAAACACACTTTTAATTCCGGTGCCGGTGCGGTCTCCTTTGAGAATTCCATGGTCCATGATATGCTGGAGAAGCGAGAGATATTGTTTCATTTTTCGTCTTGAACTATCAAAAGGTAAAAATAACAAATTGTCGGTTTCAACCCACCAATTGCCAACTGGAAATTATGATGGTGCGTTGCAAAATATTTTGGATGTCAATATTTTGATGCATCCGTTTGGTTACCCCAATTTTAAACCCGCGAATGATGGAACCAATGGTTTGGGATGGTGAACTGAATGGCGTGGTATTTAGTCGGGGCGAAAAATTTTTCGCCCCGACGATCGGGAAATCGTTAATAATAATTATTCCGTGAATATGATCCGGCATAATGATGTATTCATCCAATTGGGTTTGCGGAAAATGATTGGGAATTTCCAACCAACATTGTTGTGCCATTTCGCCACATTCATTCATCCGCATATCCCCATTGACAATTTCACCAAACAAACATTTACGATCGTGCGCCACGATGGTGATGAAATAGACACCCGGTCGGGTGTAATCGTATCCCTGCAAACGAATGGAATGTCGGTTGTGTTTCGGGTAATCCATTATTTTTATTCTTACCGATTATAAATCTTATCCTTTTTCATTTTCCTCCTTCCACGATTTTTATTTCCTCGATCGTCAGTTCGTAGAGGCGATAGACAAGGTGATCGATGTGTTGCTCGAGGGCAGAGGTATCGGTAGCGGGGTTGTCCTTTTTGGCAGAGAGAATGACATCGACAAACGATTCTATCTGCTTCACGATTGGCTCGGTGGCAGGGGTAATGGGTGGACAAAATTTTGCAAATTCATCAGTAATTTTCTCATCATAATAATAAGTATATGTTAATTTTTTACTTTTTGGATAATGGGGCCATTCATAAACCAATATTTTATTGTGTTTAATTTTAAGATAGTTTTTAATTTTATTAAAATATGTATTAATACGAATATAAGGATAATTTTCTTTTATTAAATGAATAAGTTCGTCGTTAGTTAAAGAAAAATTATCGGGTATTTCATTTTTATAAATTGTTTTTTCCTTAGTTAAAACAACTCCCATCATATCTTTAAGTTGTTCTTTTTGTTCATCCGTTAAATCTTTTTCATTAATAAATTTTAACGGGAGCGTATCTTTAGATTCGTGGTTCTTTACTTGAATCAATACTGCTTTATAAGCATATTCCGGAGATTCGAAAACTTCAGAAGAAAGAGAAGTTCTAAATGATTTAATAAATTCAACAATTTCGAGAGCATTTTTCTTTTTTAATTCACCATTAGTTGCTTCCAAAAAATTCTTATTACTTTTAAACATTTGTATTGTATATGAAAGCATATAATCTAAAGAATGTTTTTCTCCAAAATGCTCTTTTAGAAAATTATTAAAATTCAAAATATTTGCTTGACATTCTGCATATAAGTTTGGATCAAGTTCAGGATTGTTTCTATGTTCAATCATATTTCTAATCTTGTAAAAAAATTCCAAATTTTTTCTTACAGGATTATTTGATTCGGATTTATAGAAGTTATTTAAGCATTTAGAAAGTTCCCACCACTTATTTTCTTTTATTTTTCCCCCATCTGCTAGTTCTATTGGTATTGTATCATATCGAGATCTTTTACTATTTTCATTTTTCTTATAATAGGGCTTAATTTTATTTTTAAAAAAATACGCATGAAAGAGGCTTGTCCAAGCAATGCACATCATAGTAATAAAACCTTCTGATTTAAAACTAACAGCAGGTTTATTATAAAATTCTATTGCCAACAAAGCAGAATCTTTGGCTTTCTGTAAAAGCTGTTTTACTATTACGGGTTCCCCTCTCATATGTACCTCCTTTCATTATTTTAAATACATCTCTTCCACAAATTTATCTAATTCTTTTTGTATTTTATCCAACTCCCCTTCGGCTAACGGCTCACTTATTTTTCCTGAGAACTTATCTTTTTGTATGGCTACTGCCCGATTGAATATATTTTCAAAAACGTGTAATTGCTCTGCATTAGGGATAATTGTTGGCAATTGGCGAATATCATTTATTTGAATATTAACCGAATAATTAATAAAGTTTCTATAATAAAAGAATAAAATATATGAATTTAAAATAGAAACAAAATAATAATTTGGCGAAAATGATTTTGCAGAGTAAAGGCTCATGGAACCTACATCATTAATACTTTTCAACTTAATTCTGCTCTTGATCATCGTTGCATTAGGGTTCAATACATTATTCCAGCAAAACCCTTCTCTAAAATAGAATTGTGGATTTCGTACCACCGGCATACCTTCACCTTTTTTACCGGAATTTTCTTTTAAGAATTTTACATTCTCTCGGCTCCAATCAATATAATAAGGTGTGGGTGCATACCAGCGGTTGCCATCCTTGTCCCCTTTGTCGTAAGGAACGAAGGTACTGTCGCTTATAATTCCATTCAGCATTTCATCGTCTGTCAGGCTGTTCACGTCGGCTATTTCAGTAGGACTGACAATGCGATAGAGCCAACCCTGCCCAAAAACATCCCGACCATAGCTTTCTTTCAGTTCGTCAAACAGCTTTCGAATATCTGTTTCATCCAGTGTATCTAAAAATCGAATGGCATCGCTTTTATTGTTGATTTGGTTTTCACCACAAAACCGGGTGGCCAGAAGCAGTTTCTCGGGGCGTTGCTTTTTTATGTTTTCAGCCCATTTCGTTCCTTCCAAAACGCCGATATATTTCCCATTATTGGCGGTAGCCAATCCTTGTCCTCCTTCGGTAATTAGGCCAAGCAATGTGATATCCCCGGATTGGAGTGAGGCACGATATTTTTCGAGTTCGTTTTTGTTTTTCTCGATGTTTTTGCTGGTAGAAATTTTGTCCCACCAGTTGTTGAGCAATTCGTTTACTTTCTTGCCGTATCGCTCGTAAATACGTAGATTTAATTCGGTTATGGGGAAAAATACCTGATTGGGCGAATTTCGATAATAGGTAATGTTACCTGTTTGCAAGGAAGGCTTGGAAAGGTTTTTTGTACCATCGAGATAGGTGAATGAGTATTCGGCGGAACTGTCTTGAACCTTTTGCACCAAAACTACGCAGGTGTCCACCATCACGGCTTCGAAAGGATTTGCAGTATCAAACAGTTGTAGTAATTTATTTTTCAAAATCAGCGTTCTTAAATTCTTTTTGGTTTGTATCGTCCAAAAAGTTTTGGAGGTAATGAAACTCAAAACGCCATGATCTTTCAATAACTCCATTCCCTTGAAATAGAAATGAGTGTAAAGGTCGTCAGCAAATCCGAACTGTTTTTCGAGTATTTTTTTATCACTTTCGCTTATTCCTTTGGTAGAAACATACGGCGGATTGCCAATGACGATGTCGAACCCGTCCTTGATGCCGAACATCCATTCGGGGTCGAACCAGTCGGCGTGGGTGTTTTGGTCGAACGGATCCCACGACGTTATCTTATCCGTTTTATCGTTGGGATAACCAAGATTGGTAAATTCGTCTTTCAATCGGAATCGAAGTTCGGTGAGTCGTTTTTCTAATTTGATTTTTTCGCTTCGGCTGTTGGTATAGAATATTTTTTCTCTGATGTCAAATAGTTTTTTTTCCAACGCTTCCACTTCGGCATTTTTAAAGTGTAAATCCGATTTATCCGAATCGGTTTCCAAATTAATGAGCGAATTGGCAGCCACAAATTTGGTTTCGAGATTGGGCAATGCCCTGATATCGCGGTTTGGCTTGTTATCGTCCACTTCCTGCTCGATGAGCAACGATATGAAAAACCGCAGTTTGCTTATTTGAATGGCTATTTCCTGAATATCTACCCCGAAGATGCAGTTTTCGATGAGTCCGAGCTTGCGTATATAGTCGAGCGATTTGTTTTCGAGCGATTTCTCTACTTCTGCTTTTAATTCGACGGGGACTTTTGCCAGCAAATTGGCTTTCCAC
>Ga0116190_1002304_pt1 | contig 15387 bp, 9 predicted proteins | sample AD_JPNTR4_MetaG_FD_89808 | JGI IMG/M metagenome (GOLD analysis project Ga0116190, IMG submission 89808) | Active sludge microbial communities of municipal wastewater-treating anaerobic digesters from Japan - AD_JPNTR4_MetaG | ecosystem: Engineered > Bioreactor > Anaerobic > Digestate | place...
GGATCATAAACTGCTACAGATACACGCGAATCCGCACAACCGTAATACAAAAACCATTTTTGCTGAAAGTAAACCAACCCCTCAATAAAAACCGTACCGGATGGATATTGACCGCTTTTTTCAAAATTTTCTTGAGGAATCAGGAATGGTTTATCCAATCTTTTGATAAGTTTGGTTGGATTGTTTGCATCAAATAATGCTTGTCCTGCACAATAGGCATTGGTAACAAAATTTTCATCACCTTCTCCCGGCTTGTTTTTTCCGTTATACAAGAGAATTATTCCATTTTTAGTCCAAATTGACGGGGGACCGCATTCAGTCAGGTCGCTGTCAAAGTATCCTTTTCGCGGAGACATCAAAACTTTCAATTCATTTTTCTCATCCAAAACTGGTGTCCAATTTTTCAAATCATCTGAGGTTGCTCCATAGATTACATATTCACCCCAGTACATAAAATATTTTCCGTCGATTTTTTTAATGACCAATTTGCCATTTTTTAAAGTTGTCAATATACTCGATGCTTTTGACCAATGATTGAGGAAACGTCCATTGTAAGCGTTTGCAAAAACAGGTCCATGCTTTTCCCAATGAATCAAATCTTTTGATGTGGCTACACACAATCTGGCAACTTTTCTATCCCACGATGTGTAGAACAACACAAAAGTTCCGTCTTCGGTTACAGAAACGCGAGGGTCTTCACATCCACCGGGCCATTCGTACAATTTATTGTTATCGTTGTCGGGAAATACTACCGGAGCCGGTTTTTTTTTCATTGTAAAGCCATCAGAAGTTTTTGCCAGACCTATTCTGGAAACCCGAGAAGCAATCCCAACTGAAGAATTGTCTTCGGCTCTATAAAGAATAAAAATTTTCCCATCTTTGACTACTGCACCCGGATTAAAAACATCACTTTCCTCCCAATGAACTAACTTTTGATTCATTGGACAAAAAAATACAGAAGTCGTATCAGGAGATAAAACAGGATTAATCCCTGTAGGCCTGATAAATTCGCCTAAAGGAAAGGAAGGTTGATATTCATTTCTTGAGATATTACATGAAGTAAATAAAAAAACAAATATCCCAAATACAATTGATTTAATTTTTAATTGTTTCATGATTTAATAATTAATTTTGAATATATAAATTAAGGAAAAGAAGGTGGTAGCATTTTTGTACCCCAAGTTAAATTCGGTTTAGAAGTTGTTTTAAAATTTAAAATTGCACCATTAGATAAATCATTCCAGTCAATCCAAGTCTTATCATAAACTTTATCGTTGATTTTCAGTGATTTGATATAAATATTTTTTTCCGATCCACCATTAATGATGAGATCACCATTTTTCAATTTTATTTTAATTGATTCAAAAATAGGAGTATTTATTGCAAATCCTCCAATACCAGGAATTTCAGGATATAAACCAATACATGAAAACACATACCATGCTCCCATGGTTCCTAAATCATCATTGCCAGGTAATCCATCATTAGCACTTGAATATTGTTCATTAATAATTCTATTTACAACCAATTGGGTTTTATAAGGGCAACCTACCCAATTATAAATCCATGGAATATGAAAACTCGGTTCGTTCCCTGCTGCAAACCATGGATCATTGTAGCCTGCGTCAAGTCTTACAAAAAGTTCATCCAAACGTTTTTCTGCATCTTTTTTCCCGCCAATAAGTTCTATCAATCCATGCAAGTTATAAGGAACCATCCAAAAATAATTTTTATAAGTAGATTCTCTAAAATCCTCCGTTAATGGTTTCCAAGAACCATCGGGATTGCGAGATTGAAGCCAACTTGTTTCGGGATTGAAGAGATTTTTCCACGAGCGTGCTGTTTCAAAAAATTTCCAACTCGAAAACTCATCTCCAACTGCCCGCAAGGCAAATTGCCCAATTGCAAAATCAGCAGAAGTATATTCGAGCTGAATGGAAGCATTATAATATCCTTTTTCCAAATATTGTTTCAAACCGGGACGAACTTCAACATTTTGACATTTTAAACCCGGAATTTCAGCATTTCTTTGCATCAACCTAAAGACCGGTTTTGGATTGTAATTTCTTGCTCCAAAAGCAAAAGCATTGGAAATTAATATACAAGTTGGATCACCTTGCATAATTCCGGTTTCTATATTTGCTAAAACCCAACGTGGGTATGCTTCTCCCGCTTCTTCTGCGAAGAGTTGATGTGAAATAACAATATCCGAAGCCACTTGAGGATCCAAAATTGAGAGCAATTGAATTTGGGTTCGGTACGTATCCCAATTGCTGAATGAAGTATAATGTTTTGAACGAGTTTTATGTACTTTGAAATCAGCTCCCATATATTCATTGTTCACATCGCTGCAAACATTGGGATGAATAAATGAATGATACAAATGAGTATAAAATTGTGTAATGCGATCCTGATTCGTTCCGTTAACTTGAATTTTACTTAAATATTCATTCCACTTGTTCTCAGCATCATTCTGAATTTTTTCAAAATTCCATGCACTGTTTTCACTCCTTAAATTTTCCTTTGCATTTTCAACTGACACATAGGAAACGCCAACTTTATATTGAATTTGTTTTCTATTCTTCAAATCGAAAGTAAAATATATACCCGAATTTTCACCTTCAGCAAATGTTGCATTCTCAAATAATTTGTCGTTTTTCCAAATGCCAGTTTTAACGGCATCTTCATCAAATTCCGCAGCAAAATATACTTTATAAGGAGTTGGGACGCCACAAAATTGACCTCCTTCGGCATAACCTTCACATTTATTGGGTGCCGTAATGGCAATGGCAGCATGTTGAATATCTGTTGCAGCAATGCCTGCTCCTATGATTATCGTTCCAAATTCTTCACTTGATGGATAAGTATATCGAGCCATCCCTGTTCTTTCTGTGACGGTTAATTCCGCTACTATTTCTTCCTCAACAACAGCCTTATAATAACCAGCATGTCCTTCTTCTTTAGATAAATTTATCAGAGAATTCAAAATATTATCAGGAGATATTTTAAGCTTGCCTTTTAACGGAAATGTGGGAAAATTGCCCATATGTTCACATCCTGCACCATTTAATTGATTGATTACAAAACCCAAGTTTTTTGAAAAATATGTAGGGGTAAATTGCACCATTCCAAATGGATAAGTTGCACCGGGATAACAATTTCCTGACTTCAATCCAAAACCACCTGTACCAATCAAAGTATTTACTCTATTAGCATAATTAATATTTAAGTTTTGGCTACTACTGATTGAAGAGCAGATACTTAAACTTAATAAACATAAAAAATATACTTTAACTTTCATCTGTTTAAAATTTATTATTTGACAATGAAAAAGGAACAGCCTGTTTTGAAATACCTCTTGACTTGTTGGGTTGATTTCCCATTTCAAAATGAAGAATTCCACCATTAACTATATCGCTGTAAATAATATAATTCTTTTCCAGAGGTTTGCCATGGAGCGAAACAGATTGAATGTAAATATTTTCCTTTGAATTATTATTGGCTTCTATGACAAATTTTTTATTATCTTCAGTGGTAATGGTAATTTTCTGAAACAGAGGGCTTCCCAATACATATTCGTCTGTTCCTGGACAAACACTGTAAATACCCAATGCATTTAATACATACCAAGAGGACATTCCACCCTGGTCTTCATCTCCTGGAAATCCTTTCTCTGTAGAATTATAGAGTCTATCCATAATTTGGCGCGACCAATATTGTGTTTTCCAAGGTTGTCCGGCATAACTATAAAGAAATATCATGTGCTGAATGGGCTGATTGCCATGAGCATACTGACCCATATTGGCAAGTTGCATTTCTTTCATTTCATGAATAACGCCTCCATAAGTGCCGGGAACAATAATGTTGGGAACTGTAAAAACAGAATCCATTTTGGTGGTAAATTTTTCATCACTACCAAATAAATTAATCAGTCCCTGTACATCGTGAAAAACCGACCATGTATAGTGCCATGCATTTGCTTCGCAATATGGGCCTCCCCATTCATATGGATTAAAAGGTTCCAACCATTTTCCATTTTTATCTCGTCCTCTCATAAAACCGGTTTTGCTATCAAAAACATTTTTATAGTTATACATTTGTTTTGCAAATATGTTTTCATAGAATTCATTTCCGGTCATCTTTGCCAACTGATAACCACAAAAATCATCATAAGCATATTCCAGCGTCTGCGAAGTAGAACCCATTGATTCAGGATAAGTTACAAAGCCCAACTGCCAATATTCTTTCCAGCCAGCACGTCCATTTGAACCACCCCACGGACCTTTATTCATAGATTCATGGGCATAAGCTTTCATCGCCCTTTCCGGATCAAAAGTCCTGATTCCTTTTGCCCAAGCATCAGTAAGTAATGAAATGGAATGATTCCCTATCATACCTCCCGTTTCTCCGGGAAAAGACCATGACGGAAGCCAGCCACATTGCTCCTGAGCATCCAAAAGTGCATTCATGTATCTTCCCTGCATAGTGGGATGCAAAATGTTTGTTAGCGGGAATTGAGATCTGAAAGTATCCCAAAAACCATTATCGGTAAACATGTATCCTTTATGAATTTTCCCATCATACGGACTGTAATAGTAAGGTTCGTTGTTTGCATCCAATTCATAAAATTCTCGAGAAAAAAGATTGGCTCTGAACAGGCAAGAGTAAAAAGTTTTCATTTGTTCTTCCGTTCCGCCTTCCACCAGAACACGATTCAATAAGTCATTCCATGTTTTGGCTCCTTTTTCCATTGTCATTTCAAATTTTTTATCTTTTCCCAATTCTCTATTGAAAGTAATCCAAGCCTGTTCGTAACTGATATAGGATGAAGCCGCTTTAGCCTGAACTACAGAGCCTTTTTTAAATTTCACATAAGCACCATAACCTTTACCGCTTCCGGAAGTTTTACCTGCAAAAATTTCATCTTTGTTGTTTTCCCAAATTCCAAACTCTTCGAAAGGTTTGTCGAATTGAATTACAAAATAGCTGCGAAAAGTTGAAGCATTATTTACAAAACGCTGATTATTCACCCAGCCGGTAATTTGTCTTTTTGTTGGGTCAATATTAATTTCACTTTTATCAATATAACCATCCAGTACTAAATAAGCATCTTCATTTTTGGGATAAGTGAAACGCAAATGCACACCACGCATGGTAGGAGCTATTTCTGTAATTATTCCGTTGTCAAATTTTACTTTGTAATAATGGGGTTTGGCCATTTCGTTTTTGTGGCTAAATTTGGAAGCTCTGCTATCCTGATTTACAACCAATTTCCCAACTTCCGGCATTAAAGAATAAACAGCGTAATCTCCCATCCACGGGCTACATTGATGTGCTTGCTGAAAACCACGAATCCTGTCTGCCGAATACTGATACTTCCAGCCATCTCCATTTTTTCCGGTTTGTGCAGCCCAAGTATGCATAGCAAATGGCATTGCAGTGGTGGCATAGGTATTTCCATAACTTAGACCAAAATTTGAATCGGTTCCTTGTAAAGTGTTCACATACTTTACAAGATCTTTTTGTTGAGCCTTTAAAGTACTTAACATTATGAAAGAACAAGAAATTAAAGCTAACAATCTATATTTCATCGCTCTATTTTTTTAATTTATCTAATATATTTTATTTTTTCATTTCAAATTACCAGTGAATTATCGCCAGGATTTAATTCATAATTTTTACCTTTCCATATCAATTTTCCCGGCGTATTTTGTGGTAAATGAACATGGATTATCCATTTTTTCTTCTTCAACTCATAATTTACCGATATTTTGCCATTTGAATGAGGCATCTCCCCTCCAACTTTAGTCGTCGTTCCTAAATGAGGTTCAATTTTAATTTTTGAAAACCCAAGGGAGCGTTCATCCCTTTTGCCCAACGTAATTTGGGTATGCGTTGATAAGTCAACTCCATTTGCGGTAAAGAAGAAGGAACCAATTGCCAAGCCAAACCATCGGACTTTCCTTTAAGATTTCCTTCCAAAATTTTTACAGCATTTGGCCAATTTCTGTCATCATAACTTACTGAAATCCAATCACCTTTAACTGTTTTTGCCATATCCACCAATTGTCCTTTAGTAGCTGCAAAAAAATATCCAGGTACCGGTTGATAACCCTTATCCTAAATACATTTCCAAGTTTCGTTGGAATTTAATATCTCTTCTTTTTCGGAATTACCTTGCAAAATAAAAGCAGTTCGTATACTGATTTGCGCTTCGGGACGATATTCAGCTTCATTCCAAACCAATGCTGCAATGCAATTATTCCCCGATACCAAATAGGGGGCAATATCAACCGTTTCATAATTCCAAAAGTAGGTATCTCCACGAGCCGGGCCCATGGAAACAACCTTTCCGTTGACAAACAATTTGTACCGATTATCCGCAGAGACATGGATATTAAAAGATTCAAGCTTTTCTTTTATTGTTATGCTTTTACGAAAATAATAAACGCCATATTCTGTTCCTTTATCGTTTTTTGGTCCAATCCAAAGGGCATTCCATGGACGGCCGATTCCATCAGCATAAATAAAATCGAATCTGGCAAATAAAAAACAAAAAAGTAAAACTATAACATAAAAACATCTTTTCATCTTATCATCAAAATGTTTCAGTTTATTCCCCAACTTTTATTTGGTTTCTCCCCCATAAACAACTCAAGAGTGCCTCCCGAAGAAATATCTGCAAAATCAATATAGCAACGATTGTACTCTTTGCCGTTTAATTTTGCTCTTTGTATATAAATATTTTTCGGACTATTGTTGTGGGCTATAATCGTAAATTTTTTTCCTTTGAAATATTTTGGATCTAGCTTAAATTCAATCTTGTTGAAAACGGGACTCGTTATTTCTTGTCTTGTGTTACCAGGACAAGAAGGATGAATACCTGATGAAGCCAATACATACCAGGCAGACATTTGTCCGGCATCTTCGTTTCCTACTAAACCTTCAACTTTGTTAGTATATCCTTGCCGACAAATAAATCGAGTCCATTTCTGTGTTAGCCAGGGTACATCTATCCTATTAAATAAAAAAGGAACCAGATGAACCGGTTCATTTGCATGATTGTAATAATTATTCCACCGCAAATTTGACGGTGTATTTTCAAAAAAAGAATTCAAATCCTTTAAAACCTTTTCTTTCCCTCCCATTATTTCTACCATACCATTCACATCGTGGGGTATAAACCAGCCCTGCTGATAGGAATTCGATTCAATACAACCATATCCTTGCCTTAATCTACCTTCTTTAGGCCATGTTTTCCACAAGCCATTTGAATATTTTGGTCGGAACCAGCTTTTGTCTGCGTCAAAGATATTTTTATATGCTTGAGATTTACTTAAAAATAATTTTTCATCACCGGTTTTTCCCAATTTACCTGCTAATTGGGCAATACACCAATCGGTATAAGCGTATTCCAATGTTTCGGAAATACAAAAAGGAGTTGCTGCGAATCCAAACTTGTCGTTGCCAAATTTTGCAGAAGAATTCAACGCATACTCATACGCTTTATTAATATCATAGGATTTTATTCCTTTTACATAAGCATCGGCCAACACAGAAATGGCAGGATTTCCAATCATACAACCGGAATACGCATTTACGATTTCCCAACGCTCAAAATATTTTCTTCCGCTTTGTTCTGCCAACGTAGTCAACGAATTAATTTCATCGCTTACCAGTTGAGGATTTATAATGGTTTGAAGAGGAAATTGGCTTCTAAAAACATCCCATCCGCTGAAAATAGTACGTTTGGTAAAAGTTGAATCTTTTTCATGAATTTTCAAATCTCCACCTACATACCGCCCATCTACATCCGTATAAATTCTTGGATCAATCATGGTGTGATACAATGCGGTATAAAATACGGTTTTTTCATCTTCCGTACCGCCAGAAATCGTTATTTTGCTTAATTCTTCATTCCAAAGATTTTGTGCATCTGCTTTTATCTGATCAAAAGATTTATTTTTTATTTCTGCATTAAAGTTTTTTTCAGCGCCCGCCATATCGACAAACGAAATCCCCGTTTTTAAGGTAATAATTTCATTTTTATTGGTAGGAAATTCGGTGAAAAATCCCAAATGTTTTCCTTCAAGTTTTTTAAACTTACGAAAAACAGGTGCTTCAGCCACTCTTTTCAAATAAGGAATGCTTACTACTTCATCTTTTTTTCGCTTCCAGTTATCCGGAATATTGACACTCCAACAGCCATATTCTTCGAGTGGTTTACTGAATTGTGCATAAAAATAAACCGTATAATCGGCCTTCCCTTCGCCATTTCCCCAACCGCCGCCGGAAGGAGGACATTTCATCCAGCCTTTTATTGTATTTTTATCCACAATTTCGATATACTGATACGTAGACGTACCACCGGATCTGTGAGCCAAATCAATTTGAATTCGAGATTTTTTGTTTTCCGGAAATATAAATTTCAATATTCCACAATGTGGTGTTGCAGTACATTCAACCTTAATTTTGTAATCGGATAATTTTACCGAATAATATCCTGCTCTGGCTATTTCTGATTTTTTATCGTATCGCGAACGATATCCTTTAATACTACCATCTTCTTTTCCTGCAATTTTATACAATTCACCCGTAGTTGGCATAACCAAAAAGTTTCCAAAATCTCCGAACCAACCAACGCCACTCATTTGAGTAAAAGCAAAACCTTCTATCGTTTTGTGTTCGTAGCTGTAGCCGGGTGCATTATCTCCTCCCGTTATGGTATTCGGATTTACCTGAACCATTCCATACGGAGTTGTAGCACCGGGAAAAGTTTTTCCCAGTCCATGATAAATACCTGCATCTCCTATACTTGTACTGGCTCCTATGAACGGATTCACATAATCGACAGGCCGAATTTTTTCCTTATCGGAATTTTTCACTCCACAGGAAGTGAACAACAGAAATAAAAAAACAGAAACGTTACTCCAAAAAAATTTATACATGTGCTCTTTTCTAATCATATTTTTTTTAAAGATTAAAAGCTGAAGAAAAAATCCGAACCAGTCAAAATGGGACTTCAATGAAAATTAATTCTTAATATAAAAACTTCTTACACCAAAGCGAGGAATTGATAATTGTATTTCGTTACCAAGAATTGCCTTTATTGAACCATTTGCATTTTTCATTTCACCATTCAATTCCATTTCCTCAATGCTTTTAAAAGGGAAACACAATTTAATTTTCTGAGCACTTCCATCTCCTTCAGAATTAAAAAGACGAACCAGTATTCCATCATTCATTATCTGAACGGAACTTAATTCGTAACCGCTGCTCAGCAAATCGATAAAACTTTTATTTTCAAAATCGAAATCGGAAGAACAAACGCCAATAAGTGGTTCATTCCAACTCGAACTTTTTTTTGATATAGAAGATTTATCCCACCGAAATTTATGAGGAACAAGCGCATATTTTACATGCGTAGGTTGAGTTATATTATAATCCCGTCCCCACAAACCTTTTCCCGAGTACTGAATAGTTAAAGCCAACGGAAAATCAGTGCCATAAGAATAGGAAGTTGTATGATCGGTTAAAAGTGCCAGACTGTTTTCGCCATTTACTTCAGAAAAATCAATCCAGTTCAATATGATATTATGTTTTATGCTGTCCCAACGATTAAAAAAAGTATTGTCCAATTTACTTTTGCAAACATCAAAGGGAGCGTTTTTATAAAGTTGTGGCGAATTAAGATCAACCGGAAAAAGAACACTTAACATGTAACGCGTATCGTAAAATGCCCTTCTGTTGTCTTGCCAATTATTTGGCTGAGCGTATTCTCCAATACACAAATTCTGCTTCCAATTTATAACAAGATCGAAATCGATACGTTCCTGCTCTTTATTAACAGTAACGATTTGCTTAAATGGCTGCGACGCAATTTTACCTTGAATTAAAATACTTGTTTCTAATGAATTATCTTTTATTAAAGTAACTTTCGCTGGATTTTCCCTTGATGAATGAAATTTATTTTCTTCATAAAAAAAACCTCTCATTTCTCCAAACAGAAACTCACTGCCTTTTTTTACATATTCTTTATTATTGTTTTTGGCAAACAAACTTTTAATTGTGCCTCCTTTTTGTAAATCGAAAACGATTCTGTATTTGTCATTTTCCAGAATGCATTCATTTTTATTTGAATAAAAAGTTTTCTTTTCCTTCTTTATTTTCGATTCTCCCATTTGAATTTTATAGGTTGCATATCCAAATGCAGGTACTTGAGCAAGAAAGGAAATTTTTTGTCCTTCTTCCACTGAACTTGGAAGGACTTGATTTTCAGTGTCTAAAAGGATTACTTTTTTGTTTTTTAATGTTTCGGGCAACAGAATAGAAACAATTTCATTGCGATTAAAACCCAACGTATTGAAAACTCTAATAGAATAATCGTCATTTACTGATTTATTGTTACCTTGAAAACTTTCAACTGCCTCTTTAACAACACTGTCGGCAATTTTATCGGTAGTTTCTGTCCATTGAGCAATTTTATCTGCCCATGTCGTATTTTTTTGAAGTCGATTGTAGGGAACAATCCACGAATCGTGATGCTGAGACAACATCAATGTTCGCCAAGCTTCATCAATACTGTCCTGTTTGTAATGAAAATTGTTTTTAAGATAAGCCAGAGAGCCCATTTTTTCGGCAATAATTATCTTATTTTCAGCATTGCGAACCTGTTGAGCTATTTTTTGCAAAACCTGACTTCCCCACATTAAACTGACCAAAACATCTTCCTGAGAAAATTGCCAATTGTCGGTTGATTTTCCATCAGAAATTTTTTCAAAATATTCTTTCCAAGTTACATAAATGGAATTGGGATCGGCATTTTTTATAGAATTTAACCACGGGCCGTTTTTCCAGCCGGCATCCTGAAAACACATACCCACCGGATTTTTTATATCGGCTTCCAAACAAGTATTTATATAGGAGGTTGAATTATTCCAAGCTATTGTTTGCCATGTGGAATTTTTTTCAAAAGATTCGCATTGGTAACGCGGAACGGCTAAAATTGAAGTTGTATCCGGCCCAACCCAATTTACCAAATCTTTCCCGTAAGCTCTTGTATAACCGCCCCAACAAGTATTTGGACATTTAAGAACGGCATATTGAAAACCAAACGACTTTAACAATTGAGGCAAACAGCTCGTAAAACAAGGTTCCTCTGAAGAATAAGTGGAAAATGTTACATCAGGAAAATGTTGATTAATTTTTCTCATGCCATATTGAAACTGGCGAATGATACTTTCTCCGGAAATATTATAACAATATGGCTGAGCATAAGCTGGATTAGTAAATTCTATCCTTTCATCGGAAAGAATTTGCTTGAATTGTGTGTAATCCTGTGGTGTTCTAACTTTTACACTGTCCCAGGTTTCAGGTTCTATCTCCAAACATATTCTCCAATCAGGATATTTATAGAAATTATCTATTATAAATCGAGTTTCCCATTCCAATGGATAATGTCCGTATACTCCACCATGATATCCATCAACAAAATATACATTCTCCGCATTAAGAAATATACTTAAAACCAACAGTGTCCAAGTTATTCTTACTTTAACCTTAACCATCCTTCTCTTTTCTTTTTTTCCTTTCAATTTCATTCAACAAATCCAAAAACCTTCTTTCAGTATCGGCATTATCTTCCTTTCTAAAGAGTAAACTAATATAAGCAAGTAATGATGATATTTTATAAGATCATTTTTTAAAGTTTCATCTTTCGCTACTAATACAAAAAAACGTTCCTTTTCTTCTGAAGTTAATTCTCCATTAAGATATTTTATGGCTAAGTTTATCATTCGTTCTTTTTTAATTAAGAACGATTTCTAACCTGAGTTCCATTAAAAAAGAAAAAATAAAATGATAACTAATTTTCTAATTTAATAAATAATTAATGCTGTTTCTCAATTTCTTAAAGGCAATACGCATTTGGGTTTCCACCGTATTTACTGAAATGTTTAATCTTTCTGAAATTTCCTTATATTTTAGTCCTTCATAACGACTCAATATAAATATCTCCCGACATTTAGGAGGTAGCGATTCAATTGCCTCTGAAACTATTTTTTCTACTTTTTCTTCCGAAGCCAATTCAACATCAAAGCTTTCCAAAGATTGTGCTTTTAAAGCAATTTCCTGTTCGTAAAAGGATTGGGCTTTAGCAATAAAATTTTCTTTTACTAACTTATGCTTTAGATAATCAAGGCATTTATTCTTTGCCAAGGTAAACATATATGCTTTAAGGTTTTCAACACAATTTAAAGATTCCTTCTTTTCCCAAAGCCCTACAAATAAATCTTGAACTATATTTTCTGCCTCTTCTTTATAAATGACAAATACCATTGCAAACCTCACCAATGGTGAATAAAATGTCATATATATATTTGAGAAATCCCTCTCCATAATTTTATGGTTTAATGATGAAAAACTTTAAAAAAACAGAAAGGATGTTTGGGAACAGTCAGCTAAAAATAAGCTTGTAATAAACGATAATAGGAAGTAATAAAGTTTCATAGTATTATTATTTTGGTTAATTAATTAATTATTTATACTCCCTGGATAGATAATTTCCAAAAAGTTGTATCACAAATATAAATAAAGAAAAAGCCTATTAACATCGTTAGTAGGCTCTAAAGTAGATAATTTTAAAATCAAAGCTGAGTTAAAAGGCTTTTAATCAATATATTATAAATATACAGGAAAATGATTTAGTAAATATATTTGAATGAAAATACTATTGCAGTTTACCTATTTTTTTAACTTCTTCTTCAAATTGGTCGCTTTCGATGACAGATTTACTTTTAACTTTACTTTTATAATTATAAACAGTTTGCGATGAATAATGAAGAAAATCTGCAATCTGACTTACATCGCTAATTCCTAATTTTATGAGCGCAAAAATCCTGAGTTCTGTATTTAATTGACCATCTTCAAGTTCGTATCTTTCCTCTGGTTTTAATAAGGAATTAAATTCCGACACAAAGTTTGGGTATAATTTCAAAAACGCCTTATCAAAATTTGTACGAAGTTCTTCAATTTCTTTTTCCAACTCTGAAGTTGATGATTTGTATAAGCTATTAATTTGACCTGTTTTTATTTTAAGATTTACTTCTTTTCTATACTTATAAAGTTTATTGATATAAATGGAACATTGGTTCATAAAATAGCCAAGATATCTTTCCTTTATAATATTAGCTTCATTCAATTTTTGATTCAGGTGTAAAAGGTCTTCGTTTACCTCACGAAGTTTTTTCCTGGCTTTAGAAAGAGCTTTATTTTGTTTATAAATGAAAAATAAGAAAAATGCTAAAATGACAATGAATACACTAGTGAGCATTGAATAAAGCCTGAGGTTCTTTTGTTGATACTTAATTTTTTGAAGATAAGTGTCTTCTATGATTGGCTGAACTCGCCCGATCACAGAATTTTTATATCTAGCATTATAAAAAAGAGCATCATCCAAAGCCACTCGTACATACGAATAGGCTCTATTTACATCTTCCCTATTGTACAAATTAATGGCTAATGATAACAATGCTTCGTTTTCTTTTACAGCTAATTTTATATCTGTTGTTGCAGCCAATATTAAATAGTACTCTTCTTCATCGTATTTTTTTGCCAGCTTATATACTTTTGCCAAATTCATGGCTGCCATTGCATAATCATGTGTTTCGGGCTGCTGTTTATAAAAAATAGGAGTCAACAAATTTATTGCTTCTTCGTATCGTCCTTCTGTTTCCAATTTGCAAGCCAGTTCCTTTTTATATACATCTGACTGATTGTAGAGCAAACCCATCACTTTTTCCCTGTACTCTTCCTTTTCCTTTTCATATTGTTTTGAAAATTTTGTATCAGCGGTATAATTAATTAAATTTTCATAAAATCGTATTCGGTTCCAACAATACCATGCTTTATAACCTGTAGATAAAGATTCATAATTGATTGAGTTGAATATCTCCGCTGCTTCGAGGAAAAGACCAGATAAGGAATAAATATAAGATAGCCTAAAGTAATTTTCAAGTATAAGTTCTTTGTTATTTAATTGTTTAGCTATCAGTAAATTTTGGTTTATATAAAATTCTGCTGAGTCACAAATAAAGCTATTATATTCGTCTATAATTTCTCGATTTATATTGATTTGGTCTTCAAGAGTTTTTGATTGTTGCTTCTTTTTCTTCAGCTCTAAAATTTTTTCCTCTTTTATTTTTAAGTAGCTGTCACGTTCAGATATAACTTTATCTAACACTTTCAACAAGGAGTCAGTCTTATTAATTGTACTAAAAACAGTGATTGGACAAATAATAAATAATAATATCAAAAAAACGTTCTTCATTATATCCTATTTTTCACTCGTCCCGAAAAAAGGAGAAAGTGTTATTCACATAACTATAAAAATGATGACGAGTTAAATAATTTTCGTATTACAAATTTACATAATAATTTTTTAAAAAACACACCAAGAGATCAAAATAAGATATCAAAATTGATGTAATTTAGTACCTTTAAATGAACTTAGCTCAAAGGTCTTATCGTAATTAATTATTATTAAAAATTTCATGCTAAAAAGTTTTTTATAATAAATATGACTCTTATAAACTAAAATTTTGATATTCAAATAATTAATTGTAATTTTAGAAGAAAACATCTTTTTCATACACCTGTCTTTTAACAATCCAGCAGTAAATTCCACAGAACATCTTAGAATTTACTGCTGATATTCAGTAGCTTACAAACTATTAAAAATTGATTTCCCGTAGGGTTTTTTTTAATTTTTTATACGTTTATCTAAAAAGCTGATCTTTAAATTTCTAACATAACTATGAGCGAACACTTTATTACCAACAAAAGGGGAAAAATACTTTCCAGCATCATTCTCAGGGAATTTTATCCAACAAAACTGTAGTCTGCAGTCTCGATTTTATGGTCAGTTATTTTTATTTTCCTGGAATTGAAGAGATTTATCAGAATATTCAGGACAAGAAAATGAGAATACTAGGTAGGGTTGGAAATGAACAAAGATTTGCAAAATAAAACCATTGAGCTCGATTAATTGTAAAAACACTAAAGTTTCGCACTTCGTTTTAATGATTTGAAAGACAGGAAATAATGAAGTGCAATTTCATTATTTCCCGTCTGATTATCAATACATTATTGATTTCATTTTCGTCAAACTGCTTCCTGGAGTGGAGGAGCAAGCATTCTTGAAACTAATTCTGCTGTATTAGGACAATTCATGATCAACTCGAACAGTTCATCAATATCCTTCTCCAATGCTTCGCATATTTCACGCAGTAACTCCAAAAATAATCCCCAAAGACGTTCATCAAGTGTCTGCTGCAAATATTCCGCATTCATTACCCTGAAAAGTTCTCCCATCGATTCATAGTGCTCATA
>Ga0116190_1002309_pt1 | contig 15364 bp, 13 predicted proteins | sample AD_JPNTR4_MetaG_FD_89808 | JGI IMG/M metagenome (GOLD analysis project Ga0116190, IMG submission 89808) | Active sludge microbial communities of municipal wastewater-treating anaerobic digesters from Japan - AD_JPNTR4_MetaG | ecosystem: Engineered > Bioreactor > Anaerobic > Digestate | place...
ATGCTATAGAAAAATGGTACGAATTAAAACCAGAAATTTTTAAAGACAATCCATTGCAGTTTAAAAATAAAGTTTTATCTTTGCAATTAAGTTATCATAAACAACCTTGTGAAACTTGACATTAAGGTATTTTTTTAACTTAATCTTTTTTTGTAATCATCATATACAAATTCTCGTGCGCATTCCACCATACCGTTTTCTTTAAGAATATATATAGCAGGATGATTTACCCCATTAAACATGGTGGTTTTAACCATTGTATAATGCATCATGTCTTCTAAATATATAGTATCGCCTATGCGTAATTCTTTTGGGAAATAATATGCTTCTAAAAAATCACCGGCTAAACAGGTTTGTCCACCCATACGGTAAGCAGCATATCCATCAACAGGGTCTTTACTTGCCCCCCAAATTGCAGGTCTGTATGGCATTTCAAGAGTGTCGGGCATATGAGCAGCAAAAGAAACATCGAGTATAGCTGTAGGTACATTACCGTAGTTTACAATATCAAGTACGGTTGATTTTAATACTCCTGTTTGCCACCCTACAGCACCACCTGGTTCTAATATAATTTGAGCTTTATATTTTTGTTTAAAAATTTTAAGAATAGAAATAAGATGTTCTACATTGTAATCTTGTTGAGTAATTAAGTGACCGCCTCCCATGTTTATCCATTGTAATTGAGGAATTATATGTCCAAAACGTTCTTCAAATGCGTGTAAAACACGTTCCAATGAATAAGAATTATTTTCGCATAAAGCATGAAAGTGCAATCCTGTAATTTGGTCGGGTATTCCATGTTGTAATTCATGGGCAGGAATACCAAGTCTTGAGTTAGGAGAGCACGGATTGTACATATCTGTTGTAATATCGCTATAACCGGGATTTACACGTAATCCCATGCGAGTACAACTTTTAATGCAAATATCTTTGTAAGCATTGTATTGATTGAGAGAATTAAAGGTAATATGTGAACTCTTTTCTGCAATTTCTTTAATTTCTGACTTAGAATATGCAGGAGCATACGTATGAGCTCTTGTTCCCATATATTCGTTACATAACTTTACTTCGTTAAGTGAACTTGCAGTTGCGCCATGTAAATATTTGCGAATAAGTGGGAACGATTTCCACAATGCATATCCTTTAAGAGCCAAAATTATTTGCACATCAGCTTGTTTGCTAACATATGCAAGTTTTTCAAGGTTTGCTCTAAGTAAAGATTCATTTAAAATAAATGCAGGAGCCGGAATTTTGGAATATAAGTCTTCCATGTTTTTTAATATTCAAACTCTAAATCTATATCTTCTTTTATTTCCCAAGGTAATCCATAAGTGCCGATTACTTCCATAAAAGGATCAGGATTAAATTCTTCAACATTAAATACGCCGGTACCGGTCCATTTACCGGTAAGAAACATCATGGCTCCTACCATAGCCGGAACACCGGTAGTGTATGAAACACCTTGAGCACCGGTTTCGTTATATGCTGCCTGATGACTACAGTTATTCCAAATATATGCAGTTTTTTCTTTGCCGTTTTTAATACCTTTAATTCTACATCCAATTGATGTTTCACCGGTATAATTATCACCTAATGTGTCGGGATTAGGTAATGTTTCTTTTAAAAATTGCAATGGAACTATTTCAACTCCTTTGTATAGTATTGGTTTTATGCTTGCCATTCCTATATTTTGAATTACTCGTAAATGAGTTAAATATTCTTGTCCAAATGTCATCCAAAAACGAGCTTGTTTGAGTGTTGGAAAATTTTTAACCAATGATTCTAATTCTTCATGGTACATAAGATATGAGTCGCGTACACCAATATTTGGATAGGTAAGTTTATACATTATTTCATGGGGTTTTGTTTCTACCCATTTTCCGTCTTTCCAATATTTTCCGTTTTGTGTAATTTCACGAATGTTGATTTCTGGATTGAAATTGGTTGCAAAAGCTTTACCATGGTCACCACCATTACAATCAACAATATCTAAATAATGAATTTCGTCAAAATAGTGTTTTGCTAAATATGCTGTGTATATTTGTGATTGCCCCGGGTCAAATCCGCATCCTAAAATAGCAGTTAAACCTTTTGCTTTAAATTTATCTTGATATGCCCATTGCCAACTGTATTCAAATTTTGCTTCGTCTTTGGGTTCATAATTGGCAGTATCTAAATAGTGTACACCGGTTTCTAAACAAGCATCCATTATAAATAAGTCTTGATATGGTAATGCAACATTTATTACCATATCAGGTTTAAAAGAACGTATTAATGCAACTAATTCAGGTACATTTTCTGCATCAACTTGAGCTGTTTGAATAGTTCTGTTAGGTATAGATTTGGCAATAGCATCACATTTTGATTTTGTGCGACTTGCCAGCATAATTTCTTCAAAAACTTCGGGTACTTGTGCGCATTTGTGAGCCACTACGCGACCAACACCTCCGGCTCCTATTATTAATACTTTTGCCATAGTTTATTTTATTTTAATTTCGTGGCTAAAATAATAATTTTATTTATAATATGTCTAAAAAAATAAAAAGTCTCAAGCAGGAATTTTCATAAGGGTAAAAATTAATATTTATCTAACAATGAGCTATAAGTATTTTATTATATTTGGCCGTTTTCAATCACAAATAAAATTACATGAGAATTTCGGAATTAGATGAACATATTAGTTCTATTTTGAAAGATATTGTACAAAAAGAAAAGAATATAGAATTGCTCATATCCGGAATAAGCGAATCATATAAATTGAGTGCAAAAAATTTATGTCGATATTTAATATTACGCAACTATGATTTAACAAAGTATCATGATTCTCTTTCAGAATTAGGATTGTCGTCGTTGCGTACAGCAGAAGGATATGTGTATTCAAATTTATTTAGTATCGTAAAGAATTTAAAATTAATTCAAGGGCTACCATTTAAAAAGAAAAAAGAAATTGAGATAGTTGGTTATAAACGGAGTAAGCAATTAATAAAAACTCATGCCAATGAATTGTTTAATAAAAAACAAAAAAAACAGTTTACCGAAATTATGGTTACGTTACCCAATGAAGCTGCCAAGGATAAAAGTATCATAAAAGATATGGTAAAAAACGGAATGGAGATAGCTCGTATAAATTTAAGTCATGGAAATATTGAAATGTGGACTACTATGGTTCAATATATTCATGAAGTAATGGCAGAAACTAAAAAAGAAGTTAAAATTTATATGGACTTATCGGGTCCTAAAATTAGAACCTCACAAATTGAAATTCGCGGAAAAAAAGGAAAGGTTAAAAATGCATTAGTTATTCGTCAAGGAGAACGAATTATTGTAACAAAAAGAACAACACTTGGGAAAAAATCAAAATTTGATAAAAAAAATGGGCAATTACAAAAGGCTGAAATAGGTGTAATGTTGCATGAAATAATAGATGATGTGCAAGTGAATGATGTTATTTTATTTGATGATGGAATGATTAAGGCAATAGTAGTTGCAAAATATACAGACGAGGTTGAAATTGAAATAACCGATTGTTATAAAACAAAATTGTCATCGCATAAAGGAATAAATTTACCAAATACAAAATTGCATTTACCTGCTTTAACCGAAAAAGATATAGAATATTTACCGTTTGTATGTAAGCACGCTAATATTGTAGGATATTCTTTTGTTCGTTCGGCTCACGATGTAGCATGTTTATATAAAGAATTAGAAACATATAATGCACATGATTTAGGAGTTGTGTTTAAAATTGAAAATAAAGAAGCATTCGAAAATTTACCGTTTATATTACTCGAAGGTATGAAGCGTCCTAAAATAGGTGTTATGATAGCTCGTGGTGATTTGGCTGTAGAAATAGGATTCGAAAATATTTCTGAAGTTCAAAATCAAATACTTTTGTTGTGTGAAGCGGCACATGTTCCTGTAATTTGGGCAACACAAGTATTAGAAAATTTAGCAAAAACAGGTATTCCAACTCGTGCAGAAATAAGTGATGTGGTGTTAGGAGTTCAAGCTGAATGTATCATGCTTAACAAAGGAAAATATATACTTGAAGCAATTAAAACCCTTAAAAACATTTTGATTAAAATAGAACCCAATTCGTTTAAAAATAAACATTCACTCAAACCTTTAGAAATAGCAATACATACATGCAATACATTATTTGCATAAAAAAAAAGCTACCTATTTGAGGTAGCTTTTTTAGTGTAGTATTGAATTTTTTTTATTTTCCTTCTTGTTCAAGTAATAAAGTTTTGGTTGGTTGATCGCATACTGAACTTGGTCCAAAATATTGAATTGGTCCCGGATAAATATAATCAGTTTTTATAGCCCATTCATCGCGTTTTGAAGCAAAGAATTTGAATGGTTTTCCATCAAGTGTAACTAATGCTTTTTGGATTACCGGTTTCATGTGTCCATGACGTTTTTCCATATTCATCATCATTGTTACCGGAACACCACCTGCAATCCATTCAGATGCGGGAGCTTTACAATTTCTAACAGATGCCATATATCCGGTTTTACCTTCACCAATTAATACCGATGCTGTAACCCCTAATGAGTAACAATAGTCTGCATCAAAGTTTGAAGGAGCAGCACAACGACCTTCGTAACCAAAAAAGTGATTTTGGCCGCTGAATTTACCAACATATTTACCTTCTTTTTTCCATGCTTTTAATTTTGCATCAACCATATCTATTAACATTTTTTCTGTTTCAATTTTTGAAACTTGAACGTTACCATGTGGGTCACGATCTGCTAATAATTGGAATTGAATATTTTGAGGTAATGTTGCAAAAATATCTGCCGATGTTTTTGATAATTTACCCATGATAAATTGAAATTTTTCAGCATCAGATGCAAGAGCATTAAAAGCAGCTTCATTGTGTGCCATAGTATCGTTTAATTCAGAAATTAACACCTTTAATGAAGGTATAAATTCAATTAATCCCTCAGGTATTAATGCTGTACCAAAGTTTTCACCGTTTGCAGCTCGTTTAGCAACTATGTCGGCTATATATGTTACCACCTGATCAAGAGTTTGTTGTTTTGCTTCTACCTCTTCAGAAATAATGCAAATGTTGGCTTGTGTTTGTAATGCACATTCTAACCCTATATGTGAAGCCGAACGTCCCATTAATTTAATAAAATGCCAATATTTTTTTGCCGAATTAGCATCGCGTTGAATATTACCAATCAATTCACTATATACCTTACATGCTGTATCAAAACCAAATGATGTTTCAATCATTTCGTTTTTTAAGTCTCCATCTATTGTTTTGGGGCAGCCAATAACTTGAATACCGGTATTTTTTTGAATATAATATTCAGCTAAAACACATGCATTGGTATTAGAATCATCGCCACCTATGATAACTAATGCTTTAATTCCAAGTTTGTTGCATATTTCAACTCCTTTATCAAATTGAGCAGTTTCTTCTAATTTTGTTCTACCGCTACCAATTATGTCAAATCCTCCGGTATTTCTATATTCATCTATAATTGATGAGGTTAATTCTATATATTTATGATCAACTAATCCACCGGGGCCACCTAAAAATCCATATAATTTATTTGCAGGATTTAATTTTTTAAGTCCATCAAATAAACCCGAAATCACATTGTGTCCACCCGGAGCTTGTCCTCCTGAAAGAATTACACCAACATTTATTGCTGGATATTCTTTTTTAGAACCTTCTGCAAAAGTTATTAAAGGCATTCCATAGGTATTAGGAAACAATGCTTTAATTTCTGCCTGATCGGCAACAGATTGTGTAGCTGCACCATCAACCAAGGTTACATATCCTTGTAATGATTTTGGCAGTTTTGGAGCATATGCTGCTCGTTCTTTTTGTAATGCACTTATAGCCATTTTGTATAGTTTTTTATATAATTATTGTATGTAAAATTTTATCGATTGCGAAAATACGAATTTTTAATTGGTACATATACGCAATTTTCTAAAAATTTAAAAAATCATGCAACCAATTAAAAAAATGAGGCGTAGAAAACAGTGTAAACCAAACGCAAAATATTAATTAAATAATTGTAATACAATAACTTAATTTAAATAAAATGAAACAAATTTACAAAGAAATTCTTATTGTAATATTCGCAATTTTTACTCAAATTTCATTTACTTACAGCCAAGTTTCAGAAGCTCCTATTGGTAATGGTACATCTGAAAATCCATATCAAATTTCAACATTAGAAAATTTATATTGGATATCTCAAAATCCGGCAAGTTGGGATAAATATTTTATTCAAATGCACGATATAAATGCTGCAGCTACTGCAACGTGGGATAGTAATAAAGGATGGACCCCTATAGGAAATAATGTTCAAAAGTTTAATGGTTTTTATAATGGAAATAATTATATAATCAGCAATTTATATATTGACAGACCTACAGAAAATAATGTTGGTTTATTTGGGCATGTAGGACATGTAAATTCTGATACTGAACCTACATTAATAAAAAGTTTGGGTATAGTAAATGCTTCAGTTAATGGAGCACGTGGAGTAGGAGCTCTTATAGGACGTGTAACAGGAAATCAAAATACAATTATAGAATATTGTTATGCAATAGGAGGTACGATAAAAGGTGATGGCGCGACAGGAGGTTTAATTGGTTCTTTAAATTCTTTTGAAGAAACTTCTGATGGTTCTAAAAATCCGGTGTTACGTAAAAGTTATTCAACAAACTCGGTGCAATCAAGTGGAAATGGAACACTCGATAAATTTGGCGGTTTAGTTGGATGTTCTCAAAAAGGTAGTATTCAAAATTCTTTTGCTCGAGGTCATGTAACGGTTAATAATGGAACACGTGTAGGTGGATTAGTGGGCTGTATTGATTATAGAGGAGATGTAGAAAATTCGTATGCTACGGGTGAAGTTACAACAACAGCATCAACAAATGTTGGTGGATTGGTAGGTAATATTTCAGGAATTGGGACTTATGATGGAGAAGTTACTAATTCTGTGTGGGATACAGAAGTAAGTACATTGGGGGCATCGGCAGGTGGAACTGCTCAAAATACCAGTGCAATGAAAACTTCGGCAACATATTCAAGTTTATCATGGGATATTACTACAACGTGGGGAATTGCAGCAGGTATAAATAATGGATATCCATATTTGTTAGGTGATAATAATTTTATTTTACCAATTGAATTAGCAAGTTTTGAAGGTAAAAGAATATCTTCAGAAATTATTGAATTACGTTGGACTACAGAATCTGAATTTAATAATGAAGGTTTTGAAATACAAAAAAGTTATAATGGAACCACGTTTCATACTATTGCATGGATTAAAGGTAAAGGTAATAGTTCAATACAACAAGAATATAGCTTTTTAGATTATGAAAGTTCTACAAATATTGTGTATTATAGACTTGTTCAATTTGATAGAAATGGTGATTATACATATTCAGATATTATAACAATCAATTCTGTAACTCCCCCAAAAGAAGATTTACTTATAATAAATAAGCAATGTGTATTACAAAATGCAGAACAAGATGCTCTGTATACTATTACTGTAATTAAAGAATCAGGAAAAATAAAATATAGTTACACTTGTAAAGCACCTACAGAAACTATTATATGTCCTTATAGTTTACAAGAAGGTATATATATATTGTCAATTTATAAACAACAATTACTTATAGCAACTCACAAAATTAAAATGTAGATTACGCTACTTTTGTTTAATAGATACGTATAAAACCCTGTTTTTCAGTTAAAGCATAGTTTCTATAAAATAGAGCTGTGCTTTTTTTATGTGTTAAGCGTGAAAAAAAATAAAATATATTATTCTCATAAAAAAAAATGATGCAGATTGTTATCTAAAAAAAATGTTTGTGATAACATTATAAATAAACTTTTTATATTTGTGGCAAAATTTTAAAAAAACAAATAAATTAATAGAAATATGAGTTTTACACACGAAGTAGAAGGAATGATTTGCGTTGCAAAAGGTGCAAATCATGGTCCTGCACCCATACCTCAGGTAGGCAAATGGGTACAAGCAAAAGAAGTAAAAGACATTTCGGGATTGACCCATGGTGTAGGATGGTGTGCTCCACAACAAGGTGCATGTAAGTTGACACTAAATGTTAAAGATGGAATAATTGAAGAGGCTTTAGTTGAAACTATTGGTTGTACCGGTATGACTCACTCAGCTGCAATGGCTGCCGAAATTTTACCAGGAAAAACAATTTTAGAAGCATTGAATACCGACTTGGTGTGTGATGCTATAAATACAGCAATGCGTGAATTGTTCCTGCAAATAGTATACGGTCGTACACAAACTGCATTTTCTGAAGGTGGATTACCTGTAGGTGCCGGACTTGAAGATTTAGGTAAAGGCTTACGTGGTGTAACCGGCACGTTATACGGAACATCAGCAAAAGGTCCTCGTTATCTTGAAATGGCAGAAGGGTATATTACAGAAATTGGTCTTGATGAACAAAATCAAATCATTGGATATCGTTTTGTAAATTTAGGTCGTATGATGGATATGATAAAAGCCGGAACCGATGCAAATGAAGCAATCAAAAAAGCATCAGGAAAATACGGTCGAATAGAAGATGCAGTTAAAGTTATTGACCCACGTAAAGAATAAGGAGGAATATACAATGGAACAACAATTATTTGAAAGTTACAGCAGAAGAATTAACCAAATAAATAAGGTGTTAAATTCTTATGGAATTTCTTCTATTCAAGAAGCAAAAGAAATTTGTGATAAAAAAGGTGTAGATGTATATCAAATAGTAAAAGATATTCAACCTATAGCTTTTGAAAATGCAATGTGGGCTTATATAGTAGGTGCTGCTATTGCTATTAAAAAAGGACAAACCAATGCAGCCGATATTGCAGCTACTCTTGGTGAAGGGTTACAAGCATTTTGTATTCCCGGATCGGTAGCCGATGACAGAAAAGTAGGTATTGGACATGGTAATCTTGCAGCTATGTTGCTACGCGAAGAAACTAAATGTTTTGCTTTTTTGGCAGGTCATGAATCATTTGCTGCTGCCGAAGGCGCTATAGGTATAGCAAAATCAGCAAATAGAGTGCGTAAAGAACCATTACGAGTTATATTAAATGGTTTGGGTAAAGATGCTGCACAAATTATTGCACGTATCAACGGATTTACTTATGTGCAAACACAATTTGACTACGCTACAGGCGAAGTTAAAGAAGTAAAACGTATTGCATATTCTACCGGTGACAGAGCAAAAGTTAATTGTTATGGTGCCGATGATGTACGTGAAGGTGTTGCTATAATGCATAAAGAAGGAGTTGATGTATCTATTACCGGTAACTCAACCAATCCAACTCGTTTTCAACATCCGGTTGCAGGTACATACAAAAAAGAATGTGTTGAGCAAGGTAAAAAATATTTCTCTGTAGCATCAGGTGGTGGAACAGGTCGTACATTGCATCCTGATAATATGGCGGCAGGACCTGCTTCATATGGTATGACAGATACAATGGGACGTATGCACTCTGATGCACAATTTGCCGGATCATCATCAGTACCAGCTCACGTAGAAATGATGGGATTAATAGGAATGGGTAATAACCCAATGGTTGGTGCTTCTGTTGCTGTTGCAGTTGCTCTTTCACAAGCAAAATAATTATCTAACAAATATTTTTATAAAAAAAGCCCAATGTATAATTGGGCTTTTTTTTATGCTTTCCAAATTACACCTCCACATACATTTTTTTGAGCACCTGTTACGCTTGCTAAACAATTGTGCTTTTCTTGAATGCGTAAGAAACCTAAATATGCGAAAATAAGAGCTTCTTTAAAATTAATTAATTCCGATGATGGAATTATAAGAGAAGATTCACTGTATTGTTGAATTCTTTCTATCATAAATGAATTATACACGCCACCTCCGGTGCATAAGGTTTTAGTATTTTTGCCTTGTAATACTTTTCCTATTTGCATGCCTATGTGTTCGTAAAAAGTTCGCATAATGTCATGTATTGATAGATTATATGTATGTAATAACGGATATATTTCTTGTTCAACCCATTCTCGTCCTAATGATTTAGGTGGTTTTTGATTATAAAATGCTATTGATTCCAAATCGGCTAGTAATTGAGTATGTATTGTACCTTGTTTACCCAATTCTCCATTATAATCAAATTCTTGATTCATAGTGCCTGCAAAAGTATTTAATACAATGTTTGTAGCACATATATCCCATGCTATTCGAGTATTTTCAATAGTGCACGAAACATTTGCAAAACCACCTATGTTTAAACAATAATCATATTCAGAAAACAATAACTCATCGCCTATTGGAACTAAAGGAGCGCCTTGACCACCAAAAGCAACATCTAAAGTTCTAAAATCGTTAATAGTTGTAATACCGGTAATAGCAGCTATATGTGCTCCGGAACCAATTTGAAACGTAAGTCCGGTATGTGGGGTATGAAAAACCGTATGACCATGACTTGCAATAAAATCAATGTGTAATTGGTATTTTTGAATAAATTCTGCTATACAATTGCCGCAAAATATACCATAATCTACATGCAATTGTTGTAATTCTAATCCGGAAAGAGTGTGAGCATGTGCCAGCGATTTTTTTATTGTGGGTGAATATGAAATTGTTTCTGCATAAAGTATTGTATAAGAGTTTTTTGTGAAAGATACAGCACATATATCAAGTCCGTCGAGTGATGTGCCGGACATAGTTCCAATAAAAAATAGTGATTCCTTATTATTTTTCATATTTTTGTGAGGTAATTATAATTGTGTAAATGTAAAAAAACAATTACGTTTGTTTAATAAAATATTTAAAAATTAAGTAAAATTACTGATTTTTGAAATTTACAAAATGTAATAAATTTGTAAAAAAATAATTACAAATTGATAGTTATTTTAAAAAATAACTTTATATTTGCAATACAAAAATACAACAACGATAATAAATAATAAAATTAGGTAGTAATTGTTTAATATAGTATTATGAAATCAAAATTAGAGTACATTTGGTTAGACGGGTGCCAACCAACACAAGGATTAAGAAGTAAAACCATGATGAGTAAAGATGGTTTTAGTGGTAAATTAGAAGAATTAAAAAATTGGTCGTTTGACGGTTCTTCAACACAACAAGCAGAAGGAGGTTCTTCAGACTGTTTGTTAAAACCTGTATTTATTTGTCCTGATCCGGACAGAAAAAATGCATATTTAGTAATGTGCGAAGTGTTAAATGCTGATGGAACTCCACATCCAACAAATCACAGAGCAACAATTGAGTCTGATGATGATGATTTTTGGTTTGGTTATGAACAAGAATATTTCTTATATGATTTAGATACAAGATTACCATTAGGTTTCCCTAAAGGTGGATATCCTGACCGACCACAAGGTCCATACTATTGCTCGGTAGGTGCACGTAATGCATTTGGTCGTCATATAGTAGAAGAACATTTTGATTTATGTTTAGAGGCTGGATTAAATATAGAAGGTATTAATGCAGAAGTTGCTACCGGACAATGGGAATTCCAAATTTTTGCAAAAGGTGCTAAACGTGCTGCTGATGAAATTTGGGTTGCTCGTTATTTATTGGAAAGAACATGCGAAAAATATGGTGTGTATGTAGAATGGCATCCAAAACCACTTGGTAAAGATGCAGACTGGAATGGTTCTGGTATGCATGCAAACTTCTCAAACGGAAAAATGAGAACATGTGGTGATAAAAAAGTATTTGATGAAATTTGTGAAGAATTCGGAAAACATATTAAAGAACATATGGCTGTGTATGGCGCTTACAACGATCAACGTTTAACAGGTAAACATGAAACAGCATCTATTCACGATTTCTCATATGGTGTTTCAAACCGTGGTGCTTCTATTCGTATTCCTGTAGGAACAGTAGAAGATGGATGGAAAGGTCGTTTAGAGGATCGTCGTCCGGCATCAAATGGTTGTCCTTACCAAATAGGTGCAATAATTGTAAAATCAGTTAAGGCTTCAGGTCACATTTAATATAAATGTATTATTGTTCGAAAACCTTCGGAGAGCTCTCTTCGAAGGTTTTTTTGTTATTATAAGTTTTCTAAATAATGAATCCAATATAAATTATTTGTATGTTTGTATAAATTAAAATCAAATATTCATGGATTCAACTCGACAACAAAAGGTTTCTCGATTATTACTTAAAGAATTAGCAGATATTTTTCAAAAAGAATCGGTTACAATGTTTGGAGGAGCATTAATTTCTGTAACTATAGTTAGGGTTGCTCCCGATTTGTCTTTTGCTAAAGTGTATATAAGTATTTTTGTGCCGGGAGGAAATACTGCAGCTATTTTTTCATTGGTGCAACAGCATACTAAAAAAATCCGTTCAATGTTAGCCTCGCGTATTGCTAAACAATTGCGTATAGTCCCTGAATTAGTATTTGCAATAGATGATTCACTTGATTATATAGAACATATTGATAATCTTTTACATTCCAAATAAATGCATTACGATCCTATAAAACGTACTTTGGGTAGAGTGTTCAATAGTACTCCCGTATTACGAAAATTATTTTATTTTTTGCTCAATGTATTATTGTTGCGTTCATGGCATATACGAAGACGTATTAAACAATGGGCAGTTTCTGCTCCCCACAATGCTTCAATTCTTGATGCAGGTGCGGGTTTTGGTCAATATGTTTTTTTTATGTCGCAATTAAATCCCCATTGGTTTATTATGGGAGTTGATGTAAAACAAGAACAAGTTGAAGACTGTAATACTTTTTTTTCAAAAATCGGAAAATCAAAACAGATACGTTATACAGAGGCCGATTTAACTCAATATGTGTCAACAAATCCGGTAGATTTAATTGTTTGTGTTGATGTAATGGAACATATTGAAGATGATATGGTTGTATTTAGAAATTTTAGCAAATCGCTTAAAACAGGTGGTCTTTTACTTATTTCTACTCCTTCTGATTTGGGAGGTAGTGATGTGCATGATGAACACGATGAATCTTTTGTTGGTGAACACGTACGTGACGGGTACAATAAAGATGAAATAACTCAAAAATTATTACAGGCAGGTTTTAGTTCTGTTACATCATATTATTCATATGGTTTTTGGGGCAGTATTTCTTGGAAATTTTCTATGAAGTATCCTATACAATTACTTACTATTTCAAAATTGTTTTTTATATTGTTGCCATTCTATTATATTATACTGTTTCCATGGTGTTTGATTTTTAATTTTATAGATGTATATAAACATAATAGTAAGGGAACAGGATTAATAGTTCACGCATATAAATAATAGAGTATGAATATTTCGTTGTATATAGCACGAAGGTATTTATTAAGTAAACATAACAAAAATGCTATAAATTATATAACAACAGTATCGGTTATATTAGTTGCTTTTGTTACTATGGCTCTTATTATTGCCATGTCTGTATTTAATGGTCTTACCATACTTATTACTTCAATGTTTAGTACATTTGATCCTCAAATCAAAGTACAATCATCATATGGTAGAGTTTTTTCTGCTGATTCTGCTGTACAGATTATAGCAAATACTCCCAATATTGCATATTATACTCCGGTTTTGGAAGAAGATGTGTTGTTTGTTTATGCTAATAAACAATTAGTTGGAAAGTTAAAAGGAGTAGGAGAACAATATCAAAAAACCTGTCCTGTTGATAGTATGATAGTTTCAGGTGAATTTGTTTTACAACAAAATGGTATAGAATATATTTCTGTAGGGCAAGGAGTTGCACATAGTTTGTCTGTTGGTTTACAATTTCGCGATGTTATGCATATGTATGCTCCCGATAGAAATAAAAAAAGTTCATCAATTAATCCAATGGAAGATTATAATAAAGAGTATGCATATGCTCGATCTGTGTTTTCTGTACAAATGGATATTGATAATATGTATGTATTATCATCATTACAATTAGCACAACGATTAATGGAATATACTCATAACGAAGTATCTGCTATTGAGATAAGATGTAATGAAAAAGCTGATTATAAGAAGGTAGCTGCCGAATTACAAAAAAAAATGGGGGCAAATTATAGAGTAAGAGATAGAGAACAACAACATGAATTTTTATATAAAATTACTAAAAGTGAAAAATTAATTACTTTTTTATTGGTAACATTTATACTAATTATAGCTTCATTTAGTATTGCAGGAGCACTTACTATGCTTATAATTGATAAAAAACGTGATATTTCTATATTAGCAAGCATGGGAGCTCATCGTTGGTTGTTGCAACGTGTTTTTATTATGGAAGGATGGCTTATTTCAATTGTTGGAGCTGTTATAGGAATTATTGTAGGAGTAAGTTTAACCTTACTTCAGCAACATTTGGGTCTGCTTAAATTATATGGTGAATCAAGTAGTTTTATTGTTGAAGCATATCCTGTATATTTACAATTGCCTGATATAGTATATGTAGTTTCTATGGTTTTACTGGTAGGTTTTTTAGCAGCCTTTATTCCTGTTCGGTTTATATTTAAAAAACATAAAATACTATGAATTTTATTGATTATATACTTGTATTACCAATACTTTGGGGCGGTTTTAGAGGATTTAAAAATGGCTTAATTTCAGAAGGAGGAACCGTATTAGCATTAATTTTGGGTATATGGATTAGTGTTCGTTTTTCCGGTTCTGCCGGTTTATATATATCGCAGTATTTTGATGTGGGAGAGCAGTACAGAGAAGTATTGGCATTTACATTACTTTTTTTAGGCGTAGTCATACTCTCTTTTGTGTGTACTCGATTATTATCGCATTTTTTTAAAACTATACATTTGCAATGGCTCGATATACTGCTGGGAATAGTATTTGGTGCAACAAAATTTCTTATTGTAATAGCTTTTATATGTTTTGTGTTGCATACCCTTATACAGCGATATAGTACACAACCAATAGAAACTATTGAAAACTCATTGTTTTTTAAACCATTGGCTCATTCGGCACAAGGTTTATTAGAAGGTAATATTGTATTACCTTTACCAGAACAAAATGTGTTGCAAGAAATTAAATCAAACTAAATGATATAAAAAAATATGAAAAAATCAGTACAATCTCAGTATGCTCCAAAACCAATAGGACCATATAGTCAAGCTGTGGTAAGTGGCAATACCTTGTATATTTCGGGTCAATTACCCTATAATGCCGAAAGTGAATTTTTAATTACCACTGATATTAGCCTTGCAACAAAGCAAGTTATGGATAATATTGGAGCAATTTTACATGCTGCCGACATGGATTTTACTCATGTTGTAAAGTGCAGTATTTATGTTACTGATATTTCAAAATTTGCAGAAGTTAATGCTGTTTATTTTAATTATTTTGAGTCACCGTTTCCTGCTC
>Ga0116190_1002312_pt1 | contig 15356 bp, 12 predicted proteins | sample AD_JPNTR4_MetaG_FD_89808 | JGI IMG/M metagenome (GOLD analysis project Ga0116190, IMG submission 89808) | Active sludge microbial communities of municipal wastewater-treating anaerobic digesters from Japan - AD_JPNTR4_MetaG | ecosystem: Engineered > Bioreactor > Anaerobic > Digestate | place...
ACGGGGTAGGACTACGGGACTGGGTAGATGGGGGTTATTGGGGGTAAAACCCCCACCTACCCCGATGAATCGGGGATTACAGCCTCCCGAACCCCGATCTATATCGGGGCCAAGGGAGGAACTTTTGTCACAAAAAACCGCCTCCCTTCTATGAAGGGAGTTGTTCTAGTGCTGTGCCCCGCAATAGTGCGGGGGTAGGGATTTATATCACCGTTATTCCTCAAACTAAGTCAACTCTCCTTATTTTAACCTATATCTTTCTGTAAATAAACCCACAAGATAACCAAAAGTTATCTCAACAAATATAGTGTAAATTTTGACCGATAACTATAATATATCACATAAATTAAAAATGTATTTGTTTTTTGATTCATATTTTTTACAACAAAAATTGTAAATAAAATAATTTGTAGGATGTGCAAAAAAAATGTATTTTAAAAAACAATTTAATTTTTTAATTTTATTTCAAAAATGAGGGACATAAAAGCTATTTTCGATGTTTGAAATGATTCAATAAAGGCTGCCATATTCGCAGACGATGAATGAAAAACAACTATGTTGGCGAAACATATGGAACCAACACAATGAATGCGTAAAGGAAAACTATTAGATCCTGAAGCATTCACAAGATCAATAAACAATATTGTAGAAAATTTTGTAAAAAAATTATGATGAGATTTTATCGATGAGGTTTTTGTTTCTATATCACATCCTGATAGTATCGTAAAAAGGATAATAGAACAAAAAAGAATCATGGATCCTGAAATTGGAGACTGAGATGTTGAACATTTATCAAAAGTTATAGCAGATGTTGCAAATAAAAACAATATGGAAACAATAAAAATCACTCCAGTTTATCGAATAATTGATGAAGATAAAAAAGAAAAAGATCCTATTTGATTAAAATGAAAAAGATTAGAATTAGCAGCAGATGCGTTTATGATTCCAAAAAATTTATATAATGGAGTTATGGAAGCATTTGAAAAAGTTTGATTATCTGTATCTGATGTAATACCAAATATACTATCTGCAAGCGAAATTGCCTTAGATTACGATCGTAAAGACTTGTGAGTAGTACTGATAGATATCTGAAAAAATCACACAAGTTATGCTATATTTGAAGAATGATATCCATTATGATACTGAACTATACCAATTTGATGAGAAGATGTAACTAAAGATATCTCTATATGAATGCAAATAGATATTAAAGAAGCTGAAGACATAAAAAAGACCCATTGAACAGCTATTGTTGATAAGCATGTTACAGAAGACACACCATTAGATATACATTTTTTAACAGAAATTATCAGCTCAAGATATGAAGAAATATTTAATAAAATAAACAACCATTTAGTGAAAATAGATAGAGACTGAAAATTAGCATGATGAATTATACTTATATGATGATGAGCAAAATTACCAAACTTAGATTTGTTAGCAAAAGAAAGCTTCAAATTAGCTTCATTCTATTGAAAAGATAATCAATTAAATTTATGAGACATCTCAAACAATATTCAATTTACAAATACATTATGAACTTTCGCTCGATCCAATAAATATATGGATTGAAGAAAATGATCTAGAATAAAATTTAATTTTAGTGGTATATGGGAAACTATAATAAAATTCTTTAAAGATTTATTCTAAATATTAAAACATTTACTTTTATAATATTATTATATCAAAATGATTATAAATGAAATTAAACCTGATTTTATCCCAGGAGCAAAGATTAAAGTACTATGAGTTGGTGGTTGTTGAAACAAAGCTGTAAATAGAATGATTAGCGAATGACTAGAAAAAGTAGATTTTGTAGCAATAAATACTGATGCACAAGATTTGGCTAATAATTTAGCACCAAAAAAAATCAATATATGATTAAATCTTACAAAAGGTTTATGAGCATGAGCTAATCCAGAAATAGGAAGAAAAGCAGCAGAGGAAAGTGAAACTGATATAAAAAATATGCTACAAGATACAGATATGGTTTTCATAACATTATGAATGTGATGAGGAACATGAACATGAGCAGGACCTGTAATAGCAAATATCGCAAAAGAAATGGGTATTTTAACAATATGAGTGGTAACTAAACCTTTTAGTTTTGAGGGTAAACAAAGAGAATTAAAAGCAGAAGAATGATTAGCAAAAATAAAAAATGCTGTAGATACATTAATTGTTATACCAAACGACAAAATCTTTAATGTAATCGATAAAAAAACAACCTTCAAACAAGCATTTTTGATGATAGATAAAATACTATATTCAGGTATAAAATGAATCTCTGACTTAATTACAAAACCAGGAGATATCAATATAGACTTCGCAGACATAAAAGTAGTAATGCAAAATTCTTGAAATGCTTTATTGGGTATTGGTTATGGTGCAGGAGAAAAGAGAGCAGTAGATGCAGCTAGAAAGGCAATAGAAAACCCATTACTAGAAACAAACATAGATAAAGCGAAAAATGTTATATTTGCCGTTGCATGAGGTACAGACCTAACACCAACAGAAGTACAAGAAGCAGCTAGTGTTATTGAAGATATAATAGATCCAGATGTTAATATGATTTGGGGAATGAGCTTGGATGAGTCTATGGAAGATGAAGTTCAAGTAACAATAATAGCTACAGGTTTTGAAGAACAAAGCAAAGATCCTATAATCAAAGCTCCAAATAGAGATATGCTTTGAAGACCCACAGCACCAAAAAAAGTTACAGAAAGCTTTATTGAAAGAATTGTAAGAACAAATAATGAAGATGATAATGATGAAATAGATACTGAAGAAGACAATAATCAATGGGAAGGAGAAGATCTAGAAACACCTGCATTTATGAGAAAAAGATTAAATCCAGAAAACTAAAAAATGTCAATCAATAAATCATTACAAAGATAGTGTTTTTTGACTTTTTAGAATAAAGACTGTAATATAATATTGTATTATATTTTTAATAAAAAAACGATGCAATTAAAAATCTCTAGTCCAGCAAAAACTATATTTGAATGAGAAATAAAAGAAATAATTTTACCAACTGAAATTGGTGAAGTTAAAATATTGCCATGACATACACCAATGGTAACTGTTTTGAAACCTTGAATAATAAATTTAATTCCAACCGAAAAAGTATCTAGTAACGATTTTATTGTTTGAAGAAATAATTCAGTATCATTAAGTATTTGAAAAGGCATGGCTTTTGTGGATGGCAAAGTAGTAAAGGTTGTTATTTCTAGTGCTACAACAATCCCAACTGAATCAATAAAAGAATTAGAATCTAAAAAACTTAAAATAGAAGAAAAAATAAAGAGCTTAAGAAAATCTGGAAGTTTGGAAGAAATAGAAAGATCGTTAATCCAGTTGGATAAAATAAATGCAGATATAAGATTGAAAAATCTTAAAGATTAAAGACAGTTTTAGTAAAAAAAATAAGCAAAAAACTTCGTGAAACAATCTACGAAGTTTTTTTATTTATTCTCTTCATCACACAACCCCTAGATATGCAAGTAAAAATTAACAAAGAACCATTTAAAATTTCAAATATAATTTTTCTTGCAAGTGCTAGTTCTCACCCTCCTGTTGCAGGCGCGACCCCGTAGTACTACGGGGTGAGCCTACATTGTATGGAGTTTTACTCCACAACTTGTCATTTCGACTAAGTGAACAAAGTGAACACACGGAGAAATTCCTTTACAACACTAAGGAAATAATCAACCCTACCTAAACACAAATTTTCTCCCTTTTACAAAGCCTGCACTACTATCCCTCCTATTGCAGGCGCGCCCCGTAGTCCTACGGGGTCGCGCCTACAATCTGTGGGTAATAAATCAGGAGAAACTTCACTCTCTCATTTTGCAAGTGAAATATCTATCCCTCCTTTTGCAGGCGCGAATTCGAATTCGCGCCTACAGTTGGTGGGGAACATATCAGCTTTTCTAGTAGTAGGCACTAATTCACCCTCTCATTTTGCAGGTGAGCTATCCCCTCCTGTTGCAGGCGCGCCCCGTAGGACTACGGGGTCGCGCCTACGGTTGGTGGAGAATAATCAACTTTATAAACTTTACGAACCCCGCCCGTAGTCCTACGGGGCAGGGGCAGGCTTTACGAACTCAACAAACTTTCATAACCCCTTAGCTTCTCCCACGATAATTAGAACTATATCTAGAATTGAATTCATATATTTTCAATAAATTTCCAAATGAATCATAGTTTTTCTTGAAAACAGATGCTGACAAACCTTTGGAAGATTTATTTATTTCACTATAATTATTTTCTTTATATGGCAACACTCAAACTAAATAACTCCAATCTCATTGCTCATAAACTCTAAAATATATAGAACTACTAAAATTATTTTTTACAATAAACTTCATTGAATTTTCAAACATAGCTGCATCATCTCACATAATCTTATCTCAGTAATAATAAGCTCGCCATTTACTATGAGGATATCTTTCAATAACATCTAAATTTGGCATTATCAAAGATAATCTAAAAAGCTGTGTGCTAGCTCCACAAGATCATCAAAAAAACATATAATTATTTCATAAAGTTCATTTACAAGCACGAGGATCATATGATATAAGTGAATTTAAATTTAATTCTTCTCATGTTTTCAGCTCCATTCAATCTAATTTTGATATAGCTAATCTATAATTTGTAATCGAACAATTTCATCTATTCCCCAAATAAGTAGGCACAACATAAAACGAAAACCTATCAAAAAGTAATTTAGCAAAACTCTCTTTGTCTATTCTAATGGTTTGTCACTTATTTTCCATGTAGGTAACAACAATTTTTTCATGCATAGTAGATTTATGTTGTCTATATCTGTCTACATCTGACAAACTATAAAGAACATCAGCTGGTTTATAAACGAAATGATCTAAATGTTCTCCATAATATTGTGAAAATCAATTTAATCATTCCAATAAATAATCTAAAGATTTATTAACATCAACTTTAAAAGTATTATAATCTAAAAAACAAATAGGAGAAAGCTCAACAAAAGATTTAGAATAACTAATAGAACATTTATTATCTTTTATTTTATTAAACTCACTTAAAAACTTAATAAATGATATTTTTTTATTAGAATTAGCAACTAAAACAATATCATCAACAAAAAGACTAAAATCAACAGAAAAATTATTTGCATTTGTAAATACAGCTCCAAAAGCAAATATAGAAAGAAAATAAACAATAGTTTTTAAAACTTTTTTCATAATTTATATCCAAAATAAATTATTCCCTCTATATTATAATCAAAACAAAGTTTTTTGTCAAAAAACATATAATGAAATATTGCTTTTATATACTGTTTTCATATACTGTAAATACATTAAAAACAACATTTATTATCAAAACAAATCATGTTCTTTGCTATAATATGAAAAAATAAACAAATAAGTTTAGCTGAACTAGAGCTTATTAAGCCAACTAAACTAAAAGAAGTAACAAATATTCTTTTTACCTTTGATACAGATTTTCCAAAACTATTAAATAAATTATGAGGGATTATTAAACGATGAGAAGTTATTGAACATGAACAATTAGTACAAGAATTAGAGTGAAAAAAAATAATTTGAACAAAAGATAAGGACTTTTGAATTAAATTAAAAAGACAATTTAACATCAAAAGATTCAAGCTAGTAGACCGGATAAAAACCGACCTTGATGTAAAAAACAAATGAATAGAAGTAATAAAGTTTCAAGATAAAATCTGAGTAGTAAGATGATATCAAAATATAAAACTATATGAAAAAATTGATTTTGACAAACCTTCTCGTAGTATGAAAATGTGAATGATGCCAGCAAAACTTACCCACATTATGCTCAACATCTGACTACAAAACTACTTATTCAACGGATCCAATCAACTTTATAAACTTGATAATCTTTACAAACTTTTGACCATCTTTGACCCCTTCGCATGATCTGGAACAAGCGGATTTCTAGCAAATTATTTATGATACGATTTTATTTGATCAGATATTGATATTACACATTTGGAAAAAAACAAAATACGACGAGAGATGCAATCAGAGAAAAACAATAAATCCTTTGAAATATTTCAACACGATATTTCTGAAAGTTTACCAAAAGAAAAAATAAATTGAAATATTTTGATAGTATCAGAATGACGACTATGACCAATGGTCACAGACAAAACACCAAAAAACGATATAATAAAATATCAAAAAAAAGTTTTAGAATTATATAAACAATTTATATCAACTATCTCAGAAATAAAAGAAAAAAATAATGTAAAAGCTATTTTTACAATACCATATTACATCAATCAAAATAATTTTTTGGAAGAAGAAATCAGCGATTTCAGTCAAAAAAAATGACGAAATTTCTGATCAATAAAAGACATTTATAGTAGAGAAAAGCAAAAAGTAGCTAGGAAAATAATTATTTTAAAATAATTTTTATTCCTTAAAAATTGCTCATGATAGAGAAAAATACATCTAAAGCAGAAATTTGAAAAAGTATTAGAATGAATATTCTAATTGCTTCGCATACACATCAACTAAATAACATTTTAAAAGAATTGGAGCTTAGAAAAATCACAAAAGAGAAATTTTTAGAAAAACAAAATGCAGAGTTTAAAAGACATCAAAAATTAGTTGAAGCATTAAAACAAGACATAGAAGCCGAGAATAAATATAACAATTCTAGTACTTAACTCCAAACAATTTCCAAATAGTTTTCTGTAAATTAATTAACGGAATTATTAAAATTTTCTTGAAAAATTTATAAATATTTTTTTGAAATAGAATCACAGGTATCAATATTCAAATTATAGATCATGCAATAATATCTGTTGGTCGATGAACACCTACCATTACTCTAGAAACTCACGTAATCAATGAGAACAAAACAAACACTATTCAGATATAAATGAATTTTTTATCTTTATTTCTAGTTCACCACAATATAATTCATACTGCAATTCCCATAGACATAGCAGCATGATCAGAAGGAAAAGAACTTTGAGGCAAAAACTTATGTAAAATCGTTTCTATTTTTTCGTATTCTAATCATAATAAAATATTTGGTCTAACTTTATCACAAAAAAATTGTACAACAATATTGAACAACATCGATAAAACTCAAGACCAAAATATCCATAAAGCAGATTCTTTGTAATAATCTTTATTTTTGAAAAGACCAACAAGATATAATATAACTAACAAAACAGGATAAAAAAACACAAAAACATCCGCAGTAATAGGAATAGATATCAATAAAAAATTATGATACTTCATATATTCGTTCAAAAACAATAACAAATTATATCACCAAACAGGCTCTTGCATAGTAAACATATTACAAATTATGAATTAAAAAATTTACAAAAATCTTTGAAAGGGCAGTTTTGACATTTAGGATTTCTAGCTGTGCAATGGTAACGTCAAAATAATATCAATCCGTGATGTGCTATAGACTTGTATTTATCTGGTACTATTTTTTCAAGTGATTCTGAAGTTTTTTCTGGTACTTTTGTATTTACCAATCACAACCTATTTGACACCCTATGTACATGTGTATCTACTGCAATTACTTTTGTTCAAAATAACACATGGGAAACTACCTTTGCAGTCTTGATTCCAACTCAAGGTAGAGTAGTCAAAGACTTTAAATCTGAAGATAATATTTCAGGATTTTTGTCTAAAATCTCACAAGTAGCATAAATGTTTTTTGCTTTTGTTTTGTAATAGTTAATAGAGGATATAGCTTTTGTAAACTTATCTAAACCCATTTCCAAAACATCTATTGGCTCAAAAACAGTTTTGAATAATTTATCTGTAACTTTATTTACCTGTTTATCTGTGGCTTGTGCAGACATAATTACCGCTAAAAGTAATTGAAAACCGTTTTGATGTTTCAATTCTGTATCAGCATTTGGATATAATTTATCCAAAGTCTGAAATATAAAATCTATACTTTTTTTAGCCATAAAAAAAACATCTAAACTAAAATTCAACGAACTTATTTTTATGAAAAAGGTTTTTATATACAATAGAAGTTGAAAACAAAGACAAAACATATAATAAAATTTGCATTCTCTTTTCTCTTAAAACATCTATTTATCGTTAGAATATAGACAATTTTGTAAATTATCAGACGATAAAAGTCATTATTAATACAAAATTTTCCATATTTTAATTAAAAACATTTGCTAACAACACAATTGAAACAAGGGTATAAATAAATGTCTAAAAAAGGTTTGACAATAACAATAAGATAATTATAAAAGAAATATTTTAGCAGATTAATTTGAAAATGAAGTTAAACAACAATATATTTTGGTCATCAAAAAAAAGTAATAAAAAAACTTGCAAAATAAAAAAATTTTCTTATAATGATAATACACACGAGACAGCATTCCATTCGGAAGTCTGTCCACCCACATGTGACGACCTCACGTGTGGTTTTTTTTGAAATAAAAAAATTGTTAATGTTTACATAGATGGATTTAATCACTATCATTCTTTAATCAAAAAAATTGAAGAAGAATGATCAAGTTGGTCTAATAAATATAAATGGTGTAATTTAAGAAAGTTAGCAGAAAGTTATTTAAATGATGATGAGAAATTAAATAAGGTTTATTTTTTTACAGCACTTTCAGAATGGGATAAACCAGCCAGAAAAAGACATAAAACTTACATTCAAGCTCTCAGAAAAATGTGAACTGATGTAATTTTATGAAAATTTAATAGAGTAGAAAAAACTTTCAAAAACTGAAAAAATGTTTTAGAAGAAATCCAACCAAAAGATAATGATGTTCCAGACTTGCTAAAATTTATAACTTATGAAGAAAAAGAAACAGATGTAAATATTGCCCTAAAAATATTTGAAGATTGAGTTTTTGATAATTATGACAAAGCTATTATAGTTTCATGAGATAGTGATATCATACCAGCTATAAGAAGAGTCCGTGATCTATCAAAAAAGTGAAAAATCTGAAATAAAGAATTTGTTTCTCTACTTTTTCCACGATCTAAATGAAAAATGATAGTAAAAACCTGTAGTTCTCGTTTAAATATCGATTCTAAACATATTGAAAATAGCTTATTACCAAATAAGATAGATATTGGAAATTGAAAACACATAATCAAACCAAAATCTTGGAAATAAATTACATTTTTATTTTATATGTACACATTACTAAAGATATATATCCAGTTCAAAGTAATAAAATTATAAAAACAAATAAACTAAAATTTATTTCTACTTGAAGTTTGAATGAATTTAATTAAAAGTAGTCTGTCTAAACAAGGTATTAGTCTAGTAAAAACTAGGCAGGAAAGTCCTGACATCAAAAAAAGATTAGCATCTAATGGATGCTGGACCGTCCCGACCATCGGGAGCAAACGAAAGTGCCACAGAAACGAAAACTACCCAGCACCAAACTTTAGTGCTAGGGGAAAGATGCAACGTGAAGGTGTCCTTTTAGGGCTACTTCTACTCAGTCAAACAGATTGTTTGAAGAGGGGTAAACCGTAATCGATGTAAGCTTATTCAGCACTAAATTTGTATAATATAAATTTAGAATTGTACAAATTTAGTGCTGAAGTAGTGCACAATACTATCTACAAGATAGTTTAGATATATTATACCATAACACATAATCAGGCTTATAGTTTAGACAAATTTAAAAAACGAAAATAGAATAGGGATATAGCTCAATCGGTAGAGCAGTGGTCTCCAAAGCCGCGTGTCGGGGGTTCGAATCCCTCTATCCCTGTTTTTTGTTTACTTTAAAAAACTCCGTAGCTCAATGGTACCCCGCAGGATTGCGGGGCAAAGCTCCGCGTCGCGGGTTCAATTCCTGCCGGTCCTGTTTTTTTTGTTTATTTAAAAAATCATTTGACTAAAATAACTGTTTCATTAGTCTAAAAATAGAAAAGGTCGTAGCTCACCGGTAGAGCAGTGGTCTCCGAAGCCATTGGTAGTAGGTTCAATTCCTACCGACCTTGATTTTTATGGAAAACTCAAAATATGATTAATCCTCAAATAGAAGAATCTTGGAAAAAGGAATTATGGGATGAATTTCAAAAACCATATTTTTCAGAAATAAAAAATTTTCTACAAAAAGAAAAATCAGAATGAAAAACCATATATCCAGAATGAAAAAATATATTTAATGCATACAATAGCACTCCGTTTGACAAAGTAAAAGTAGTTTTACTATGACAAGATCCCTATCATCAACCATGACAAGCACATGGACTATGTTTTTCCGTTAAACCATGAGTGAGATTTCCCCCATCATTACAAAATATATTCAAAGAACTAGAAACAGATATATGAATCAAAATACCAACAAACTGATATTTACAAAAACGAGCAGAGCAGTGAGTTTTTATGCTCAACGCTTCACTAACTGTTAGAAGAGGAGAACCAATGTCTCATTCACAAATATGACGAGAAAAATTTACAGATGCAACAATAAAAACATTATCAAATAAAAGAAACGGATTAATATTTGTTTTACGATGATCTTTCGCCTGATCAAAAAAGACACTAATAGACACAAATAGACACCATGTTTTAGAAGCACCACATCCATCTCCATTAAGCTCTCATAGGGGGTTTTTTTGATGTAAACATTTTTCTAAGATAAATGAGATACTAAAAAATAATTGAGAAAAAGAGATAGATTGGCAAATAGCATAATTTATTACCAAACATATTATCTTTTTCAAACAATAAATAGTTGTAAAATAACATATTTTTTGACAAATATTTATTTTTAATTATACTTATTCTAGTTATTAAATTATAATTAATAAAATATGAATAATAAAATTAATGATTACGTAAAGAATATAGAAAACACAGAATTGGAAAGTGAATTAAACTTACCAGATGATTTTGGTATAAAAGATTTTGATACAATGATAGAAAACTCTTTCCAAAAATTTTTGAAATCTAATGATTTTGAAAATTTAGATGATAACAAAACAAGAGAAGATATCCAAGAAGAATTTAATAAACGATTAAATGAAAATTTAGATAAATTAGATGAAATTGAAAATTCAGAAATAGATAATGTAGTTAAAGAAACAAGCTTTGAATTACAAAATTTTGACACAAAAATTTGTTTAAAAGATTTATCAACAGAAGCAGAGCTAAATCCAGAAGAAGAGGATTTAGATATAAAAACTGAAGAAGACTTAAAAAAGGTTTTCAAAAAAATAGAAGATAGTGAAAGTTTTGATCCAAATTCAGAAAAAGTTTTAAAGGATTATATAGAAAATAAGGAACGATTCTGAGCAATAAAAGAAATATTTAATATTTTATGAAGACTATTTAAAATCAATAATACTACATGATTTTCTGAATTTTCTAACCTATCGGGAGATATTAGAAATTTAGATTTAGATAACAAAAGTATAAGGGAATTAAGTTCTATGATAGATGAGTTTGAAGCACAGATAGAAAAAACATGAGATATAAAAAAAGACCTAAAACTAACATACATATTGAGTGAAATAAAAAATAAAAAACTATTAAAAGAGGATCCAAATTTAGATAAAAAAGAATTATTACAAAAAAATTTAGAAATAGGAGATGTTATTTTGTTAAATAAAAAAGTAGATAAGTTGGATATATGAAGTAAAGCACTAAAAGCATATGATAAAAAATATGATACTGACTTCACACATAGTGCAATAATAATAGCAACTGATCCAGTAAAAATCAGACATTCAACAACATTTACTCAAAAGAAAGTTGGTAAAGGACATGTAGAAGAAGTAGATTTATATAGTTATTTAAAACAGTCTTGAACTAAATCTTTTGATTTATTAGCATTAAGACCCGATGAAAATACAAAACAAAAGATACTAGAATTTAGTAAAAGCAACTTATGAAAAGAATATGACAATAATGCAGCATTATGATGATGATTATTTTGAATAGATTCAATGTGAGCAAAAGCTCGATGATGATTAAAAAGAAACAAGACTTGAGAAAAAGATGATATGTACAATTGTGTAGAAATTATTGCACAAGCTTTAGAGCATGATAAGTTGGATAACATAACACATCCAAATGAGTTTTTGGAATATATGAATATTTTTCAACCAACATATATGACAACTATTGTACTATAAAACTAAACCAAAACCTTAATTATTTTTTCATCTAAATATTTTTTTAATGCATCCAGTCACTCAAGTCATGGATAATGTTCCAGTAACCATTCTGCTCATTCTCTAACCTTTTCTACGAATTTCATATTCATCAGTATTTCCAAAGGCAAATCTGTTTGTCACGATTGCATCGTTCATAATATTTCTCAAGCACCACGACTTTCTAAATCTAGTTCTGCTAGTTTGAATCAGTCATTTGTTTCTTCCATAGCTTTCAATCTCTTGTAAGAATCTCAAGATTTGTTTTTAGTTTCTAAAAAACAATATGATTGTAAATCACTTCTTCATATTCTTCACCTTAGTTGATGAAGCTGAGAAAGTCAAAACCTTTCAGCATTTTTTATAAGCATCACCGTTGCTTGAGGAACATCTACTCAAACTTCTATCACAGTTGTTGAAACTAAAATATCATATTTATCTCATTGGAAACCCTTCATCACTTCATCCTTTTCTGTGGATTTCATTTTACCATGTAAAAGTCATATCTTATCTTTTATTTCAAAAAATAATGATTTAATGTTTTCAAACTCTACCGTTGCCGCTTTTAAATTTTCCATTTTTTCTGATTCTTCTATCAATGGTGTCACTATAAAAATCTTTTGTTTTTGCATAATTCTAGTCAATATCCATGGTTTTAATTTCACAAATTCTGATTCAGAAATTATTTTTGTATAAATTTCTTTTCTTCATTTTGGCATTTCATCAATCACACTAACATCAAATTCTCCAAAAAATGCTAAAGCCATTGATCTTGGAATTGGAGTAGCAGACATTTGTAAAATATGAGGATTAGCAAATTTATGGAAAACAGCCCTTTGCTTAACTCCAAACTTATGTTGTTCATCTATAATTGCAAACTTCAAATCCTTAAACTCCACATCATCTTGTAAGACAGCATGAGTTCATACCAAAATATGAATTTTTCAATCTTTCAAATCTGATTTAACTTTATCTTTTTGTCATTGTGTTAAAGATCATTTCAAAATCTCAATACGAAGTCATAATGGAAGCAATAATTTAGCTAAAGTTTTATAATGCTGATTTGCTAAAACCTCTAATGGAGCAAGAAAAACAGATTGAGCTCAAAATTTCTTATATACATAAAAAGCAACTATAGCCGCAACAACGGTTTTTCAGCTACCAACATCTCATTGCAAAAGCCTCATCATTGGTTTTCAAGAATGAATATCTTCTATAACTTTTTTTATAACTTTTTTTTGAGCACCAGTAAGTTGAAATTCCAATCTATCCACTATAAGTTTTACTATAGCCCGGTCTTCTTGACTTTCGTTCAAATCTATATTATTTTGTCTATACTCATTTCTATTTATAATAGAGTGTAACTGTAATCTAAGTAATTTATCAAAAAAGATCCTATATTTTCCTTGTCTAACATTGTCTATATTGTTTGGATAATGTAGGTTTTTTATTGTAGTCTTTATATCAATCAAATTGAATTCTTGTAAAAAATCTTGAGGTAAGTATTCACTAAAAGTAGTTTCAATCTCCGGCAAAATATCCCACATTTTTTTAGCAAACCAAGAAGGCTTAATTCAATTCAATTCTGAATATATAGGATATATCCTTCCAAAAGAAGGATCGTTTTGTTGGTCAACATTATCATCAATAGTCTCTGTTTCTATAATTTCAGGATTGGAAAAACTAAATTTACCATACTTAAAATATGGTTTACCAACGATTATATACCAACTATTTACTTTTATTTTGGAAGCTAAAAAAGCAGAATTATAAATCACTATTTCTCATCTATTTCATTTTTCGTCATTAAATTTTATAGTAAAAGTTTTTCTTGCTCATCTTTGAAAAAATCTTTTATCAGTTATAAATCATTTTACAGAACAAATTGCTTTATCCAAAGCATCAATCTGATCCAAAGTAACAAGATTTTCCCTATTTTCATAATCTCTAGGAAAGTACTGAAAAAACTCCTTCAAATTATTTATTCAATTTTTTTGAAGTATTTTAAGATATCTATCGTTAGTTTTAAGCTGTTTCTTCAGACTCATCATCATTCATTTTGTAAAAAGGTTTGAAAGTTTGTAAAGTTCATATCCTACCACCCGTCCCGTAGGACTACGGGGCGGGTGGTAGGAGAATACAATTTTATAAACTTGTAACTTGCAACTTTCAACTTTATAACTTTTAACTTACTTGTAACTTTATAAACTTTCACTATTAATTTAATAACGTTTTCTATTTGAAATTCCAACCAATTTTTATATATTCTAAATGAATAGAAATTCAAAAATTTTTTATTTTGTTTTGTAGGCAAAAAATGTTAAAAAAACCAAAAAATGTACGAATTCTAATTATTGCTTTAATTCTAATTGTTACCTCATATCAGACCTATCAAGCTACAAAAATATCAGAAGATGTAGTACAAGTAATCAAAGAACAAGAAGAACTACCATTAAATTCTTTTATGGACAAATATAAAAACAAAGAATTTTCTAAGGTAGATTTAGTAAACGATACTAAACTTTTAGGATATGTCTTTGTATGAACCTGAAAATGACAGTCTTTCATGACAATACAAAAAACATTAACAGAAGAAATCTACAATGTTTTTGAATCTAAAAAACCAGAAAACACATCTTTGATAGAATTATGAATTGAACTAGACTGATCTACAGAAATAAACATAAAATCTGAAAAGGAAAGTTTTTTGACTTCGATTCTAAAAGAAGTAGTACCGCTACTAATATTCTTTGTACTTATATTGTTTTTATTCAGATTTTCTCTACCAAAATGATGATGACTACCTTTTAATACAAAAGCTTGAAAGGAAAACATAAAAACCAAAGAAAATACAAAATTTTCAGATGTTGCCTGAATGGAAGAAGTAAAAGAAGAATTATCAGAAATAGTAGATTATCTAAAAAACTCATCAAAATATCAAAAAGTGTGAGCCAGACATCCAAAATGAGTTTTATTATACTGACAACCTTGATCTTGAAAAACCTTGTTAGCAAGAGCTGTTGCATGAGAAGCTTCTGTTCCATTCTTTTCAGTATCATGATCAGAGTTTATGGAAATGTTAGTTTGAATGTGAGCAGCCAAAGTTAGAAACCTTTTTCAAAAAGCAAAAACAGCATGAAAAGCAATTATATTTATAGATGAAATAGATGCTATTTGAAGAAAAAGAGGACTTTGACATACTGGATGACA
>Ga0116190_1002313_pt1 | contig 15355 bp, 10 predicted proteins | sample AD_JPNTR4_MetaG_FD_89808 | JGI IMG/M metagenome (GOLD analysis project Ga0116190, IMG submission 89808) | Active sludge microbial communities of municipal wastewater-treating anaerobic digesters from Japan - AD_JPNTR4_MetaG | ecosystem: Engineered > Bioreactor > Anaerobic > Digestate | place...
AAATACGGATATTGTGATAGTTATGGTAATATTCATATGCAGGAATGTAGTTATTCCGGTCAATTATACACTTACAATACAGATATAAATATAGATTCCGGTGTGCTAACATATACTGTAGAAGGTACGGCAGCCGTGGCAGATTTATCTAACTCTATAGCAAGTTTACCGGGTGGTGTAAGGTGGCAACCCAGTATATATTTAAGGGATCAATTATCTAAAGCCACTGAAGGGGGATTGTTTGACCTTAAACAATACTATGCTTTAGATATCGATGATAGACAGGATGAAATAGTAGATATACCAGAATTCGGTAATGCTCCGGTATTAGATTTATTAATGGGTACTGTTCAGACAGGAGCCATATCTGATAAAGGACTTCCTACCCGAAAGGGCGGTCTTGTACAACTATCCCATTGTGAACGTGCCAGAAGCATGGAAGAAGGATATTCCCTCGGATTAGTAAGTCAAGAGGATTATGAAACGTGGCTATATGAGACAAACTATAACGCCTCTCGCTCTTTATATGGTGGTGGACCAGATTCACAAAAATTTCAAAACAATATAAAAAAACTGGAATCACAGTTAGTGACCCCTTATATCTGTTATATAGATGATATAGAGTCCGACGGAAAATGTGGAACCTTTCATTATGTAAAAAGAGAGGGTCAAGAAACGGACGATGTCTTTATGTATGAATTTGGTAATGATTGTAAAGACAGTAATGTATTATCCTTTTCAGTTTCCTATGACGGATCTAAAGCCGTAGCAGCAGCTCCAGCATCCAATAATATTTCTAACAGTATTAGCGCAGAAGGAAGTAACCAAGGAAGTAGTAATACAGTATGTTTTACAGACAACTTGGGTAGAAATACATATCCAACATTATCAGGTTTTGACGAGGATTATTTCATATCTAAACAGAAATTATCTGATATAATGCTTTATCCGTATGAAGCAGACATGACAATTGTGGGGGAATTAAAACCACACCAATTATTAGATACTATATATGTGGTAGTCAAACTAAATGGCACAGAGCACCCCACATTAACTGGTACCTACCAGATTTTAGATATATCAGATCATGTTGGGTCGGACGGATTCACAACAACATTTCACTTAATAAGAGAAGTGGATTCACACATGGCTGTAGAACATACATTGGAGAATTATGTAACTAATGCAGAAGGTGGATCAGCCCATCAGACTATGCAGGCATGGAATGCCACTACGGCACTTACTACTAATAACACGACACAGATTATCAATAATAAATAGGAGTAATTTATATGGCTCAGTTCGTAAGACAATCTGGATTATATAAAGGAATCGTAATAGATACGGAGGACCCGGCAGGTCTTAATCGTATAAAAGTCCGAATATTAGAATTGCATGGAACTATGGATAGTAACTCTTATGGTTCCTTGAGAAATAATATTGCTAAAGATGTTCAATGGGTGAGTGATGATAAACTGCCGTGGGCGGAAGTTTGTTATCCTTTTGGAGAAACAACACCTCCTGAAATTAATCAGGTTGTTTGGATAAGTTTCTATGGAGGAGATGCTCAATTTCCTGTAATCTTAGGTTGGGCCGGATACGATTACACACAACAAGAAGAGATCTATGTAAATAAAGGCATAAGGAGGGGATAATGTGTTATTTACAAATTCTATTAAATTTCCGAATATTTTTAATCTATCTATAGGAAACACGGATATTGAGTCCTCATATACATCTATAAACAGATGTTTGGCTCTAATACTAACTACAGGTAAAGGGGAATTATTAGGAGACCCGGAATTCGGTTGTACACTGTATGAAAAATTATTCAATCCTTTTGTACCTTGGCAAAAAGATGTTATTATAAAAGAAATTATTGACTCTATCAATAAATATGAGAAAAGAGTGTCGGTAAATGATACTGATATTAGTATAGAGCAAAGTGATGATGGGGATGACCATAGTTATTCCATTCATATAAAATATGCTTTACGAAATAGTGATTTATCAAATACCACAAATGTGGTTATTAGTGAGGGGGATCGTAGTCAGTCGTGAATAATGAGTTTTTAAAATACACCAGTAAAGATTATAATTCAATATTTACAGATTTAGTAGCAGCCATACCCACCCTAACAGATCTTTGGACAAATACGGAAGATGGAGATCCTGGTATTGTGCTTGTCAAGTTAATGTCTGCTTTGGGTGATATGTTATCCTATAATGCTGACAAACAGGCTTTAGAATATTATTCTTCTACAGTTACACAAAGAAAAAACGCTGCTAAACTATTTAATTTAATTGGATATAAGATGCATTGGTATAGGTCTGCCACAAACAGAATTTCTGTAACTAATACACAGGTGGTTCCTATGAAATATAGAGCTGTTCCTATATTTGCTACTTATACGAAATATCTTAATCTTCCTGTGGAAGAACGTCCAGAAGATTATGATATCCTTATGCAGGGTTTGATTAACCAGTACACATCCATGTCCCAATGGTTTTTTGATTCCCACTCGGAAGAGGATTATCCTCAGTATTATCAAGATGGAGAACCTAATTACCCGTATACATTAGCTAACAATAATAGTGAGTTGGTACAGGAGTATGAATCTTGGGTAGCAGAAAATACTATTAACATATTTACTTATCTGGGTTCTACAAGCCGAACAATAGATGTTAGAAGCGGTTATAATACGGATACTCCGTATATTATTAAACCTACAACGGCTGCTAATATTACTCCTGGAGATGAATATATAACTCCTACAGATAGTATAAAACCTGGTGAAACACATGATTTTGATGTTATTCAGGGTACATTGTGCAGTATAAAGTTTAATTCCATCAGAATGAGAAATAACAGATATTATTTCTCGGAATCCAATATAGACGAAAATAATATATGGTTATCCTACGATTCCACAGATAGTACCGGAACAACCACGTCCCAAAAATTTATAGATAAAACAGATAACCTATTAACTATTACAGATGGCAATGTGTATTTTGAATTTGGAGTAGATGACTTTGACCTTCCTTATATAGAGTTATCCAGTTATTGGGTAAACCAGTTAGAGAACTCTGTAGACTTTACTTTGTACTATGTTAGAACAAGTGGCCTTTACGGTAACATTACCAAAAATTACCTAAACACAATTGAAGGAATTGCCAGAAGCTCCTATAAAATTACTCATCCGTCAAATGGAACTCCCTACATAGATTCCGACGGTAAACTAATAGCCACACCTGGATACCATCCACAAACAGCACATCAGGCATATGTAGATTCCATTAATTATGTCACAACATTTGACAGCTTGGTTACTATATACGATTTTGAGAGATTCTGCAAACGTCAACCCGGAATCTCTAACACTTATGCTGTGGATAAACAAAGAGCCATTGACATAAATAATGCTTTACAAGAAGAGTGCGAAAACTTATCCTTGGCACAATTACAGGCATTCTATAATGAATCCAAAAATCCCCAAACACCCACGCCCACAAATATTTCAGTTCTTCGTGAGTTTTATATTAACAGAAAAACCGTAAAATATAATGAATTAGATAACTCCAAAACATATGAACCTTATAGTCTTAATTTGCACGTTGTTTATGGTGAGTTTGACCTATCCATGTCATATACAGATGGATTACCTGATCCAAATTCCAGTATTGCCACAATGACATGGCTTGAAAATCAATTTTGGTTGTATAAAATAGACACCAACTATGAAATAGAATATCAAAAAGATGTTGACGGTAATTATATAAGGGATGATGATGGAAATAAAATACCCGCCCATAAAAATTATAACTCAATCGAGGAAGTAACTGGAAGTGGTAGAGTAGCCCACTACCTAGACGAAAAAATTCGTGATACCAAGATCGTTACTACGTGCCCGGAATATGCTGGTATTAGAGTATTTCCTTGGAGATGTTGTGGTGTTATACATCTAAAAAACCCTGTAACGGAAACAGTTGCTAATAAAATATTAGAAACTGTTATGGAACATTTGGCGGCGGCATTCCACCCAGCTAATATTGAGTTTGGTAAGAAAATAGATTATATGGATGTTATAACAGTCGTTACATCTGCTCATGATATGATAAGATATTTTGATGCTGGGTTAGCTTCCAGAAAACTTATTGATATTGACGATTCTGTGGACATCACTTATTTTAACAACACCAGTCTTATGTACTATGTTCAAAGCACTCAAGGTTTTTCTTTAGGTGCTTATGGGTATATGGAAGGTAACAACACAGCATATAAACATGACTCAGATGTGGAGAATCCTTATTATAAAATATTATCTATTGCTCCTGAATATATCATTAAGTGAGGAAGTGTTTAAATGATTTTGGATTCTAAGCAGTATATTCCGGAAGTATACAGAAGAGAACGGGATATGCAGGTGTTTACAACATTAATAGATATTATTCTAACATCTTGTAAGTATGATATAGATAGTTTATCCAAACTATATGATGCCACTACTTGTCCGGAACAGTTTCTACCCAAATTTGGGGACACACTAAACTATAAGTACGACAATGCCAATACAGTAACATCTAATAGAAAAATTTTGGATACTTTTATGGTTATGATGAGATATAAAGGTTCCCAGATAGGACTGCTAATGGCAACAGCATTGTGTCTGACATCATTAGACCTATCCATCAAAAACCTGGAAACAGCGGATGTAAATACGGATTACATCAATGCTTTGAAAGACTTAGAAATAAAGTATGACTATGAAAATGCTGTTATTATTATAGATTATCCTAATATATACACACAGGTAAGATATTTATTAGATTATGTAAGACCTGTAGGAATGACTCTTAACCTAAGATCCGTTACAAAAACAATACAACATATTCCTATGGCTATCTTAGCACAAATTCAGTCCGAGATACACGAATACAGTATGCAAAAATCTACTGTTAACAAAGCTCGTGTTAACTTCTCCTATCCTGTTACTCAGGAAAAGTTAGATGAATGGAAAAATATACAAAATACATTGGAAGCAGTCGAAGATGATAATAATACAATAGATTTGAATGGGTAAGGGGGTTTAATTATTCGTGATTTACCGTAAAAATAATGCTTTAGAATTTGCTGTTGACAGTAATGTACATATAGAGGTTATAAGTCCTCAAAATGTAATATTACAAACATTGGATACACACAATAAAGCCACAAAGCAATTGGTTAGCGGAATTATGAGATTTTTAAGAGGAGAATTTACCATTACAAATAGAAGAACCGATGAAAATTCCCTTGTATATAAAGATCAAGCTCGTCACTATATTCCATGTTATGTAGGTGCTGGAACGGCAGGCATAGAATTAGAAACTGTAACATTAGAAACGGGTGAAACTGTAACACTACCTAAATACGACCCAACTAATAGACGTAATCCTCCGCTAACGGATGAATGGAAAGCGGAGGATAATAAGGTTAATTACAGTGCCACAAAAATGAATTTGGAAATTACATCTAAATCCAGATATCCAATTAGTGTACAGGTGGCGGAAGAGAATGACGAATATAACACCATGGCAGGGGATGTACAGCAGATTGTATTTGCAACAGATATTGGGCCTGGTTATTATTCCACCATATATGACGGAGTTACAACAGATATATTTCTTACAGAGATAGGATTATATCCTGGAAATGATATCACTAAAGATAATTTATTAGCAGAAGTTATTTTAAAAACGGCAGATGATGTGTTATACGTTCGTCCACAAGATACTATTGTAATTCGCTGGACAATTAGTATAATAGCATTAAATGATTATAGTTCTGTAGACGAACCCACAACAATAACAACTCCGGATGGGGATATTGTATTGGAATCCGGAACTATTATAGATGATAAAATACCCTTTGCAGGAACAATTCAACCCGAGTAAACTCTAATTACGATTAAGGAGGTATGTTCATATGAGTAATAAATCAGAAGGTTTTATCAGTAACATATTTAACAACTCTGTTATCTCCGGGTCTTTGAAGGACATTAGGGAACAAATGACATACAACTACACTAAGTCTTATCCATCTATCAATTCCAGTAATGCAGGTCTAATACATTCCGAAGAAAACGTGAGATGGTTGACCAAACAGTTTACGAAAAAACCTTTCATTATACAGTACGATGATAACGATATGGATGAGTTTGCTTATACTGGAGCCGATTTATATGCAGGTATAGCAAACGGAGGTATGGTTAATATTGATGGATATATTATAAACTCCGCCAACGATATGACAGCATTGTCTTTTGACAATACAAAAACTGTAAAAATAGGTACTAATAGCCATGGATATATACGTCATTATCAACTACAGTTTGCATCCCAACAATTTTTAAAGGGGTTGGAAAATAGTGATTTAAGTACTTATATAGACATGGGAGATCTAGATCCCAATAGTACTTCTAATTCTGTAACAATTGGGTTATCCAAATATTTCACGGAGCATTTAAAAAGTGTGTACCCGGATGCCGATTTAACAACAGAAAATTGCTGGGAATATACAAAAAAATCCTTGTCTAATATATATAAACAAGAACTCCGGGATAATAATATAGAATATAACTACACTAAATCCTCTACTACAATTCCTCTGGATTTTGACATTAGTAAAAATGCCTCTATTGGAAATAGTAGTTATTCCAGTACATCCATATATGTGGGAAATACTACAATAACCTACGAGGACGATATAAAAGACTATATTGTAGAACATATGGATTATGAGAATTTACAGCAAAATTATCCAGATTATATACAAGATGTCACTATTTCAAAGGATGCCTCCACAAATGTAGTAAATAGTATAGCAGTTTCTTACAAAATATATTATGGTATTTTGAAAGATAAATTGAAATCCAGATTATCCTATTATGGTAGTGGTTCTTCGCAAGATTATATTCCATCTATCTATATAGAAGATATATTTGGTTTCTGTTATTTATTTGTAGATAGTATTCGCATTCAAACACTTTCTTACCCATCCACTCAGGATACTAACATAAACCTACTACAAGATACCATAACACCCAGCACACAACCTGATAGTAGTGGTCGTGATATTATACGTGGACTATCCACCATATACGATGCCAGCAAACTGTATAGGGAAGTTACTTTAGAAGATGGGGACGGAGCTTACTGGTTAAACAAGGCCATAGGGTATGTTCCGGAAGATCCTGGATACAATCATTTTACTTTAAGTGATCTTGTGACCAGAGATGATACACAAACGGATTTTAACGAAGGTTTTGATTTAAATACCTTGTTAAATACACACTTTACTAATATTACAGCACAATCCATAATTAATACATATGAAACCTATAATAACACAACTGTAGACGTAGGTGTATTCAATTCCGGAGGACATTTGAATACATTATGTGATAATTATTATTGTTTGCCCTTAAACTCCACATTATGTAGATTATTCTGTCTACCTTCCTATAACAATAACTATGTGCCTGTAGGTTTCATGACAAGTTCCGGAGCCCTAATGATTCGCAACTACGAAAGAAGATTTTCTCCGGAAGATGTTCAAGAAAAGGGTTGGAGTTACCAAACATATTATATAGATTCCTATGATAATTCTACCGTGTGTCAACAAATCTACGTGGAAGGTTATATATCATTCTTTAGGAGAGTTTGTGCCCTAATATACGGCATAGATATTATGGATATAACAACTTCCTATGGTAATGTTAGTGAGACTAATAAATATAATAGTGAAGCTTGGAATAACATTTTGAAAAAGATTCAGTACAAAGAAATTTCCCCAACATCCCCTCGTAATTGGCAACCTACGGATGTGGAGGCTGTAACACAATTTTTTGGTGTTGCTAATTTTTCGGATCTTACATTTGATGTTATATACAATAAACTTTTAGCTCCTTATATAAACTTCTATATACAATTGGCATCGTCTGCGTTACAGACAGATACACTATCCTCCACAAATAATAATTTCAAGGCCGTAAAAGGTTACTCTGTTGTAAAAAATTCAGTAGAAGACCCATCTATTATCGTAGAGGATACTTCCGACGATATAAAATTAAAACTTACTCATACCTATTCCAATGGAGTCCAAACATTTAATTCTGATAAGATACTATCCTATCAACTAAACACACAAACAGACTATCAACGTTTGAATAATTATCTATGTGCACAGGATGGTATAAATTACACAGAGGGGTTAATTGATAGAAGTAAGGTTAATGTTAGTGGGTTAAATACTCCTTTGGACAGAGTATCATTATGTGAGGATTATATTACGTATTTAAAAGGATGTGCCAGAATTGATTGGACGGATGTTAATCGTCACGATAATAAATACATACAAAGTTCCTTCAAAATTACAACGTTAGAAACGGATAGTAATAATACATATGATAAGTTTGCTGTAACAAACAAAGTATATGATATGTTTGCTTCTTATTTTTGTGGAACTGATAATAGTGAATTAGCTCATATTCAAAGCAACTACATACAAAATGTTTGTCTATCTACAGCTACCCTACTTCCTATAGATAGTAGGGCATATCCGAATATGTGTAAACTTAAATCATATAAGTGGTATGGGCAGCCAGAATCCAGATTAACAGCACCTAATAATCCTATGGATTATGTATTAAAAGAATTAACATTAGCTATAAGAACTACAATTGACTATGATGGTAGTCAGATGAAGGGTGTTTCCGGATTTTATTACTTAGGTATGTCGCAAGGGTGGTGTTTGGCATTTCCTACATTGTTCCGACTGTATAAGGATGGTCAAAACTATCTAGAAGGACGTAAAAGGGGTACTGTATATCATGCCGGCTTATATATAGACTATAAGCTACCAAAAGACGTACAACAAAATGAATTTTGGTTTACCAACACATGGTTGTCCGCTATTAGGTCCGTAACTGAGTTTGATATTGAAAATAGTGGCCTAAGGGATACATTAGGAAGCGATTATATTAACTACCCATCAAATACGGATGGTATGCGAGATTACCTACATCTACGTAACCACACACTATTCTCCTCTGATGTTATTTATAGCATAGATGAAAATGGTAATTATATATCTATGCAAGATTATATAAATAACCTAATACAATTTAATCAGAATAGTTTTCCGAAGTTGGATTATGTGGATTTTATGGAAGATTCTAATTCCGAAGATATTGTATGTACACAAACAACACATTCTGGATTATTAGATAATGTAAACAGATTACATGAATATGTACAGGATTTAAGTTGGAATATAGAGTATTCGCAGAATAATAATAGTGTATATGAATTAACGTTAGAGAATAATAAATATTATGACCTAACAGAATCCTCCACAAATTTAGACACACTTATTATTGAAGGTTTTTCAGAGGTACCAACATCTAATATTAATAGATATGGAATTAATACAACGACAAACTATTCAGATAATACTATAATTAGATGCACCGTTAAAACCAGATTTCAAAATAGTTCTGTAACACCATTTCAGATAATATTGGATACAACATTAAATGAATTTACAAATTCCCCTATATCCGTTATATGGGATAGTAACTATCCTGTAACTATAGTAGATTCCGATACAGAACCGAAGTACACTATTCAAGTAATAGATCCTGCTAATATACAAACCACACAAACAAGTTCTATTTGTTTTATAGAATTAGAAATTCACTTAAATTCTACAAAGACAACCGGAATAGGTCATTGTAACATTTCCTTAGTAGCGTCAGATACTACACTTACAATGTCCGACATGAATTATTTGTGGAAAGAATTCTATACATTGGATAAACTATCTTGGAAGCAGGTTTCCGAAGCTACGAGAAGAGGATTAGCCAAAAAACTATGGACTGTAGGAAACATTAAAACCTTTAATATGACATACAATGGAACCACTTATCCACTGCAGGCCATGATTATTGGTATTAACGAAGAGCCTGGTATGACCAATACTATAACATGGCTTACAAATATCTACAATGATCCAAATGTGGATGCTTATTCTTGTGAGTTATTAAACACCAAATTTAGTATGAACCTTTCCAGAGGTACCAACTATAATAAAGGACGTTATGGATACGATGGTATGCATAATGGTGACCCTAATAACGGATATGATTTAGCTGTTGTAAACTGGTTGAATAATACTTCTACAGGAGTATTAGGTTTTTGTGATTCGGAATTTAGATCCACCGTGGTTCCTGTAGTTAAGACAACTGGATTAGTGTACACATATTCGGATGGGGAAATTCCGGATGTAGATCCTGGATCGAACCAACTTACTCCAGATGTTAAACTACTATGTGCCAGTGCCAGTGCTTCCTATGATGACACAACATATTCGGATTTGTATAGAAAATCAGGACGTTCCCAATTATATTTCTGGTTACCCTCCCTCTCAGAGTTAAACATACCTTTTGTAGGAGAACAATGTGATGATGCCGGAGAAAGAAAATTAAACTGGAGTCTTCCACCCGTTGTAACGAGGGAAAACCCTTATTATATTACGCAGGAGGGAGACGCAGCATTTCTTGTAAACGAACAAAAGTCCAATTCGGAAACCAACCCATGTACCTATTCTTACTTCAAACTTCCAAAAAGTCAACAGAACGCTGAATGTCCTACATTGCTAACAAGAAGTTATTACACAATTAACTTGGATATAAACACACTATCACCCGTTCCAACATTGGAGGATTATACATATACTCCAGGTGATTACGACAATTGTGATAGATTTATGTACTTAGTGGGCACGGCATACACTCCTGGTTCCGAAGGTAGATGGTTAGGTCTATTGCCTAGAAAAGATATGAAAAATCAAAACGTTACCACAGATTTCTGTTTTGTTACAGGTTAACTTTCTTTATACATTTCTTAAAAATAGGTGGACATTAAAAATGTTCATCTATTTTTTTTTTAATACCCGTATAAAAGTTAACCCGGTTTAGGTAAACAAGTTCCCATAACATACAACAATTCGTTAACTTAGAAAACGCCCCTGTATAAAAGTTAACCAGGTTTAGGTAAGAATTAAGGATTTTGCAAAAATAAATCTCCCCAGTTCTTACCTAAACCATAGTGAAAAATTTACAGGGGGCTTATTAATATATAAGTATTAATATATTATAATAATATTATTATAATTATATATCTTAAAAATTAATAATTACATAGATAGTAATAAAATAATAATCTATAATTTAATTACTAAATAAAAAATCATAATAAATCTAAATAAAAAATCATAATAAATCTAAATTAATAATTTCTTATTGTATACTTAAAAAATCTCTTAACTCTTGTTTACGGATACATAAAATGTCCCTAATATTATGCGGTGGTTAAATTTATTAATATTTAAATGGTTTAATTGTAATTACTTATGTTTAAACAAAGAAACGGAAATAAATAGAGATAAAATAAATTTTTATATTTTAACCTCAAAAAACACTTGACTTTTATTGTATTATGTTGTATAATATTATTGTAAGGAAAGGGAAATAAGTATAACAGGAGTGATGGATATGTAAAATTTGAAAACATCTTAATTAAGTAAATGAAAATGGAAGAAAGAAGCATAATCACCCGAGAACTTATGAGGGTGAAAGAATCCGTATGAAAAACCACTAATACATAAATTTTTTAGGAGGATGTTTTATGAGAACAACTACATGGAATAACATTGGAACAGATGTACAGTCCACAAATATTCAGGATGTGCTGAAGGAAGCTAACCTGGATTATGAGGTTATTACCCAGCCCGTTTATACTAAGGTGGGGGACACCGATATTCTGGTGCCCAACAGACTTGCCACTGTTAATAAACAGACTAATGAGGTGTTTGGAATTGTATCCGATAGATACCGGGTTTGTCAGAACTCTGATGCGTTTGACTTTGTCAACAATGTAGAAGGAGTTCAGTTTGTAAAGGCAGGTCAGACCCATACAGGTATGGTTTATGTAATAGGTAAACTGCCGGATGTGACAGTACTTGGGGATACATTTACACCCTATCTGATATTCCAGAACGGACATAATGGTTTCTATACAGTTAAGACAACAATCTGTCCTCTCCGTATAGTTTGCCAGAACCAGTTTAATTACGCCTTCCGGGAGAGTCCTAATACCATTTCCATACAGCACTCTTCACAGTATACAGCACGCATTGCCGAAGCAGAAAAGCTCATAAAGGAAACGGCCCACTATATGACATCTTTTGGAAATACAGCTGAGGAACTTGCCATGCTTAAAATTGGTGATGATGCCAGAGTACAGGACATTATTAATGCTTTCTTTACTATGGCAGAGGATGCCACCAACAGACAGATTACTACAACGGAGGAACAGAGAACGGCTCTGTTTAATGCCTACAAGGCAGAAGATAACACCAACTTTACAGGCACGGCCTGGGGTCTGGTTAACGGATTTAGTGATTACCTCACACATAAGGAACCCAGAAATACTAAGAATAAGGACGAAGGAAAGTTTATGACAGTAACATTTGATCCAAAGTTCTTCATGTCCTTTGTAAACCACGTAAGACAGTTCTCATAAATATATGTCAAAACAGGGTAACGTTAGTTATCCTGTTTTTTTTTTAATTTAGAAAGATACATTGGTTAAAATAAATATTTAATATCAAAATTCCTTGACTTTCTTGTTATTATGTTGTATAATAAAAAAAAAGAATGTCACATAATCTAATTATGATAGAAGGGAATTTTGCTTATGGTATCCATAAATGTAAAGGAAGGCCTGAAATATGTGGGCATTTCTGCCTTTATATCATTCCCTTATGATATTAGGTACGTAAATTTAATGAGGGCTCAGCCGGATCGGTACTGGCATAGTACAGACAAGTGTTGGGAAATTCCATATACCAATATATCTTTAGTGCTAGATAAGCTACAAGAGGAAGATTATAAGATTACAGTAGATTCTCATATTCAGTCTAAATTGGAAAATACCTTGGATATTCAAATTCCGGAAACATATACGTTTATTACTAAGCCTTTTCAACATCAAACAGAGGGTATTGAATATGGGTTAAATCATAAGAAGTTTTTGTTGGCGGACGAACAAGGATTGGGCAAAACAAAACAAATGATAGATTTAGCTTGTATTAATAAACAGTTATATGATTACGAGCATTGTTTGATTATTGCTTGTGTAAATGGTCTTAAATACAACTGGCAGGAAGAAATAGGTATCCACAGTAATGAATCCGGATATATTTTAGGAACCCGTCATACACGGTCCGGTAAATGTTATATAGGCAGTAATAAAGATAGATTATATGATCTACAACATCTAGAAGATATTAATGATTATTTTATTATTACTAATATTGAAACGTTAAGATATACGGAAGTAACCAAAGTACCTTGTAAAACAAAAGGTAAAGGTGGAGTCACCAGATATAAGAAAGTTACTAAATTCCCAATTGTGGAAGAACTACAAAAACTTATACATAAGGGCAACATATCTATGATTGTTGCGGATGAAATCCATAAATGCAAGGACAGTTCTTCCCTCCAAGGTAAGGCCTTATTATCCTTAAATGCCGAATCCGTTGTAGCATTAACAGGTACACCTTTAATGAATAATGCTATTGATTTATACACTCCATTAAAGTTTATTGGAATGGAAAATCATAGTTTGTTCGCATTTAAACAGCATTATTGTATTTGTGGTGGATTTGGAGGACATCAAATAGTTGGGTATAAAAATTTACCCGAATTACAGGCAATTCTAGATAAATGTATGTTAAGAAGGTTAAAGAAGGACGTTTTAGATTTGCCTGATAAAATATATATTAATGACTATGTAGAAATGACCACAAGTCAAACTAAAATTTACACTTCTATATTAGAGGATTTAAGACAAAATATAGATAAAGTTAAATTATCCCCTAATCCATTAACTATGTTAATCCGGTTACGTCAGGCTACTGGAAATCCTGAGTTATTAAGTACTTCCGCCAAAGGTAACCCAAAATTTGATAGACTTGTAGAATTAGTTCAGGAGGTAGTAGATAATGGAAATAAAGCCATTGTCTTTAGTAATTGGACAGATGTATTAAATCCGGCATATGAATTATTATGTAAGCAAGGATTCAATCCAGCTCTATACACTGGATTGAATAAGGATACAAGAGAGTCCGAAAAACAAAGGTTTAAGACTTCTGATAGTTGTAAGGTTATCTGTGGAACTATAGGTGCCATGGGAACGGGTTTGACACTTACGGAAGCTACTACTATTATTTTTCTGGATGAACCTTGGAATAGAGCCATAAAGGATCAAGCCGAAGATAGAGCTCATAGAATTGGTACAACGCAGCATCTGAATATTATTACACTGATGTGTAAAGATACCATAGACGAAAAAATTCATAATATTGTGTATAAAAAAGGAAAAATGAGTGATATTATTGTGGATAAAGAAGAAGATCTGTTTAAAAATCCTAATGTTATTAATTATCTATTGTCATAAATAAAGGAGAGATATGTATGAAAGATATGTTAACAGCTACGAAAGTAATTCAACATCTGGATATTAGTTCCCGTACATTGGATAGTTGGTATAAGTTCTATGCCAGTGTGGAGGAAAAACCCGAAGGAATGCCGAAGTTACCCCCGTATATACAAACACGACCTAGAGGACCTAGATATTGGAAAGAGTCCGATATTCCGGCGCTTTTAGCATTTAAGGAGTGGGTTCCTAAAGGACGTGGGGGTGTAATGGGACGTATCAATGAACGATGTTGGAGCCCCCAATACCGTAAAAATAAATAATTGATTTAGGAGGAATTTTTATGAGTATTACTACAGAAACAATAGAGCTGACGGAGGACGTAAAGAATCAGTTAAATGAAATATGTTCTCAATACTATGAATACGTTCAGATATATAAGTCCGCAGAAACTAATAAATCCGTATATAATAATATGCTAAAACAGTTATTGGCAGATAATGGAGTTACTAAGTATACAACTCCGGAAGGTATCCGGGTGTCCGTAACTACCTCAAACAAGCCTACATTCTACGAGGATCAGTTAATTCCGTATCTCAAATCCCTTGGCATGGAAAATCTTATTCAGACAAGAGAATATGTGGATATGGAAGCCTTAGAAAATGCCATTTATCATGGACAGATTAATGCTGCAGATTTGGCCCCATTTAAGGAAGATCATATATCGACTCGTATAAATTGTACTAAACCTAAGTTATTAAAGGAGTGAGTAAAGTACACAAAAATTTAATATCAAATTTAGTGATTATGT
>Ga0116190_1002321_pt1 | contig 15316 bp, 17 predicted proteins | sample AD_JPNTR4_MetaG_FD_89808 | JGI IMG/M metagenome (GOLD analysis project Ga0116190, IMG submission 89808) | Active sludge microbial communities of municipal wastewater-treating anaerobic digesters from Japan - AD_JPNTR4_MetaG | ecosystem: Engineered > Bioreactor > Anaerobic > Digestate | place...
GTTAGTGTTGGGGTTAGTGTTGGGGTTAGTTTTTTTTGTCATAACAACGTGTATTTTTTTGACAAACTGTACAAATTAATAGGTTTTTATATACTTTTTGTGGCTATAATGGTAGGAAAATGCACGGGTAAAAACAAAACATAATTGTCGTAATAAATTTAAAATCAGCCTGTTATATTAAAAAGCTCTATAAATAGCGAAATAAAAGTGCGTGTGTGTGTTATTTTTTGCTTGTAAGTTGTTGTATTTGTGCTTTGAGGTTGCCAATTTCTTCGCTCTGTTTTTCTATACGGTCCAACAGGTCACCTGCTGTTATTATTTGTTTCTTGTCAACCGTATTATATGTTGATTTAGGTTCATTTACCGTATTTGTATATTCTTTTGTTTGATTGTTTGTAATCATTTCACCACCACCAGTTAATAACCAAGACGGATTAACATCTGTGTAGTATGAGAGAAATTTCAATATCGAATCTTCAGTCAAGCCGTTAGTTTGAGATAATATACCATTTGATATACCAGTTTTTTGATAAAACTCATACTTTGTAATATTCTTAAATTCAAGATATTGCAAAATTCTTTTCTTAAAAATTGAATTTTCTCTCATAGATAGCCTCGGTAGTTGCGGGAGCCGGACTCGAACCGACGGCCTTTGGGTTATGAGCCCAACGAGCTACCAACTGCTCCATCCCGCGATATATTTTTATATCTATTTCAATTTTTTGATTTATCATGCTCTCATGATATCTTATTTTTGAGGCTGCAAATATATAGTATTTATTTTCACATGTCAAATATATTTTACTTTTTTATGAATTTAATTTTAAATACTTTGAAATACATGACTTTATATTACATTTGTATACTAAATATTGATACTATGCGAACAATAATAATATGCTATATACTAATATGCACTTCACTTGCAGGATTTTCTCAAAAAACAAGTGTAAATATTGGTGTACTCAAATACGGCGGTGGTGGCGACTGGTACGCAAATCCTACATCGGTACCAAACCTCATACAATTTTGCAACAAACAATTACCCGCAACTATTGCCTCTTCGAGTGTAGTTGATATTGGCAGCCCTGAATTATATAATTATACTATGGTACACATGACTGGTCACGGTAATGTACTATTCTCTTCTACCGATGTTCAAAATTTACGAAATTATCTTATAAGTGGAGGTTTTTTACATATTGATGATAATTATGGCATGGATCAATATGTAAGACGCGAAATGAAAAAAGTATTTCCCGAACTCGATTTTATAGAACTTTCACCTCAACATCCTATTTATTCACAAGCGTTCCCATTTCCCAAAGGATTACCCAAAATACATGAACACGATGGCAAACCTGCTCAAGGTTTTGGACTATTCTACGAAGGAAGACTTATTTGTTTCTACACCTTCGAATGCGATTTAGGTGATGGTTGGGAAGATAAAGAAGTTCATAACGATAGCGATGAAACCCGCACTAAAGCTCTTAAAATGGGAGCAAACATTGTACAATACATATGCACACATTAGTCTAATGTAAGATTTTATTCAGTTTTATGTCTATTTAAATGTATATGAATTATTAATTGAATTATAATTCACATTTATATTTGACTAAAATTTGGAATATGTTTGCCTATAGAATACTATATATTACAGTTGTTTCAATAATACTATCAACATATAGTATAGCTCAACAAACAGATTCATTAATATGGCATACTAATTTCGACAATGCCAAAGCTATTGCAAAAGAAACCCAACGTCCCATTTTATTGGTTTTTTCTGGTTCCGACTGGTGTAAACCTTGTATTTTATTGAAAAAAGAAATTTTTGAGACTGCAGAATTCACCGCATTTGCCAAAGATAGTTTAGTTACTGTATTAGCTGATTTTCCGCGTCAGAAAAAAAATACCTTGTCGTCCGAACAAATTGCTATAAATGAAGGTTTAGCAAAAACATACAATCCAACAGGTTTATTCCCTCATGTAGTATTACTTTCGCCTGAATTACACGTAATTCGCACATTTGGATATCAAAAAATTAGTCCTCGCGGATACATTCAAGTATTAACTAATGCATTTTATTCATATGATACAAATAAATAATTTTTTATCAAAATTTATCCCTATTGTTTCTGTTGTAAGTATTATTCTCATTGTTCTGTATTCATTTTCATACAAAGCTGAACAAGTTTCAACTCCTGCAAATCTTTCATTTACGTTTACTACTACAAATAATGGTGGCACATATGCTCCCAATAATGTACTTGCAGTATGGATTACAAAAACTAATGGAGATTTTGTAAAAACGCTCATTGTAAGAGGTGGCATTCGCAAACCAAAATTGATTACGTGGATAGCTCAAACTTCGGGTAATACGATTGATGCTGTAACAGGACCTACGCTTACAAGTTTTGGCTCCCATACCGTGACATGGAACGGTACCAATTCTGCAAAAAATATTGTTCCCGATGGTGATTATGTATTGCATATAGAAAATGTAAGCGCAAACCAACAAGGACCATACGCATCGTTTGAATTTGTTAAAGGGAACGAACAATACAGCAATACGTTTGAAGATAAAACATACTTTAAAAATATAAGTTTACAATATACGCCTACACAAGTTTCTATAGAACGTGTTGAAAAACAAGATGCAAATCTCTCAATTTCACCAAGTCGTGGTTGTGTTTTATTTCAGTTTTCCAATGAAGAATTTGACGATGTGCAACTTACCATACTTTCTATTCAAGGTACTGTGGTGTACACGGTTCACAATCCTTATTACCTCAATGCTATGAATACTATTGAATGGCATGGTGTTGATATTAACGGACACAAAGTGCCAACAGGAACTTATATTTGTAAATTGTGCATTGGAAATAAAAGGTATACCCAAAAATTCTTTTATTCAAAATTATGATGCGTATAGCTTCCATAGTAAGTATATTGCTTGTGCTTAACACGATAGTATGGGCACATACGCAAACAAAAATACTTACTCTCATGGGAGTTCGTTTTGAAATTACAGCAATAGCCTCAACGCAGCAAGAAACGCAACGAGGAATAGATGTTGGAATTGCAGAAATATCACGTATTGAACAATTTTTGTCACCTCATATTGCACTGTCAGAAGTTAGTATTATAAATAAAAATGCGGGAGTTAAACCGGTGCATGTAAGCAAAGAATTGTGCGACCTTATTCTTCGCAGCAAAAAGGTGTCGGAACTTTCGGGAGGATTGTTCGATGTTTCGTGGGCGAGCATGGACCCTATTTGGCGATTCGATGGTAGTATGAAAGAACTTCCGGCGCCTGAGATTATTGCACATGCAATTCGGCTTATCAATTACAATGACATTATTGTAAATACCGATAGCAATACCGTATTTTTGAAGCACACAGGCATGAAAATATCGTTTGGTGCCATAGGTAAAGGGTATGCTGCCAATAAAGCCCGCGACGCCATGAAATTGGCAGGAATACACAGTGGAATTGTAATAGCAGGAGGCGATTTAATTACCTGGGGTAGCCCAGAAGATACCAAACTATGGACTATAGGCATAGCCGACCCACGTGAACCTGAAAAAGCAGTGTCGTGGCTCGATGTGGGCGAAATGAGTGTAGTAACATCGGGTACCTACGAAAAATTTACTGAGATTAATGGAATTCGTTATGCGCACATAATAAATCCTAAAACAGGGTATCCTGCTACGGGATTGATATCGGCAACCATTATATGCCCCGATGCCGAATTGGGTGATGCACTTGCTACTACGTGTATGCTGCTGGGAGAACAAAAAGCTTTAGAACTTATAAACAAAATAAAAGGTGTAGAATGTATACTAATAACGCAAGATTTTAGAATTATAGCGTCTAATAACATACAATTGCAACCATATACGGTGCAATCTACTTATAGAATTATAAAATAAACAAGCAATGAACACAATTGTTCGATACATTATAATAGGTATAGCAATGATTGCTCTGCATTCGTGTGTAAGCGTAGAAGCATACCAAAAAGCATACTTAAACGACGAAGATATGGAACTCGACGCACGCAAAGTAGAGTATTATGAAATTGGTATTGAAAATTATCGCGAGGGTTCGTCGGGTGCCAATGGCGGAAAAGGAGGCGGAGGATGCGGCTGCAATTAATTTATACGGTAATTTTTATGTTGTTTGCATTTAATAGTTATGCACAACAAACGGTAATACAAGAAGACCCCGAAATTAATTTTTTGTTTAATTATTACGAACAAGAAGGAAATCATTCTGCCGTAACCGGTGGTATAGGCACCGAACAGTTGAAAAATATGGCTCCTATGATAATTGTAAATATTCCTGTAGATAGTGCCCGCATTGTAAATGTATCAATAGGCGAGGATTACTATTCATCGGCATCGAGCAACAAAATTGTAAAATATATAAGCGAAGCAAGTAAAAAATATTTGTCGTCGGCATCAAAATCCGATGCACGATATCATGGAAATATAGCATATAGCAAGCGAAATCTTTCGAACTATAGGACCAATACTTACATGTTGGGATTTTCGAAAGAATTTGATGTTATTTCATCGAATATTGGTTTCGGCTATCTTAAAACTTCCAAAAACGAAAATTCATCAATTCAATTCAAAAATTTATTGTATTACGATGTATGGAAAATTATATTGCCGGGAGAATTTCGTGATTCGTCAAAAACACATTTTAGAGAATATCCTATGCATTTAGGTAATTCGTCTACCGACTATGCTCGCGATACGCGAATTTCTAATACATTTTCTATTGTTTACACGCAGGTAATTAACAAAAAACTACAAGTAGCCTTGTTGTCTGATTTCGTATATCAATATGGGTTGTTGTATACACCATTCAATCGTGTGTTTTTTGATGATGGACAAGACAATGATACCATAAAAGTATGGAATTCTGCTGTAGATGTAGAATTATTACCAAACACACGTTACAAAGTTCCCTTGGGAATTCGGGTACATTATTTTCCTGTTGATTTTATGGTTGTAAGAATGCTGTATCGATATTATTTTGATGATTTTGGCATACGTTCGCATACCCTACAAGTTGAACTTCCGCTAAAACCATCACCTTATCTTACGTTATTCCCTATAGTGCGATACTATACACAAACAGCGTCACGCTATTTTTATGAATATGGCACGGTGCCTGTAGTTGAAAAAAATGTGTATCCGCTTGTACCTGCTGTTCCTTATTACACGTCCGATTATGACTTATCGGCATTTACCAATTGGAAATATGGCGTAGGATTTCGCTACTCGCCTCTCTACGGATTGGCACGAGCAAACATTCCATACTCCGAAAAAAAATTATTAAAATTCAAATATGTTGACATGCGATACGTACGCTACAATAGAAGCGACGGACTTATTGCATGGTCCACAACCATAGATTGTGGTTTTGTAATTGAAACAAAGAAGGAGTAATTTAACCTTAAACTCACGTAAATTTATATGTAAAAATTCTCTATGTTTGCATACATCAATCAAGATGCAAGATATGGCACAAAAAACGCTATTCATAATTACTTCAATACTATTATGCATAGCAGCATGTGTAAATGGTATAACTAATACCACAAACTCAGATTTTTTTGAAACAAACGTTACTACTCTATTGTATATTCCATGGTTTGAAACCAAGTATTTATATTGTATTATTCACGCTATTGTAATTATACCCATCATTGCTTTATCATTCGACAAAAAAGTATATTTTGCACGCACATATACAAGTATTTTACCTGCCATTCTTATTACCGGACTTCTATTTATAATGTGGGATTTTGCTAAAACACACATTCACGTATGGGGATTTAATTCAAAGTATTTACTCAATATTTTTATTTGGAATCTCCCAATTGAAGAATTATTGTTTTTTATTACAATACCCACAGCATTTATGTTTATTTATGTATGTTTTGAAATATATGCGTTAATGCCTCGCCATAATGTACCTGATATAATTACCCCTACATTAATAATTGGATTGATAATTATAGGAATTTATTTTTGGCAATACACCTATACTTCTACTGTTACTTTATTTGCAGCCTCTACTCTATGTTTACATCTTGCTATTGGCAATGCATATATTCGTTTAAAAACATATCTTGTCTTTATAGTATCACTCATTCCATTTTTTTTTATAAATGGAATCTTAACCGGAGCATTTCAAAATGAACCCATAGTTTGGTACAATACTGAAGAATTATTGAATATACGTATAATTTCAATCCCTATAGAAGACATTATTTATTTACTCCCTCTTTTACTTATAAACACATCATTATTTGAATGGTTTCGCCAAAAATTTAGTCAAAAATCACCGATATAATACATAAGCGTACTATCAAATTATAGTATATTTGATAAATTTTAAATATGTATAATTATGAACAATTTTGAATATTATAATCCGGTAAACATTGTATTTGGTAAACAAACAATAGCAAAACTTTCACAGTTAATACCTACAAATGCAAAAGTAATGTTGTTGTATGGCGGTGGAAGTATTAAACACAATGGTGTATACGACCAAGTAATAGCAGCACTCAAAGGTTTTTCGTATATAGAATTTGGCGGTATTGAGCCCAACCCACGGTACGAAACTATGATGAAGGCTTTGGAATTGGCAAAAAAAGAAAATGTTACATTTTTATTACCTGTAGGTGGTGGTTCGGTAATAGATGGAACCAAGTTTTTGGCAGCGGCTATGTTTGTTCCCGAAGGTATCGACCCATGGGGAATATTGCAAGGAACTATTAAAGTTACTAAAGCTTTACCAATAGGCGCAGTATTGACCTTACCTGCAACCGGAACTGAAATGAACGGAAATTCAGTGGTTTCGCGCAATAGCACCAACGAAAAACTTGCATTTGGCAGCCAATTGGTTATGCCGCAATTCTCTATACTCGACCCCGAAACATGTTTTTCGTTGCCCGACAAACAAATTGCAAACGGTATTGTAGATGCATTTATACATGTAATGGAACAATATTTAACAATTCCAAATAACACCCCACTGCAAGACCGCTGGGCAGAAAGCATACTTACAACACTTATAGAAGTGGCTCCTATAGTTATGAAAAATAAAACCAACTACGATGCTATGGCTACATTCATGTGGACAGCAACCATGGCATTAAATGGAATCATTTCAAGAGGCTGCATTGAAGATTGGAGTACACACATAATTGGACACGAGCTTACCGCGCTGTATGATATAGACCATGGGCGCACATTAGCAATAGTGTTGCCCGGCAATATGAATATTCGCCGTCAGGTAAAAGGCGATAAAATCATACAATATGGCCAACGTGTATGGAATATAACTCAAGGCTCGCGCGATGAAAAAATCAACAAAACAATAGAAAAAACAGTAGAATTTTTTGAATCGTTGGGAGTTCCAACTACGCTTAAGGCATATACTATTGGTGCAGATGTGTGCAAAACAGTGTCGCAACGATTAGCATCGCGAGGACTTACCAAATTTGGTGAAGCGGGCGATATTACACCCGAAGTAGTTGAGGCTATTTTGAAGGATAGATTATAAAATTGAGTTATGCAAAATAATCAAATTCTCATACAATCATTCGCAAACGAGTGCACTATGCGTACTATGTACGACATGTTTGCAAAGCAAGCACGTAGCGAGGGCTATATTCGTATTGCTCAGATGTTCGATGAATTTGCCCTACACGAATTGTCGCATGCCAAAAATTTTCAGAAATTCTTTGACAATTCGATTGTTGATGTTTCTATGCATATGACTATCCCTAAGTTGGATACAACGATTGAAAATATCCGTACTGCTATAGCTGCCGAAATACATGATGCTGAACTCTATGGTACGTATAGTGAAATTGCAAAAGCAGAAGGAAACACAAAACTTTCGGCAAAATTCAAACATATTGCAATTGCCGAACAATTTCATAGAAAACAATTAGAAAAAGTATTGTATGAATTGAAGAATAATTTGTATTTTTACAGCAATGAGCCTATAGAATGGTATTGTATAAAATGTGGATATACACACGTTGGCGAAACTCCACCGCTGGAATGTCCGGCATGCAATCATCCGCAAGGCTACTTTACACAAACGTTGTAACATATTATTTATTAACTATAAATCACAGATTATGAGCATAAAAGGAACTGAAACAGAAAAAAATTTATTAAAATCGTTTGCCGGTGAATCGCAAGCACGTAGCCGCTATACGTTTTTTGCAAAACAAGCTAAAAAAGAAGGCTATGAGCAAATAGCAAACATTTTTATGGAAACAGCCGAACAAGAAAAAGAACATGCAAAACGCTTTTTTAGTTATTTAGAAGGTGGCGATGTAGAAATTACTGCGATGTATCCTGCCGGAAAAGTAGGTACCACTGCCGAAAATTTGGAAGCTGCTGCAATGGGCGAAAACGAAGAATGGACACTCTTATATCCACAATTTGCCGAAGTAGCAGAAAAAGAAGGTTTTAAAGAAATTGCAACTTTATTTAAAATGATAGCAAAAGTTGAAGTAGAACACGAAAAACGATACTTACGTTTACTCGAAAATGTAAAAAACGACAAAGTATTCGAAAAAGACGAAGCTACTCGTTGGAAATGTACCAATTGCGGATATGTTCACGATGGCAAAAAAGCACCCGAAAAATGCCCTGCATGTCAACATCCAAAAGCTTACTTCCAAGTAAAAGAAGAAAATTTTTAATTGAATTATTAAAACATACAAGAAAGCTTTTTGCATATGAGCAAAAAGCTTTTTTTTGTAACAACAGAACCATTTTAAGGTTTAAGTTGAAAATGGTTCTGTTTTAATTTCTTTCCATTATTTTAAATATTTCGCTTTGCGAAATTGCCTCGCTTATTGTTTGATTAATTGCTATAAATAGTATATTTGCCTAAAATTTTAACAATAAAAGGACATATATGCAACAATTGAGCGAACAGGAATTGATTCGAAGAGATTCCTTGCAAAAATTACGCGAATTAGGTATAGAGCCTTACCCGGCACAAGAATTTAAAGTTACTGCCTATTCACAAGAAATCTTAGACAAATTTACTCCCGAAAGTACTGAATTTACCAATGTTACCTTGGCTGGTAGAATCATGTCGCGACGTATTATGGGCAAAGCGTCATTTTGTGAATTACAAGATTCATACGGACGCATTCAATTATACATAAATCGCGACGAAATTTGTCCGGGCGAAGACAAAACATTGTATAACGATGTTTTCAAACGTTTGCTCGATATTGGAGATTTTATAGGTGTAACCGGATATGTTTTTATAACACAAGTTGGTGAAATTTCTGTACATGTAAGCAGTTTTATTGTATTAAGCAAATCACTCAGACCTCTCCCAATTGTAAAAGAAAAAGACGGTGTAGTATACGATGCATTTACCGACCCCGAACAACGGTATCGCCAGCGATATGTTGACTTGGTGGTAAATCCCGAAGTAAAACAAGTATTTTTACAACGCACCAAAATAATAAATACAATGCGTAATTTTTTTAACGAAAAAAATTATGTAGAAGTAGAAACTCCTATATTACAACCTATTCCCGGTGGAGCTTCGGCTCGTCCGTTTATTACGCACCACAATGCACTCAATATACCACTATATTTGCGTATAGCAAACGAATTATACCTAAAACGACTCATAGTTGGCGGTTTTGAAGGTGTGTATGAATTTGCTAAAGACTTCCGCAACGAAGGTATGGACCGCACACACAATCCGGAATTTACCGTAATGGAAATATACGTAGCTTACAAAGACTACAATTGGATGATGGACTTTACCGAAGAAATGATAGAACGTGTGGCTCTTGCATTACACGGAAAAACACAAGTACAAGTTGGCGATAACATAATTGACTTTAAACGTCCGTTTAAACGAATTACAATGTACGATGCTATTAAAGAGCATACCGGTGTAGATATAAGTAATATGAATGAAGCTGAACTTCGTGCTACGTGCGACAAACTTAGCATTCATCACGAACCAAGTATGGGTAAAGGTAAATTGATTGACGAAATTTTTGGTGAAACATGCGAAGCATCATACATTCAACCAACATTTATTATAGACTATCCGGTTGAAATGTCGCCTCTGTGTAAAAAGCATAGAAACAATCCAAACCTTACCGAACGATTTGAACTTATGGTAAACGGTAAAGAATTGTGTAATGCATATTCAGAATTGAATGATCCTATTGACCAATACGAACGTTTCAAAGAACAATTGGAACTTTCGGCAAAAGGTGACGATGAAGCAATGTTTATTGATCATGACTTTGTGCGAGCATTGGAATATGGTATGCCTCCTACTTCGGGTATGGGTATAGGAATAGACCGTTTGTGTATGTTTATGACCAATTCGCCTTCAATTCAAGATGTATTGTTTTTCCCGCAAATGAAACCCGAAATAAAATCACATAAAGATGACATAGAAGTATATACATCGGCAGGTATTCCACAAGAATGGGCAGAAGTATTACAAACTATGGGCTATGTAAAATATGCAGCATTAACCGAGATTAAATATACCAAAGTTCATCAAGAACTATGCGGGTACAACAAAAAACACAAACTTGATTTAGTAAATCCTAAACCCGAAGATGTAAAACTGTGGTTACAACAATAAGCCTATGAATAATTCAACAAAAATAGCATTGTTAGGCAGTGGCAGTTGGGCTACCGCTATTGCAAAAATACTCCATACATCATTAGATTCACTTGTATGGTATATACGCGAACCCGAAATTATTGAAGGTATTCGTAAACATAAATCAAATCCATTGTATGTATCAGATATAAAGTTTGCAACAGAAAAACTTCACATTACCAACAACGTAAACGAAGCCATTGCACAAGCTGATATAATACTATTCTGTGTCCCTTCAAAATTTATCATATCATTGTGTGATAATATAACAGAACCATTATCTCACAAACATATTGTAACAGCTATAAAAGGCATAGAACCCGGAAGCAATAAAATAATATCAACATATTTACAAGATAGATTCAACGTACCCCAAGAACAGGTAGCAGTAATTTCCGGTCCGTGTCATGCAGAGGAAGTTGCACTTGAACGGTTATCATATCTTACTATTGGGTCACCCAATTACGATTTTGCAGCTCACATTGCCAAAATTATGAATGTGTGGTTTATTAAAACCTGCGTTTCGAGCGATATTGTTGGGATAGAATATGCCGCCGTTCTTAAAAATATTATGGCATTGGCTACCGGTATAAGTCACGGATTGGGATACGGCGACAATTTTACTTCTGTACTCATTTCCAATGCCATTCAAGAAATGAAACGATTTTTAGATACTGTAGAGCCAACCAATAGAGACATAAACGATTCGGTATATTTAGGAGATTTATTAGTTACGGCATATTCACAATTCAGTAGAAATCGAACCTTTGGTATGATGATAGGCAAAGGATATTCGGTAAAAAGTGCCGAATTAGAAATGAATATGATAGCCGAAGGATATTATGGTGTAAATTGCATACATGCTATTAATGAACAATACAATGTAGATATGCCTATTACTCAGGCTGTATATCATATTCTTTACGATAGAATTTCTCCATCTATGGAATTTAAAATTTTAGCAGAAAGTTTTAAATAATCCATCAATTTCATAAAAATTACTGTTGTTTATTATACATTGATAGTAAATCAAAGTTTTTTTTATAATTTTGTAATAATTTGTAACAAATTACTATAGAAACAATAATACAATATAATGGCAAATAGTCTATTTATACCTAAAAATTATCAATCGCCGCTCAATCTGAAGCAAACTGAGCAAGCGATAAAATTAATAAAAGACACGTTTGAGCATAATTTAACCGCCGAATTACGACTACGAAGAGTAACCGCTCCCCTATTTGTATTGAAAGGTACCGGTATAAATGACGACCTCAACGGAACCGAACGTAAAGTTACATTCCCCATAAAAGGATTAAACGACCAACAAGCCGAGGTAGTAAACTCATTGGCAAAATGGAAACGATTAGCTTTGGCAGAATATGAAATTCCTCCGGGCTATGGTATTTTAACCGATATGAACGCCATTCGTCCCGATGAAGATTTGGATAATATTCATTCTTTATATGTTGACCAATGGGATTGGGAACGAACCATGAAAGAAAATGAACGTGATTTAGATTTTCTTAAATACATTGTAAAAAAAATATACGAAGTACTCAAACGTACAGAATTTATTATTTCTGAAGAATACCCGCAAATAATACCCATTCTTCCTGAAGAAATAACTTTTTTTCATGCAGAAGAGTTACTGCAAATGTACCCCGACAAAACACCAAAAGAACGTGAAACAATAGTAACCAAACAATACAAAGCTGTTTTTGTAATAGGTATAGGTCACGAATTGGCCAATGGTGAAAAACACGACGGCAGAGCGCCAGATTATGATGACTGGAGTACACCTACCGGCAATGGTAATGTGGGACTAAATGGTGATATTTTGTTGTGGAATCCTATATTGGAAAGCGCATTCGAAATTTCATCTATGGGAATACGAGTAAACCCCGAAGCTATGAATTATCAACTGCAAAAAGCATATGCCGAAGACAGAAAAAACCTTTTATTTCATTCAAAATTACTCAACGGAGAACTACCACAATCTATTGGCGGCGGTATAGGACAAAGCCGTTTGTGCATGTTCTTTTTGCGCAAAGCACATATAGGCGAAGTGCAAAGTGCCCTTTGGCCCGATGACATGCGACTGGAATGCAAGAAAAACAATATAATATTAGTATAATCACAAAAGCCTCGAATAAAATTCGGGGCTTTTTTTTAAATAATACTGTTGCACCTACGAAGCTAAATGAATACATAATGTTAAACGGTTCAAGCCTTGGAGAGGCGAAACTATGGTAGAAAAAAAATATATGCATTGTAAAATAAGCCTCAGCGAGGCGGCATTAATTTGTGTATAAATACTGTCCTATAATGCCCCATATATTTATTACATGCGACCTACCATATTACCGCTCCTACGGAGCTTGTTCAAATAAATATATAATCGCAATAACAAAATGTACACTTTTCAAAAACGAAATGTACAAAAAAATTCCACACGCACACACAATCGCACGCATGGAATTTAAATATCAATTAAATCTATTTTAAAGTATAATTAGCAGTTAATACCTCAACCTTTCTTTTACCAACTTTACTAGCACTACAACGCATCTCAACCTCTTTGGTGTGCCAACCATGTTGTGAAGTAAATCGTTTTAATATATCAGTAGGAAAAGAAGACAATAAGAACTTACCTTTTATCTGGGATAAAGTCTTTAGAAGCTTTTCGTAATCATCTTCGCTATATCCATCGTAATGCCCCATGCATGTGCCAATGTATGGCGGATCCACATAAAAGAATGCATCCTCAAAATCTCTCGAGCGTATTACATAGTTAGTATCGGCACACTCTATTTGCACGTTTTGCAAACGTATTGCCAAATCTTCAGTAAACGCCTCACGTTTGTTAGATAATCGCAATGTCGTTTTACCAGATTTACGCTCATAGCCCCAACTATTAGTTATAATCGCATTTACACTCTGATTTGCAAGAACCCAAACAGCCCAAGCTCTCTTCAATTCGCTAAACATATGCGGATTGCTAAATATTACCCACGCATCGTTGTGAAGAAACCTACTGCATAAGCTTATTCGCACTTCTTTTTCCAAACTTACAAAATCATTTTGCACGACCTTATAAAAGTTTATAACCTCACGATTCGTATCGTTTATGACTTCTACTTTTGCAGGTTCTTTACCAAAAAACACAGCAGCACCACCGCAAAACGGTTCACAATACAATTCATGCTTTGGTACTTGTGTTAAAATTTCTTTCAACAACTGCTGTTTTCCACCATAATACGTTAATGGAGTTCTTAATCTCACTTTTTCTTTCTTTATTTCCATTTGTTTTATTTGTTATAATTATTATTTTTGTTTCTCCTAAAAATAAAAAGGTGCCATAACACCGACTCAAAGACTTATAGTCCTTGTCGTGGTGTTATGGCACCTTTGTTTGTAATCGGGTTAGGAGCCGATTATGAGAGGCAGGGACTTTTATTGCGATTCTTTATTTTCTTCCTCTTCAATCTCATTGATTCTATTCTGCATGTATTGTACAGCTTGGTATAATACCGCGGCGTCTTCTAACTGATAGACTCCTGATTTCTGTGCGAGTGCTATACCTTGTATAGCCACTTCTAATGCTTGCCTTTCTTCCATTATATTTTTTGTAGGATTAAATTCGCTTGTAGAATGACCTTATTTGTGTAACCTACACCAGCCGTGGTAACCTTCGCTCTTATCGTTGTATTTGGCTTAATGTATGGAGATAATGATTTGCCTGCTATGCTCGCCACTGTATTCAATGTCTCATTACTCGATTGCTCACTACCTACGTCAATCGGTGTCCAATAGAATGTCAATACACATGCCGTAGATGCCGTTGCTGTACTGTAATTGTTGATACCTATCGAACAAGCAGATGGCACGATTGACGGTTGCAGCAAGAAGCCTCTATACCCTGCAGGAATAGTGAACAATGTCACTTCTTCATTCAACGTGTTAGGATTAATCTCTACGGTTGTATGTAAGGTTTCGACATCGCCTATGTGTTTTTCGGTAACCATGTTAATTTTACCGCTTACTATCAGATTATTCGCATATATATCAGAAGTGGAACGAATGTTACCTGTTACGTGCAATTTTTCTGTAGGATTGTTATTACCTATACCTACATTACCAGCACTATCTATTCTCATACGTTCAGTACCAGTTGTGGTTGTTGTGGTTGCCGCGGTGAAGAATGTTATTTGTGTCGCTGCATTCATTAATCCTGTACCTCCTCCAAGTTTAATTTCATTCAATGATGACTGAGCATCACATACCACGAATGCCATAGGGGGCTGACTATTCGTGTAGTGAGCGATACCAATACGAGCTACCTTATTCGCCACATTTGTTCTTGTTGTTGATGCTGTATCTGCTCCCAATGTAAGTGTAAGGTTACCATCACTTATGTCAAGGCGTGAATTGGTTATTGGTGTTGTTGTAGCGATTCCAACCTGTCCGGATGGATTAATTCTCATTCGTTCAGTACCTGTCTGTGTTGTACTATTAGATGCAGTATATATAGACACTGTTGTAACTGCATTCCCTCTACTTGTGCCACCACCTATATTAAGATTATATGTAGAAGAATCA
>Ga0116190_1002322_pt1 | contig 15314 bp, 9 predicted proteins | sample AD_JPNTR4_MetaG_FD_89808 | JGI IMG/M metagenome (GOLD analysis project Ga0116190, IMG submission 89808) | Active sludge microbial communities of municipal wastewater-treating anaerobic digesters from Japan - AD_JPNTR4_MetaG | ecosystem: Engineered > Bioreactor > Anaerobic > Digestate | place...
TATTCATTTTTTTAGGGGGCTTACTTTTTAAAAATGAAAAATATTATTTCTAATTTACTGAAAATCAAATAAATTTTGTTTTATTAAATTAATTTTGTAGTTTTATCGGACAATAATGATTTTCCTAAATTATTTGCTTTCAATGCTTTTGAAAGAACTTGATAACGCGACTTTAAAATAGAATACTTCTCTTGTTTATATTCATCGTATTTTGGTGATTGATATACTTTATATAACAATGATTGCGATAAATTGCTAATATTAGATATGTTACCACGAACAGCACCTGCAGTTTTAGCTTCAAGAGCTTCATATAATGCTGCAGAACCTTCTTTGATGCCATAAGTCATAAACCCAACTCTAAACCCCCATACATAGTCTTCTTTAGTTGGTCCATCTAATTTTACAGCCAACACATTGGTATGCAAATTACACAATTTGGTAAAAATTGACTCCATAAAAATACCATCTTCATATACCAATCCAAAATAAGCATCGTCTATTATAACTATTACTTGTTTTCCTTTTTGTGCTTGAGCCAATACAACTTGTTGAATTTGTTCTGCTTCTTTTACTGTAGGTGTATATCCGGTAGGATTATTAGGAAAGTTAAGTAATGTAATAATTTTATTACCCGGAGCATTGTTCATAGCATTTGAAAATGCGTCAACATCAAATCCATTATTTGCAAATGAATTAAATGTAGAAATTGTTGCACCGTATGATTTATTAAAAATTAAATCATAATTTTCCCAAAACAAATCAGGAATCAAAATTGTATCACCTGCATTAGCAAACATATAAGCAGCCATACTTATAGCATGTGTCAAACCATTGGTTGCTATAGGCAAACTAATAGGTTGTGTACCTAACGATGGATTTTTTTTGTATATAAACTGTTTCCACAATGCACGTAGTTCAGGTTTTCCAAAACTTGGAGCATACGGAAAAATATTTTCTACTTCAAGTTTCAAATAATTATCAAACTCTGGCAAATACATAGATTTACCATTATCTGCTACTGCTTCGCCTATAGTTGCATTTATATCTTTACCCTTTGCTTGTGCAGATTGAGCCAAAATTCCTAATTTAGGAAAAAATATTTGTTTTCCTCTGTCTGACAACATTGCAAATACTGCCGAATTTTCTTTTTGAATTATTTCATTCAAAACAACTGCTTGTGGATCTGTCATTGTAATAATTTTTTAACTGTTAATTATACATTATTGTTCAATGTCAAAGATATTGCTATAGTGCTTTGTAATACATACAATTTAATTTTGAATACTTCATATTTTTTTATGATGTTTTGTATATTTACTTTGTAAAAATTTTGATTCTATGAATTGTATTTCACCTGTATTTTATAAAAACCATATTGATTTTGTTTGCAACAATTCAACAGTATATAGTCGTTCAAGAATAATTGTAATTCCAAAAAATTGTGAACCAATACAGTTTCCTATTGAATGTTTAAACAATACAATATATGCTCATTTAGGTGAATTTGGAATTTACAGCGAAGTTTTTACCAACAAAACAAACGTATTGTGCGGAACTATTTCTTTAGAATGTAAAACAAATACTCCATGTATACTTGTATGTCCACTTGATACCGCGCAACAATCAACACCACCCTATTATCAAATTCCCGGATTTTTATATGGCACCAACAACGCCAATGGTTCTGACGGTAAACAACCTAAATTTACATATAATAACTCACAAGACACATATATAAGCAACCACTGGTATACTCGTACCGACAGAAGTACACATAACTGTGTGATATCTGTAAGTAAATCTATTGTTTGCTCTATAGGAATTCAAGAATATTTAGAAGGCATTTTATACAATCCGATTGATGAGTGGAAGCCCAAATTTGCTTATAACGGATTGTTTTTAGATACTTCTGAAACACACATACATTCTATAGGATTCACATTAGGATATATGCACAAACCATATCGCTATACATGGGTATGGGACGACCCTAAAACTCCCGACATACATGAATACACACACGGATATATTTATAATGCACAAGGATTAACTCTTACCGCAACTTGTTATTATTTTGCCCAACAAACTATCAAAGGTATACCATCATACGGAAATGCTTTGCAAGCACATTACAAAACTATACATACACCACCTAAGGTATGTTCTACAAGAATAGATGCTATGCGTATGTGTACAGATGCTATACTCAAATATGGATGGAATAATGAACATTCTTTTTTTATTCTTTCTGACAATAGTGACGAAGGTAGAAACAGAGGAAATATTGGATGGACAGGTGGTATGCAAGTTGCATACCCTATATTAAAAGCCGGTATTCGATTACAAAATGCAAGATATATAGAATGTGCGACACAATATATGCACACCATTTCAAATACAGCTATGAATTCCAAAGCTCATCTCCTTTACGAAGAATTTCGTGATGGTAAGTGGCATGTAGATGGCTGGTGGGGACGTAGAGAAGATTGCTATAATTGGGGTGATAATCCTCTTCATTCGGCCTATTGTAACGGACAAGCAGCTTATTACTTACTAAAATCATATTTAGAAACAGGTTGTATCAACACGCAGTGGTTCAATACAGCTCATTTAATTTTAGAAACAGCTCTTTCACAACAATTAGAATCAGGTGCATATGCTCGATTCTATAATCCTGATAATGGTAATGGAGTTGATTATACAGGATTTCAAGCATGTTGGTTTATTCCCGGAATGGTATTACTTGCAACTATTACACATAATACAAAATATACAGTTAGTGCACAAAAAGCTATTGAGTATTACACCCAATTTCATACACAAGGAGAATTATATGGAACACCAATGGATACCCATGAAGCTGTTGACGAAGAAGGAAACTTAGCCTATATAATTGGCTGTGTAGAAATGCATAAATACACATTGGATTCTCATTATATAGAATTAGCCTGTATAGGATTAGATTATGAATTTTCATGGAAATTTGCATATAACACAGTATTTTCAAATAAACCATTACGCGGCTTACGTTGGTGTAGTTGCGGAGGGTCTATTACCAGCACACACAATCCGCATATACACCCTATGGGCAATTTAATTGCCGGCGAAATGTACTATATTTATAAACATACCGGTAATGAATATATAGCAAGTCGCCTCAAAGATACATGTATATGGGGATTAAGCACTTTCAATTCGCAAAATATACATTTTGGATTTGGGGAAATTGGATTTCAAACCGAACAATTTTTTCATTCCGACGCACTATTACTACCATGGTGGAAAAAACACGATGGCGGTATTTGGGAAGCATATTTACCGTGGGCTTCAGGCTGTATTATTCTTAACGCAGCCGAAGATATTCCCGATACTTTCTTTCAAGAATAAACAATGCTTTTATAATCGTTGTATTATCTTATTTTTTTGTGTAAAAAAATTCATACATTTGTGTACGCAACACAACAACCGTATGACAGAATTATTTTTACACCATATATGGCAATATCAATTATTTGACCATACACATCTAAAAACAACCAATGGTGAAGCTATTGAAATTGTTACTGCCGGCATGTATAATTCCAATGCTGGTCCCGATTTTTTGCAAGCAACAATTAAAATTGATAACACACTTTGGGTTGGCAACATTGAAATACACTTACAATCAAACGATTGGTACACTCACAAACATCATTTGCAACCCGAATATAATTCGGTAATACTTCATGTTGTTTCTGTATATAACAAACCTGTTGTGAATCAAAAACACGTAGAAATTCCAACTCTCATTTTGCCAATTACATCACGTCATCAATATTCATGGAATCTATTATCAAATTGCTGTTTACATAAAACATGTAATAGTATATTTTCTTCAATTGATACTTTCACTACCAATATGTGGTTTGACCGTTTAGTTATTGAACGTTTTGAATCAAAGACAAATACAATACTCTGTGACTTTGAATCAACTAATTCATCGTGGGAAACTACCTGCTATAGAACTATTAGCAGAGCTTTGGGAAATCCTCTTAACTCACAACCTTTTGAAATGCTTACACAATCGGTCTCTTTAGGAATATTAGCCAAACACTCTCACTCCATTTTTCAATTAGAGGCTATTCTATTAGGACAAGCAGGCTTGTTACACAATCATTCAACAAATACATATGCTATAGAATTATTTAAAGAATACACCTTTTTACAAAAAAAATATTCACTTACTCCAATAGCAGCTTCTATGTGGAAATTTTCAAAAATGCGTCCTATGAGTTTTCCACCTATTCGTATTGCTCAATTATGTGAACTTATTTATCGCTCTCGTTCGTTAACATCGCACATTCTTGAGTGTACACATATTCAAAACATAATAACATTGTTTGACATTACACTACATGATTATTGGGATACACACTACACACTCCACGAACAATCTCCTTATAAAAAAAAGCATATTGGCATACACACCATACATTCAATTATAATAAATGCTATAATCCCTTTTCTGTTTGCATACGGCAGCAAAACCAGTCAAGAAATATATAAAGAACGTGCTCTTGAATTTTTAGAATCACTTCCGTCAGAGCAAAATTCAATACTTTCGCATTGGCAACGGTTAGGAATACAATCTCATAATGCATACAGAAGTCAAGCATTACTACAATTGCATAAAGAATATTGTAATACAAAACGATGTTTACATTGTGTATTCGGACACACATATTTTTCACATATTTTAAAAAAATATTAAAAAAAATGTAAGGAGTTTTAATTAGTGCGTCTAAAACGCTAAATAAACAATAGTATAAATTAAAAAAACTAAAACAATGGTAGAACATTTAACAGTTCAAAGCTTTAAAGATAAAGTGTTTGACTACGAGAAGAACAAAGAATGGAGTTATTCGGGAACACAACCTGCAATTATTGATTTCTATGCAGACTGGTGTGGTCCATGCAAAATGGTAGCTCCTATAATAGAAGAATTGGCAAAAGAATATGAAGGTAAAGTAACTTTTTATAAAATAAATACCGAACAAGAACAAGAATTATCGGCTGTTTTCGGAATTCGCAGTATACCTTCGTTGCTTTTTATTCCAACTAACGGGCAACCACAAATGGCTCAAGGTGCATTACCCAAAAAATCGTTTAAAGATGCCATAAAAGACGTATTTGGAGTACAATAATAAACACTAACTTCTCTACAACACAATACAAATAGTTGTAGAGAAGTTTATATATCAATAATTAAAATAAAAAAACATATTTTTGTATATATTAATATTGATATATGAAACGTACTATTAGTATTGTATTCTTTTTATGCACTATAATTGCATCAACTTTTGGACAATTAACCATAGAAGATATTTGGAAACATTATACGTACTATCCTTTTGGAATTTCAAAAGTATTTCATAGCAATACCGGTACAAGTATGTATATTGTAGAATCAAATAAAGTACTACAAATTCCATATTCAAAACAAAAAATCACAACCATACTCGATGCAAACGGAAGAATACCACACGAAATTTACTCCATACAATTTTCTCCTTCTGAAGACATAATGCTTGCTGCTACTAATATTGAAATGATTAGACGCAATTCATATAGTGCTCAATATTATGTGTATCATATTTCAACCGATTCTCTCCATTTATTACTTTCTGATTCTATTCGTATACAAAACCCTACATTTTCACCTGCCAATAATACCATTTGTTATTTTTACAACAACAATTTATATATTACAAACGGCATTGATTCTCCTCATGCTATAACAAATGATGGTGCATACAATAAAATCATAAATGGAATGCCCGACTGGGTAAGCGAAGAAGAATTTGACATACAACAAGCATTTGCATGGTCACCACAAGGTATGCATATAGCATATATACAATGGGATGAAAGCACTGTGCCGGAATACACTATACCAAAATATGGCTCAACCTATCCCGAACTTTTTACATATAAATATCCCAAAGCAGGAGAAGAACCTGCACAAGTACGTGCTAAAATATATTCTGTACAAACCCAAAAAACAAGTACAATACAATTTCCCTGCACATATACCTATATACCTGAATTTTCATGGATTGACAGTAATCGCATAGCATTTACACTGCTCAATAGATTACAAAACAAAGTAGAAATAGCTGTTTACTCGTTACTGGATAATTCTTGTAAAATTGTATATACATACACAAGCAAAACATATGTTGACATTCCTACATATTTTACCCATATAGAAGGAACAAATTCATTTATAATTTGCAATGACAGCGATGGATATAACAATCTTTACATATTTACATACGAATCGGGATTTGCAAAAAAAATAACACAAAACTTAGGAGATATAACAGATGTTTATGGGTATTTTAAAGAGAGTAACACCATTATGTTTCAAGCAACAAACAATAATCCGCTTGAACGATATGTTTTTGAATTGAATTTACAAACTGGCGTATTACACTGTTTATCAGACGAGCCGGGCACACACACTTTAGATGTTAATTCGTTAGGAACCGGGTGGATACGAGAATATTCTAATAAAAATCCTATGGTAACAGTATACATTGAAGGAAAAAACTTAGAACAAAATCGTGAGCCATTTGCTAATTATTGGATGCAAGATGTAGCAAAAAACATGAAATTTTCAACAGTTGAATTTTTCACTATTCCAACGCAAGATAACGAGAAACTTAACGCATATATAATGAAACCACACAAGTTTAGAAAAACTAAACAATATCCTGTTGTAGTAATGGTATATGGTGGTCCCGGAATGCAAAAGGTAACAAATGAATGGAATTACGATTTCTATTGGAACCAATATCTAACCCAACATGGATATATTGTAGTAGCTGTAGATTGCAGAGGTACCGATGGTAGAGGCAGTAATTTCAGGAAACAAACATATTTGAACTTAGGCGAAAAAGAAAGTTACGATTTTGCTGCAACAGCTCAATATTTACGAACATTACCTTATGTTGATAAACAAAATATTACTATTCAAGGTTGGAGTTATGGAGCCTATATGGCATTACTAACAGCAGCAAAATATCCTGATTCATATAATTCGGTAATTGCCATAGCCCCTGTTACAAAATGGGAATTATATGATAATATTTATACAGAACGCTACATGCAAACCCCAACATTGAATCCTGAAGGGTACAAAAACAGTAGTGTATTTACCTATATACAAAATATAAAAGCTCCAATTCTATTAGCTCATGGAACAGCCGATGATAATGTACATATACAAAACACATATGAACTCATTTCAGAATTAATTAAGAATGAAAAAGATTTTGAAACACTCATCTTCCCCAACGACGAACATAGTTTATTTGGGAAAAACTCCCGAATATATCTATACTCAAAATACATAGATTTTTTAGACAACCATTCAAAATCTAATAAATAAAAAACACTGAAAAATTAAATGCTAAGGTTGTGTTACTTTAAAAAAAATGTATTTTTGCATATCAATTGAGCCCGGATGTTGGAATTGGTAGACAAGCATGGTTGAGGGCCATGTGCTCTTAAGGGTGTGCAGGTTCAAATCCTGTTCCGGGCACAAAACAAAACGCTTCTTATAAAAAGAAGCGTTTTGTTTTATAAAGACCACTGTACGCCAAAAATTCTTGTATTTCATAACATATATATAGTTTGAATAACAGTATAACACAAAAAATTACTATTATTGTAACAATAATATAAATACGTATAATATGACTATTTCACAACTGTTTGATGTACACGAATGGCACATTATTGAATCAACATTTGATGCTAACCGCCATAAAATAGCCGAAAGTATTTTTAGTATCGGAAACGGACACATGGGGCAACGTGCTAATTTTGAAGAAACATATTCCGGAAAAACTTTATCAGGCAATTATATTGGAGGTGTTTTTTATCCTGACAAAACACGAGTTGGTTGGTGGAAAAATGGATATCCCGATTATTTTGCAAAAGTTCTTAATGCTCCCAATTGGATTGGAATAGATATTTACATAAACAGAGAAAAATGTGATTTAGCAAAAGTTGCCTTTATTTCATTTAAACGTGTTTTGAACATGAAAGAAGGAACATTACACAAGACATGTGAAGTAGAATTAGCAAACAAAATTCGGTTATTACTGTCGAGTACACGTTTTGTAAGTATGCATATGGTAGAAGTTGGAGCTATTGAATATTGTATAACACCACTCAACGCAGATTGTTCAATTCAAATAGAATCATATATAAATTCTGATGTTCATAATGAAGACGCTAATTATAACGACCAATTCTGGGAATCGGTTTCACAAAACTATAGCAACAATGGAGCTGTAGCAGTTGACCGAACAAAAAAAACGCAATACGATGTACCGCAATTTACCGTTGCTACAGGTATGCACAATCAATTTTTTATACAAAATAAAAAACAATCGGGTATTTCTACCTTTTCAAAAAAAGGATTACGAATAATAGAAAAAGCAGAATTGAAATTACAACAACAACAAACCTGTAAAATTATAAAGATTGCCACTCAAGTTTCGTCACTCAATCATGAAGAAAAAACAATAGAACAGGCTGCATATACAGTTTTAGAAAAAGCAGTTGAAACAGGGTACAAACAATTATTAAAAAACCATATTGCCATATGGGCCGACAAATGGAAATTGTGTGACATCACCATAAAAGGCGATACCAAAGCTCAACAGGGTATTCGATTCAACATTTTTCAATTACAACAAACCTATACAGGTAATGACAGTAGATTAAATATCGGCCCCAAAGGCTTTACAGGCGAAAAATACGGAGGCAGCACACATTGGGATACCGAAGCTTTTTGTCTATCATTTTATTTAGCTACATCACCCGAAACTGTTGCAAAAAATTTATTACTCTATAGATATAAACAACTTGATCGTGCCATAAAAAATGCCGAAAAACTTGGATTTTCAAACGGAGCAGCATTATATCCTATGGTTACCATGACCGGAGATGAGTGTCATAACGAATGGGAAATAACCTTTGAAGAAATCCATAGAAACGGTGCTATTGCATATGCTATATACAACTATGTAAATTACACAGGCGACAAATCATATTTGGTAGAATACGGACTCGAAGTGTTAATTGCAATAGCTCGATTTTGGACTCAGCGTGTAACACTATCTCCGACCAAACGAAAATATATGATTTTAGGAGTTACCGGCCCCAATGAATACGAAAACAACGTAAACAATAATTGGTACACAAACTATTTTGCCCGATGGTGTTTGCAGTATACTCTTGAAACTATAAGTTGGGTAAAACGAGTTGCTAATCAAGAATTTACCGAATTATCTCATCGAATAGCATTTGATGAAAATTATGAGGTTATACGCTGGACTGATATTATAAAAAATATGTATTTGCCCGAAGATGTAACCTATGACATAATTTTGCAACAAGATGGATATTTAGACAAAGATTTATCAACCGTACATGATATTCCTGCTAATCAACGCCCAATAAATCAACATTGGTCATGGGATAGAATTTTGCGATCATGCTATATTAAACAAGCAGATGTAGTTCAAGGATTATATGTTTTTGAATCAGATTTTGACATAGAAACAATCACTCGAAATTTTAACTTTTACGAAGCTCGATGTGTACACGAATCTTCTTTATCACCTTGTATTCATTCGGTAGTTGCCTCAAAAATTGGAAATGCAGACAAAGCATACGAATTATATTTAAGAACTGCTCGATTAGATTTAGATGATTATAATAAAGAAGCTCACGAAGGATTACATATAACAAGTATGGCAGGAACATGGCTTGCCATAGTTCAGGGATTTGCAGGATTACGATGGAATCAATATGGATTAAGTCTAAATCCCCAAATTCCAAAACATTGGAAATCATTTTCATTCAAAATAATCTATCGTGGAGCTTTAATAACTATAACAATTAAAGCTAAAAAAGCAACTATTTTACTTGAATCAGGATTTGTATCTCATATTACGGTTTGCAATCAAAAATACTCATTACAAGTTGGTTCTGAATTACATATTAATTTACAATAGCAATGTCTCATTCAATTGTTCAAACTATTCGAAATTCATTTGCATCTATGCAAAATGAAGCTATACAAATGAGCAATTGTAGATTCTTCAAAGAACCAATACAAACGTATGGAATTAGAAGTTTGGACATAGAAAAAATTGCTAAACAATATAAAACTCATATTCAAAAATGTAACAAACAAATTGTTTTTGATATATGCAAAGATTTATGGCATTCAGGATATATTGAAGAAGGATTTGTTGCCTGTCATTTTACACAGTATATTCAAAAAAAATTAGACGCAGATGATATGTATATATTTTCTGAATGGATAGACACATATATTTCTAATTGGGCAACTTGTGATACATTTTGCAATCATACTATAGGCGATTTACTACAAAATTTTCCGGAAATTCTTCCTCACATTAAACAATGGGCACATTCTAACAATATGTGGAAACGCAGAGCTTCTGCTGTTTCACTAATATTACCTGCTCGCAGAGGATTATATAAAGAAACTGTATTTGAAATTGCTGAAATTTTATTGCATGATTCTGAAGATTTAGTTCAAAAAGGATACGGTTGGATGTTGAAAGAAACATCAAAACCATATTGTAACGATGTTTTTAATTTTATAATGAAACATAAACATTCTATGCCACGAACTGCACTAAGATATGCAATAGAAAAAATGCCTCCAGAATTACGCTCCAAAGCAATGGAAAAATAAAATTACAACATATTACTGTGTTCTAACCAAGCCATACAAAACCGTATATCGGAATACGTTATATGTTCGGGCACTGCCTCTTTAACTTCTTTAAGAGATTTTGTTTGCAATGTAACAATAGTTTTTGAAACTAATTCTAACGTTTCTTTTTCTACGAGTTCGCGTATATCAATCATACCTTCTGCAACAAAATAAGCAATATGGTTTTCAATTGTAGAAACAGTAAAATCTCTTTGCTTAGCAATATCCTCAATAGACATACCTGAACAAAACATTTCGTATGTAATTTCACGAGTATTACGGGTATCTTTTAATTGTTTTGCCGGTTTATCTTGTATTTTTTTTTCTTTTTTTCGCTGTACTTTCTTTATTATTTGAGTTTTTTTCTGTAAAACATATCTTTCTTGAGGATTCTGTAACAAAACAATCGCATCTTTTTTTATTGTTTCGTTATGCATCATAGCATCAATAAATGCAATACATTTTTTAATTTTTTGCAACTTTGTATAATATTGCAATTCTAACTGTGAAAGTTCATTTGTATATGCTTTCACTCCTCGCAAATCTTGCAATTGCTCCATTATAGCAAATATTTTTTTTGAAATTGCCCCTATAAGTGGTTCAAAATAGGCATATGCTTTTTCAATTCTATCTTTTATAACATGAATTTCGGTATTGGATTGAATTAAATTACGCAATTGAATACTAAATGTATTACTAACATCAACAATAGGTACAACATCATGTTTAACATCTTGTATTTGAACTAAAAATTGTTGTTTTACAGAACGATTCTCATCTTTAGTATATGTATCAATATGCAATTGCAATTCATACACAAGTGAATTAAAATCAAATGTTTGCAAAATTGAAGAATACAAATATTCTCGAGATGCCTTTTCATATTCTTGTTCTAAATCAGCATGTGAATGTTTTGCATTTGTAAAACTAAGCAATCGTTCATTTTGCTCAGGAGCTTCATCTACAATTGGCTGCGACAATACAAGTCCGTCTAATGATTCTAATCGAGACAAAGCCACATATATTTGACCGGGAGCAAAAGCCTCTGATACATCAATGATTGCTTGTTTAAATGTTAAGCCTTGACTTTTGTGAACTGTAACAGCCCAAGCCAATTTAATAGGAAAATGAGTAAACGTTCCAATTACCGTTTCATCAATAGCTCCGGTCTCATAATTAAGAACAAATCGTTTATTTTCCCACGTATATAAATCAACCTTTACGGTATTTCCGGTATCAGGGAATTCAACTTCAATTCCATCTTGTTCTAAATAAGAAATTCTACCAATTTTACCATTAAAATATTGTGAACCACCAGAATAATCATTTTTAATAAACATAACTTGGGCTCCAACCTTTAGTTCTAATGTAGTATCAACCGGATATAAATGTTCGGGGAAATCATGTTGAATTTTAGCGGTATATGTAAATATATCAGTTGGTAGTTTTTCCAATTCTCGAGCATTAATTTCATTAGCTTTACGATTATGTGTAGTAATAAATATATATGAGTCAGTTGATTTTTGTATAAAATTAGGAATATATCGTTTATTAAGTATTTGTAAATCAGCCTGTGTAAAAATATTATTTCTCAAATTATTAAGAATAGTTACAAACACAGTGTCTGTTTGCCTGTATATTTTTTGTAACTCAATTACAATAGGTTTCTCTTGTGCAAAAACTAATGCATCAAAAAAATAAAGACTTGTATAATACTTTTGTAAATAGCTCCATTCATCATCTTTTACTATTGGAGGAAGTTGCAGCATATCACCAATAAAAAGAACTTGTACCCCACCAAACGCATCATGCTTTCTACGACGAATATGTCGTAATACAGTATCTATAGCATCAAGTAAATCAGCACGCAACATACTTACCTCATCAATTATCAAAAGTTCCATATGACGAATAAGATTACGTTTAGCCGAACTTAATTTTACAATTTCTTTTGGTAATTGAGCTAAAGTATGCACCTCAAACGAAATTGTTTGTATTCCATCTAAGTGAGCAGCAGGAACAAAAGCTCCAAATGGTAACTGAAACAAAGAATGAATAGTTACACCACCGGCATTGAGAGCCGCTATTCCTGTTGGAGCAACTATAACCGTTTGTTTATGAGTATTGCTTACAATATTTTTAAGAAGAGTTGTTTTACCCGATCCTGCTTTGCCTGTTAAAAATATAGATCGATTTGTACCATTTATAAATCGAATCGTGTTAAGAGCATCAATATTATCGTTAAAATGCATAAAAAAATATAATTGTAGGGTGCATTGCAAATATATTGAAAAGTTTACATTGTTTGCATTTTAACATTACAAAAACAAAAAAGCCTCAATCAAAATTGAGGCTTTATGTGATCCGGGCGGGATTCGAACCCACGACCCACAGATTAGAAATCTGTTGCTCTATCCAGCTGAGCTACCAGACCGTTTAATTTTGCTGCAAATATAAAATTTTTACTCTACAATACCAATGATACATATTTTTTTTATAATTCTATTATAACATCATCAAAAGAAAAACCTCGCATACACTCTTCTATACTCATTCGTTTCTTACCTTCTATTTGCACATCTTTAGGCTTTATAAATCCATTAATTACAGCAATTGAAAGCACAGATTTTTCAATTAATATATAACCCGGTGAATACGTATGGTTTTGTGCAATAAATTCTGCAAAATATATTTTAAATACTAATCGATTTTTTTGTTTTATAATATATGTCCATGCAGCCGGGAAAGGTGAAAAACCTCTGATATGATTATAAATTATTTCTCCATTTTGTTGCCAATTTATTTTACAAGTTTCTTTTTCAATTTTTGGAGCATGCCTTAATTCTCCAATATTAATAGTAGATTGCGGAGTTGAAACATGTGGATTTTTAATAATATATTCTAACGTTTCAACCGATAATTCGGCTGCTAATTGCATAAGTTTTTCATATACTATTCCGGTAGTATCGGTATATGCTATATCTATTTGTTTTTGCAATAATATATTACCTGTATCTATCTGTTCATTGATATAAAAACTTGTAACACCGGTTATTTTTTCACCATGAACCACAGCCCAATGTATAGGAGCAGCTCCCCTATATTGCGGCAACAATGAACCATGAATATTTATTGTACCCAAAGGTGGTATTTCCCAAATTATTTTTGGTAGCATTCTAAATGCTATTACTAAAATTACATCAGGTTGCAAATCACGTACTTGCTGTACAAATTCTTCTGATTTAAGATTCGTTGGTTGATAAATAGGTAAACTATACTGTAAAGCACATTTTTTTACAGCCGACATTGATAATTGTTGTCCCCTACCTGCCGGTTTGTCGGGTGCTGTAACTACACCAACTATTGTATAATTATGATTAATAAGAGTTTGTAACGGAGCAACGGCAAAATCCGGTGTTCCCATATACAGAATTCTCATACTTGTTTAGTGTTTTTTTACAATTCGTTTAATTTTTGCAATCAATCGGGTATCTTCAAATGCTTCATCTTCATAATACCCATATCCATATTTATTACTTCTGTATGCTCCGTATCTATATCCGTAGCTATTTATCATATTTACATCATTTATAAGAATACAAATATGTTTTAATTTTGATTCGGTAGCTATATCGTTTATAAACTTAATTGCATTTCTATTAGTATAGTTTTGTCGCATTATAAATACATTTAAATCGGAGTATTTCGAAATTGAAAGAGTATCGGCAACAAGACCTATAGGAGGGGTGTCAAATATAATGTAATCATACCCTGCTTGTTTTAATTCTGTAATAAATTCCGAGAATTTATCACTTTCAATTAATTCTAATGGGTTAGGAGGGATTGGTCCCGATAATATAACATTTAAATTTGGTACATCGGTAGTAATAGTTATATCTTGTAATGTATGAGTTCCAATTAAATAATTTGTAATTCCGGCAGTAAAATTAGTTTGTAACATTTGTTGCAATTTAGGTTTTCGTAGATCTAAACCAACTACTACAACTTTTTTATTATTCATAGATATTATAGCTGCAAGATTAAGTGCACAAAATGTTTTTCCTTCACCGCTTATAGTTGATGTAAATGTTATAATAGGCGTTTGTGATTGTTTATTTTTAATAAAAAAAGCAAGATTTGTACGTATTGCCCTAAATGTTTCTGCAATAGACGATTTTGGATGTAATTTTACCGGAATTACGTCAAGAGTTCTTCTATTGTGAGCTATTGATCCTATAATTGGAATTGATGTTTTTCTTTCAATTTCTTCTCGTTCTACTATCGTATCGTTCATGAAATCGCGAACAATTAACAACAACCCTGGTATAAATAATCCAAGAAATAACGCAATTAAATAATTTAATTTTCTGTTAGGTGATGTTTGTAATGTATTGTCAAGAAGTGCGTAATCAATAAATTTTAAATCCGGTAAATTTGCAGCTTTTGTTATACCTACTTCTGCTCGTTTTTGTAGTAAATAGTTGTAAATATTGTCGTTCAA